>Ga0105049_10008377_pt1 | contig 11993 bp, 9 predicted proteins | sample MAT06_FD_78087 | JGI IMG/M metagenome (GOLD analysis project Ga0105049, IMG submission 78087) | Freshwater microbial communities from Lake Fryxell liftoff mats and glacier meltwater in Antarctica - MAT-06 | ecosystem: Environmental > Aquatic > Freshwater > Ice > Liftoff microbial mat | place...
CAGCGTATCAGGTTGCACTGTCGCGTAGTGGATTAACGGTTGAATCATGCTTCTACATTCCTAGCCTAACAGTGGTACCTTGTTGGACGACAAACCATATAAAGTGACTGCTGGCATGGGCGATAGGCATGAGCCGGCAGGAAGGTCAAAGCAAGACGCATTCCGGATCGACCAGCAACCACCTTTCACCAAGCAATGGTGCGCTTACAATGCTGAAACGCGCCACTTCCCAATTTTGAAATGACGCTAGAATGCACTGCTTATCAGCTTACATGGCTAGTCTCTGCCCAACGGTCGAGATGGTGCATCTTGCGCAGGTGACAATCCAAGTTGTCACAGCCTACACGAACTTTAACGAAATGTAAACTAGCAAATGATTCAATTTTTGCGTAAGACAAAATCCGAAGTGTGAGTAAGCGAAAAACGGACAAACCTGGATTCTGCGGACAGCAGTGGCAAGTTGATACCAATCGTGAGCGCAGCAAGCTTGCTCTATGCAAAGATCTTTGCTTGCTGAGCCGCATATTTTTCTGCCAATCACAAGATTGATACGCGTATGTGCAACAAGTTGGCAAGGAGGCCCGCGTTGTATGCCTCTAAGAATTTGCGGGCATTAACTCTGATCATTGTGTAAGAAATACACAACTTTCTCATCAGCATTCATCCGACAAAGCACGCAGAAATTGCCAAGCCTTGTATGACAGGAAACAGAAGAGCAAGCAGAGACAGAGAAGGAAAAGCAAAAAAAGGATATCCTTGTGAATAGCAAGCGCAGCAATAGGGCGAGCCACGCAGGGCACGCAGCTACACAAAGGAAAGTTTTCCCTTCATGCAACTGCGCGCCCTGCGTGGCTCGGCTAAATGGTAGAATAGTCTTGATGGCCGGAAAGGGCCATAGAGGTACTTTTGCGCGACGGAGAGATTGGACCCTACCCTGGAAGGTGTGTAAAAAAATGACCTGCCCCTATAGGAGCTACAGATTCATGCTATCTTCACAGGTAGTTGGGTCGTGATGCCTTCAATAAGCGCATACCGAATCAGTTCGGCATTGCTGGTCATGTGTAGCTTCTGCAACAACCGTGTGCGATAGGTACTGACCGTTTTGATGCTCAACATCAAATGCTCGGCAATATCACTAACCGAATGACCGTCTGTCAACAGGATCAAGACTTCCAATTCGCGATCCGAGAGAATATCCAACGCCACCGATGTGCTGGCATGGCGTTCTAATACGGTTGCGAGTTCGGCCCCGACCGTAGACGTAATATATTTTTGACCACTGGCAACGCGCCGAATCGCCGTCAATAATTCGGAGCTGGCATGGCGTTTTGTCAGATACCCGGCAGCCCCGGCCCGCATACAACGGACCGCATATTGCTGTTCCCCGTACATGGTTAAGATCAGCACCGGCATGGTCGATTGCTCATCTTTGATCACTTTCAACCAATGCAGCCCGCTTTGGTCGGGCAAGGCTAGATCCAGCAATACGATATCGAATTGCTGTTTGCGCAGCCACGCCATGGCGCTTTGCCCATCGGCAGCTTCGGCAGTAACGGCAACATCGGTTGTCATTTTGATAATCTGGATTAAGCCCTCACGTACCAAATCGTGATCATCCACAAGCAAAATTCGGATCATGGGTGACGCTCTCTTCCTAAATTTTCCACCGTTTGCAAACGGGGCAATATGGCGTATAGTCTCTTTACCAACGACAAAGGCAATAGCCAAGAGCCCTTGTCATCAGTTACCAGGGAGAAGATCGAATTGAGCAAAAGCTCAAGTGCAATTCTACTAGGTTTATTAGGGCGGTGATAACAAAGCCTCGATATAAATGGTTGTGCCTTGCCCAATTGTGCTGTCAATGTGTAGGGTACCGTCCCATGGCGCAATTCGTTCTTGCATCCCGATCAAGCCCATCGATTTTTTTGTGCGCTTCTGGGTGGCATCAAAGCCACACCCATCATCCTGGATCAAAAGTATCGCTTTTTCATCTGTAATTTGCAGCGCAACCTTGACCTGGGTAGCCTTTGCATGGCGCACAATATTGGTCAAGGCTTCTTGCACAACACGATACAGCACAATCGCGAGATTATCCTCTATCTGGGGCAACGGATCGGGCAAATCTAATTCAACCGTAAATTCTGCTTGCCAGGTAAATTCGCAAACTAGCCACTCAATGGCAGGCGTTAAGCCTAGTTCATCTAACACACAGGGACGCAGTTGCGAGCTCAAGCGTTGCACATGTTCAACCGTCTGATCCACTACCGAAATCAGTTTGTCCACCTTTGTGTTAAGTACACTATCTACCGCGGTTAGGTCAGTTGCGATATGTTCCAGCCCAAATTTAAGCACCGTCAGATTCTGTCCCAAGACATCGTGCACTTCGCGTGCCATGCGTGCGCGCTCTTCTTCATGCACTGTATTCAACCGGGTTGCCAACTTACGCAGTTGAATCCGCGAATCGGCCAGATCCTGTTCAATACTTTTACGCTCGGTAATGTCAAGAATGTGCCCCACATATTCGGTGCTGTCGGGCAAGAAACGCCATTGACTCAAGAGCCAACGATAGGTGCCATCTTTGTGGCGCATCCGGTGTTCCATTTGGCCAACACCCGTTTTCACAGATGTCTCGATTGTGTGCAAGAGTGATGCCACATCATCGGGATGACATTGGGCGGCACCGAAAGTGGACGGATGGAGCATCTCATGCGCGGTATAGCCCAGAATCTGCTGCACATTGGGCGTAATATAAACCAATTTCGGACCATTATCCCATTCACAGCGATAGGTAATGACGGGGCTTTGTTCCACTAATATGCGAAAATATTCTGCACTCTGATTTACCTTTTGCTCAATCAGGTGTGCCCCTTTTGCTGGGCAATAGGTTGCTTGCAGCTTATAATGATTGAACAGGAAAGCATATTCGTCGTGTATCGCAAAAGCATGGGTCGCATCGGCTAGCCTCTTGTTGACATACTCAATCACCGGCTGCTTGGTATGCACTTGCGGCACAGCCGGCACAGGTGCGCGCTGCGCCAAGAGCAGGGTCAGAACGGCAGGTGCCCCATTCAACGCCATCAATGTTGATCGAAGTGCAAGCTGCACAGGATCAGCATTCGCATCATAGGATAACTCAACTGACGCTGATTGTGTTCCTTGTTCAACTGTGGCCAGGTGTTGCGCAACGTCATGCCGCTGCTCGACGCGTGGTAACCAGTCTGTCACGGTGTGGCCCAGTGCGTCATCCAGGGTTTGCCAGCCAGCCAGTTGAAGGCCCGCCTCATTCACCCACAAGAGTTGTGTTTGGCGCGACACCATAGCCGCGACTGGCAAATTGTTGAGCATGCCATGTAGCTCAGATTCGCGGAGCGCAAGTCCTACATTGCGGCTGCGTGGCGGTTGCCGATGGGCAGTTGTCTGTTGACCTAGCAGGATGAGTAGCATACCAAAACTGGCAAAGGCCACAATCCGTAGCAGCCAAGTGAACCCCAATGGCAAGGGGAGAAAGCTATCTAGCGTAAAGAGCCCACAACAAAGCAAAGCCACCAACCATGTTCTGTAGGTGGGGTGACCTGTTCGTGCTGTGTCGTATTCCTGCTTCGTCCTTGAAAGCAGTTGTTTGATACCTTTCGTGAAGTGAGGAAAGAATCGAAGCTGCACTGTCAAGCGGTTCTCCAAACGCACAACGCCAACCAAGGATCATCCGATAACCTCTGGCACTGCTGATATTGTAAAATTTCCCAAACGGTGTAATTTAATTAAGTATATTGTAATTTACAAACCAACAATTTTCAAGTACATAAAAGTATCTATTTTTTGGTAAAAATGGCCAGTACAACTTACGGATCTATTTACGATTATTTTACGATTCTATCGGATAGAATTTCTGTGACCAGCGATATGAATACAAAATCGCGTATGCAACTTTGTGGCTGCTTTCCGATTCGGCACCTATCCGAGGATGGTTTATACTTGGTACGACAATTGCAAAGACGATTGCAAAGACAATTGCAAAATAGAATCCGCCAGCCGTTTTCCAGATATGACGAAAAGGAAGGAAGTAACCTGTGAGTGATTCGTCGCATCACCTCTTTGATCCTGCCCATTTGACTGACCAAGAGCAGGCGCGTTTGCAGAATTTGCAGACGCTGATCGACGCGGGTATCGAGCCCTATCCAGCGCGTGTAGAACGAACGCATACGATTGCCGCAGCGCGTGCGCTCTATACAGCAGACGCAACCGCAACACAGGTGACGGTTACCGGCCGGTTGAAGCGCATTCGGATCATGGGCAAGATGAGCTTTGCCGATCTGGAAGATGGCAGTGGCCAAATTCAAATTGTCTTGCGGCGCGACGATTTACCAGAGAACTGGTACAACGATATCTGGAAAAAGGCAATTGATCTAGGTGACTTTATCGGCGTCACCGGCCTATTGACGGTCACCAAAACCGGTGAATTGAGCGTCGAGGCCAAAGCTGTACAATTTTTGAGCAAAACCTTAAAAACCATGCCCGACAAGTGGCATGGCTTGCGCGATCGCGAGACGCGCTATCGCCGTCGCCATGTTGATCTGATCGCCAACCCAGAGGTGCGCGAACTGTTTCGTACCCGAGCAGCGATTGTGCGTGCCCTGCGCGAATATCTCGACAACGAAGATTTTCTCGAAGTAGAGACGCCAATCCTACAGCCGATTTATGGCGGAGCTGCGGCCAAACCCTTTGTCACCCACCACAACCAATTACACCAGGATCTCTACCTGCGCATTAGCTTTGAGCTTTATCTCAAGCGGCTGATTGTGGGCGGCTTTGATCGCGTCTATGAAATTGGGCGCGATTTCCGCAACGAAGGTGTCAGCTTCAAGCACAACCCTGAGTTCACCCAGCTCGAATTCTATGAAGCCTATGCCGACTATGCCGACGTCATGCGCCGCACCGAAGAGATGGTGGCCTATGTTGCGCAAAAAGTGTTGGGCACCTTGACGATCCAATGGCAAGAACACACGGTTGATCTGACACCACCCTGGCGGCGGATTCGCCTGCGCGATGCGATCTTGGACGCGTCGGATATTGACTATGAAGCCTTCCCCGATGCCGAATCGCTGGCCCAGGAGATGCGGCGCATGGGCATGGAAGCCGACCCGCGCAATGGCTGGGGCAAGTTGGTCGACAATCTGCTCTCGCGCTTTGTGGAGCCCCACCTGATCCAGCCGACCTTTCTGATCGACTACCCGCGCGATGTCAGTCCATTAGCCAAGGGTTCGCCCGATGACCCGCGCCAGGTCGAGCGCTTTGAGGGCTTTATGGCGGGCATGGAGTTATGCAACGCCTTTAGCGAGATCAACGATCCCCAAGATCAGTTGCAGCGTTTTATTGATGAAGCCTATCGGGCGCGCCAGGGGGCCGACGAATCCCACCCAGTCGATGAAGATTATATTGAAACGCTTGCCTATGGTATGCCGCCCACGGGTGGCTTTGGCATTGGGGTAGATCGCTTGATGATGCTCCTCACTGGCAAAGATACGATCCGCGAGGTCATTCTCTTTCCGCATTTGCGCTCGATCAAAGAGAATGAAGAGACGGCAACAAGCAACGAGGTATAACGTATATCCAGTTCTCCCCACAACAACAAGCAAAGGATGAACCATGAAAATTACCAAACTAGAGACATTTCTGGTCAAACCACGCTGGCTCTTTCTCAAAATTCACACCGATGAAGGCTTGGTTGGTCTCGGCGAACCCATTTTGGAAGGCCGTGCCCTAACGGTAGCCCAAGCCGTAGCCGAAGTAGAGCCCTACCTGATCGGCAAAGATCCCACCCGTGTCGTCCATCACTGGCAGGCGATCTACAAACATGCCTTCTATCGCGGTGGCCCAATTTTGACCAGCGCGCTCTCTGGCATTGATCACGCCTTGTGGGATCTGGCAGGCAAGGCCGCAGGAATCCCCGTCTATCAGATGTTGGGCGGCCCTCTGCGCGATCGCATCAAGGTCTACAAGGGCATTGGCGGCGGCACCACCGAAGAAGTGATCCAAAAGGCCAAAGATGCGGTGGCATTGGGCTTTTTGGCGCTCAAGACTGGCCCATCCGGTGGGCGACCGGCGCGCATTATTGAGACGCCAGGCTTTGTCGAGCGTGTTGTCGAACGTTTTGCCGCCATTCGCGAGGCCGTGGGCAAAGAAATTGACATTGCCATCGACTTTCATGGCGCAGTGAGTCCGCAAACTGCGGGGCTGTTGATCAAAGCGTTGGAACCGCACCAGCCGCTCTTTATCGAAGAGCCTGTCCAATGTCAAAATGTCGATGTGCTGGCTGATCTAGCACGCAAAACCCACATTCCAATTGCGACAGGCGAACGCGTCTTCACCAAATGGGGCTTCCGCGAGCTGTTGGAAAAACGCGCCGCATCGATCCTCCAGCCCGATATTTCCCACTGTGGCGGCATCTTCGAAGCGCGCTTGATCGCGGGGATGGCCGAAGCCTATTATGTGGCGATTGCACCCCACTGTCCACTGGGACCAATCTCGCTGGCAGCAGGCTTGCATGTCGATGCGTCGATTCCCAACTTCCTGGCGCAAGAGCACACCACCTTTGGCGCAGGCTACCTGAAGAATCCCTTTGTCTTCAAAGATGGCTATCTAGAACTGCCCACCGGTCCCGGTTTGGGCATTGAGCTAGACGAAGAAGCCATGGCCGACAAGATTGGCCACGACTGGAAAAATCACGAGAGCTATCACCCGGATGACGGGGCAGCGATCGACTGGTAAGCAGCAGCGTACGCACGATTGGCGTAACGAGTTTCGTTTTTCAATTCCCACAGAGCGAAACTCGTTACGCCAATCGGGTATCCCCTTGGAACTTCCCCTACGGCATTGCGCGTGCCAACATGATATAAGATATCTGTTTGTCCATTGACTTATTGCAGAAAATTGCAATAATGTTCCACTACGCGCATACGCTCACAATACCTAATTATCCACCATGTAGGAGAAGCTATGATCCACCATCTGTTCTTAACCGGATTGTCCGCGCCACAAGCATTGCACATTCCAGATGGCTTTCTCAGCGCGCCCGTGGCGATTGCTGGCTGGGTGCTCACCCTGTTCATTGTTGCCTATGCCTTGCGCCGTACCCGCGATCAACTAGGCGAGCGGCAAGTCCCGTTGTTGGGTGTGTTGGCTGCCTTTATTTTTGCCGCGCAAGCCATCAACTTTCCTGTGGCGGGCGGTACTAGTGGTCATTTGTTGGGCGGTGCTTTGGCGGCGATTGTACTGGGGCCGTGGGCAGGCGTGTTGGTCATGACTGCGGTGATTGGTGTGCAAGCGCTGCTCTTTCAGGATGGTGGCCTATTGGCAATGGGCTGGAATATTATGAACATGGGTGTGCTGACCGTGCTCACGGGCTATCTTGCCTATACCGTGTTGAAGCGCTTATTGGGCACCACCCAAACCAGCCTGATGATCGCCGGTGTGGTGGGAGCTTGGCTCTCCGTTGAAATTGGCGCAGTTGCCGCTGCCGTCCAACTGGCGGTTTCTGGCACATCCCCGCTGAATATTGCGTTACCAGCTATGGTCAGTGTGCATGCACTGATTGGGATTGGCGAAGCCTTGATTACGGTAGGGGCATTGACCCTGATTGCCCGGACACGCCCCGATCTGTTGACCCAAAGCGCAAAAACCGGTGGCACCACATCGGCGGCATGGGTTGGTGGCGGATTGATCATCGCCTTGGTGGTGGCAGTCTTCTCCTTTGCCGCTTCCCCCGAGCCAGACGGGCTAGAACGCGTTGCCGACAACCATGGTTTCCTCGGATTAGCCCAGGATCCGCTTTATAATATCCTGCCCGATTACACCATTCCCTTTATCAGCAATGGAACCGTGTCGGGCATTGCGGCGGTGGTCTTGGGCACGTTGCTCGTTTTTGTGATCGCGTTGGGGATTGGCCGTGCGACACGTAACCCCAAGTCAATCAGCTAACACGCCCTGATAATCGAGACGACTGCCACCTATGCACATTCATCTGCATGACCAGTATCAGCAGGCGCAAACCCTTGTCCATGGCCTGGATGCGCGTGTGAAAGTCATTTTGACCGTGCTCTTTATTTTGACGGTCAGCTTGACGCCATTTGGCGCATTTGGGGCCTATATTGCGCTCTTTGCGTTGATCATGGCCGTGGCCCTCTTGGCGCGCATTGAGCCCATGTATCTGCTCAAACGCTCGGTGGTCGCCTTGCCTTTTGCGCTGGCGGCTGTGACCCTGCCCTTCACCGTGCCCGGCCAAACGCTGTTGACGGTGCCGATTTTTGGCGGCTTGACGGTCAGTGCCGAGGGGGTGATTCGCTTTGTGAGCATCTTGATCAAATCCTGGCTCTCGCTGCAAATGGCGATCATCCTGGTGACGGTCACGGCGTTTCCGGCGATTCTATGGGCCTTACGCGCACTGCGCATTCCACCGCCGCTGATTGCGATTGTCAGCTTGATGTATCGCTATCTCTTTGTGCTCTTTGACGAAGCTATGCGCTTGTTGCGCGCCCGGGCCGCCCGCAGCGCAACTCAAGCGGGCATTCGGAGCGGTGGCAGCTTAGCCTGGCGTGGTCAGGTGGCGGGACGCATGGCTGGTAGCCTCATGTTACGTTCGTTTGAACGCAGCGAACGAATTTACAATGCCATGTTGGCGCGTGGCTACCAAGGTCAATTGCTGGGCTTGGAACATGGTCATCTTACCAGCCGCGACGTGGTAGCCGCGGCTATCATGGTGGCGCTGCTCACCCTTATTTTGCTTCTGTCACGGATCTGAACACCTTATGCATCACAAAATCGAAGTTGAAAATTTGGAGTTTACCTACCCCGATGGCCGCAAAGCCTTGCATGGTGTGACGTTGATCGTGCAACCAGGCGAAAAGGTTGCGCTAGTGGGCCCAAATGGCGCAGGAAAATCGACGCTGTTGCTGCATCTCAATGGCATCCTGCGTGGGCAGGGCACGATCCGTGTGGCCCACTTGGAACTGGCCGAAGCCAATCTGGGGAAGATCCGCGCCGCCGTGGGCTTGGTCTTTCAGAATCCCGATGATCAACTATTTTCGCCCACGGTCTTTGATGACGTGGCCTTTGGCCCGCTGCATATGGGGTTGCCCGAAGCCACGGTGCGGGCGCGCGTCCAAAGTGCCTTGACGGCGGTCGGCATGCAAGAGTATCGCGATCGCATCTCGCATCACCTGAGTATTGGCGAAAAAAAGCGCATTGCGATTGCCACGGTGCTCTCGATGGAGCCCGAAATTCTGGTGCTGGATGAACCAACGGCGGGGCTGGATCCGCGCGCCCGCCGCACCCTGATCAACCTGCTGCGCCAACTGGATATGACCATGCTAGTCTCCACCCACGACATGCGGATGGTCGCCGAATTATTCGAGCGTACCGTGATTATGGAAGATGGCCGGATTGTCGCTTCGGGGGCAACCGCAACCTTGCTAGCCGATCCGGTTCTGTTAGAGCGGCATGGCTTGGAAATGTTCTGACGCAAACTCTCTTCGGCGCTTGTCCGAATATCCACGATTTGATAAGATGAGGTACAACCCAGCGCAATCCAATCGGACGTTTGGTATAAACCTACCCTGCAACTGTTTTGAAACGCACAGATTGTCTGGTGGATTCAAATCCGCCACGGCCCGTTTTCAAGCAGAGCCAAGTATCGAGGAGAGAATCCACGCGCATGAAACGCAAAATTTTAGTGACCGGTGCCGCCGGTCGCATCGGCTCATTTCTGACAAACCAATGGAAAGATCAATACGATCTCGTCTTAAGTGACCTCCAACCACCCAAAGCAACCTTTGGCTTTCCCTTTATCCAAGCCAATGTGGCAGACTTTGCCGCGGTGACGGCCCTGTGCCAAGGCATTGACACCGTTGTCCACCTGGGCGCGGACCCCAGCATGGAAGCACCGTGGGAAAGCTTGCTCCCCAACAATGTGATTGGCACCTATAATGTCTTCGAGGCTGCCCACCAAGCGCAGTGCCGCCGCGTGATCTTTGCCAGCAGCATCAATGCCGTCTTTGGCTATCCGGCAGATGTGCAGGTGCATACCAACATGCCGGTCTACCCGATCAACCTCTATGGCGCGACCAAATGTTGGGGGGAAGCGCTGGCGCGTTACTATTCACACACGCACAAGCTCTCGTCGATCTGCTTGCGCTTTGCCGCCGTCTCGTATCGGCCGGGGCAAAACCCCGATTACGACAACCGCTACGATCTCAGCCATCCCTACATTGACATTGTTTTGACCATGGAAGATCTGACCCAGTTGGTTACGGCCAGTGTGGAGGCCAAAGACGATTTCATGTTTGGCGTGTTCCATGGTGTCTCCAACAATCGTTGGAAACGGCTCGATCTCACCGATGCACGTGAGCAACTTGGCTACGCCCCCGAAGATGACGCGTTTGCCTTTGCCGAACAGGCCAGCCAAGCGCAGTAAATGTTGCTGCCGCAGACGCGCACCAGATAAACAAAACAGGCGAGGCCAACCGATTGGCCTCGCCTGTTTTAGAAATCACAAAATCTCCACCGCTACGTTACCCAATCAAACAAAGCGCGCCCAGCGTTGTTCGGCACGTTGTGGCTTGGGATTGTGCGCCATTTCAATACAGAAATCAGCCATTGCCTTGACAACCCACGCAAAGTAGTGGGGTGTGACGCTGTTGATGTCCATGTCCGGGGCCGCGTTCATAAAATCAATGGCATAGGCGACGCCATCTTTGATGGTGAATTCAATGCTATTCATGTCGTAGCCCATCACTTCGTTAATTTGTTGGGCATACTTGACCATTTGTGCGCCCAATTCCGGCGACAGATGATCGTGTGTCACATGATAGCGCCGTTCGCCTGGATCATATTTGATCGGCATAATGTTGGTTTGGCCAATACAGATGCAGCGCACAAATTGATCCCATTCAATATACTCTTGTAGCACCATACAGAGCGTGCCCGTCTCGTTGTAGGCGCGGATCAACTCGTCAATAGTGTTGACCTTGTAGACATTCTTCCAACCACCGCCCCAGGCATCCTTGAGAATCGCGGGCAAGCCCACATAACCGACAATGCGCGCCCAATCTAGCGGATACTCCAAGTTGCGCAAACTTTCGCTGATAACGCCTTCGGGGTATGCCTTCATCGGCAGCGCCATGGTACGCGGCGACGGGATGCCCATCTTGGTCAGTAGACTGGCTCCAAAGAATTTATCATCGGCGCTCCACCAGAAGGGGTTATTGACACAATACGCACCCTGCAACATGGCATTTTTCATGTAGGTGCGATAGTAGGGAATCTCATGGCTGATGCGATCAATGAGCACAGCATATTCGCACGGCTCATTCATGCGCGTGCCGCCCAGCTTAACATACTCGGCCACCACACCCGCATCGCGTTTGTTTACTTCTTCGAGAAAGGCCGGTGGGAAACTCCATTCGCGCCCGACCAGCAGACCAATCTTTTTGAGTTCGCTCATACTTGTCTCCTCCAAATTATGGAGCAATTAATCATGACCGTGGAGATACAAACGCGCCATCTGTTGCCAATAGGGCCAATCATGGCTCCAGCCGTCCCATTCGCGATAGGCGTGGGCAATGCCTTTGTTCCAGAGCGCAGCGCTAATAGCCCGATTATTTTCAATATTGGGGTCTTCCTTGCCAACCGCGATGATCAGGTCAATCTGCCGAATCGTCGCCAGCAGACCGGGATCAGTCAGATTCGGCACATAGTGGCTGGGCGTGTTGAAATAAATGTCGTTGTCATCATAGCCACTAAAAAAGTTGCTCATATCATACTTGCCACTGAGCGCGACCACCCGCTTGAACAACGTTGGATGGCGCAGCGCAAAATTGAGCGCGTGATACGCGCCAAAGCTGCACCCATGGGCAATCAGGAAAGAGTTGCCGTTTTTGCTGCGGATCAAGGGCACTACTTCGTGCAGCACATAGGCTTCGTATTGCAGATGGCGCTGAATC
>Ga0105049_10008381_pt1 | contig 11991 bp, 11 predicted proteins | sample MAT06_FD_78087 | JGI IMG/M metagenome (GOLD analysis project Ga0105049, IMG submission 78087) | Freshwater microbial communities from Lake Fryxell liftoff mats and glacier meltwater in Antarctica - MAT-06 | ecosystem: Environmental > Aquatic > Freshwater > Ice > Liftoff microbial mat | place...
AACTCTAACCTTTTTCTTTAATCTTCCTGAACTAGAAGATATGCTATATTTATCTCCCATAATTAAATTACTAAATGATGAGGTTCGATTATTTTTACTTTTTCTCCCACTAAATTTCCGTCTTTATCTAATTCTTTTAATTTAATTTCTAAAACTTTATTAATTAAAATTTTGTCGAATGTAACTTTTGTTTTTATATAATTTGGAGTAAAGCCATACATAAATCCTTCTTTATTTTCTGATTCAAAAAGTACAGGATAAATTTTATTTAAGTTGTTTTCATAAAAATGTAATCTCTTTTTTATGGATAAAATTCTTAGTCTTTTATTTCTTTCATTTTTTACTTTTTCATCCACTTGGTTTTCCATTATTGCTGCTGGTGTGTTGTCTCTTTTAGAATAAGTAAAAACATGCAAATAACTTATATCTAAAGAATTTAAAAAGTTATAAGTTTCTTCAAAATCTTCACCAGTCTCACCCGGAAAACCAACTATTACATCAACTCCAATGGCAGCATGAGGCATAACTTCCTTTATTTTTTCGACACGTTCTTTGTACAACGAAGTTAAATATCTGCGTTTCATTGCCTTTAGAATCTTATCGCTGCCTGATTGCAAGGGAATATGAAAATGTGGTACAAATCTTTTGGACTTTGAAACAAATTCTATGGTTTCATTTTTTAATAAATTTGGCTCAATCGAAGAAATTCTAATCCTCTCAATATCTTCAACTTTATCGAGCTCTTTAACCAAATCTAAAAATGTGTGTCGGTGTTTTTTATTGCCCAATTCTCCTTTTCCATAATCGCCTATATTAACGCCAGTAAGCACAATTTCTTTGATTCCTTGTTGTGCAATTTTTTTTGCATTTTCAATAACACTTTCCAAATTATCACTTCTGCTAATTCCTCTTGCTAACGGTATGGTGCAATAGGTGCAAGGGTAATCGCAACCGTCCTGCACTTTCAGGAAGGATCTTGTTCTATCGCCAATGCTAAAACTTCCTGTAAAAATAGTAACATCTTCAATTTCGCAACTATGAATTTCTGTGTTTTTTTTCTTCTCTAAATTACCAATGTATTGCCAAATTTTAAATTTTTCTGTAGCACCTAAAACCAAATCTACCCCTTCTACTTCGGATATTTCTTCCGGCTTTAGTTCCGCATAACATCCCACAACACAAACAAATCCTTCGGGGTTTATTTTAAGTGCAGATTTCACAATTCTCTTACATTCCTTATCAGCGTTTTCGGTAACAGAACAAGTATTTATAACATAAACATCTGCAAATTTTTCAAAACCAACTTTTTCAAACCTTCTTGTTCAAAGTTTCTTGATATTGTAGAAGTTTCAGAAAAATTTAGTTTACATCCTAAGGTGTAAAAAGCTACTTTTGGCTTTTGTTCCATTGATGCAAATATAAAAAAGAAATAGAATTTTTTAATGATTCAAAGTAAATTATATAGATTTTTTAGCCTTATTTTGGTTTTAACTCTCTTGATTTTCAGTCAGTGCAAGCAAAATAAAAATAATTATAGCAAATTAAAAGTTTTTAGATACAACGAATCTGCAGGCATAACAAGTCTAGATCCTGCTTTTGCCCGAACCACAGAAAATATTTGGGTGCTCAACCAACTCTTTAATGGTTTAGTGCAATTGGATAGTAATCTTCAATTAGTGCCTTGTATTGCAAAGAAATGGCAAGTTTCTGAAAATGGGTTGGTGTATAAATTTGTTTTAAGAAACGATGTTTTTTTTCACAAAGACGATTGCTTTGGAAGTATAAAAAGCAGGAAAGTAATTGCTAGTGATTTTGTTTACAGTTACAATAGAATAGTAAACGAATCGCTTTCATCGCCTGGTTCTTGGGTGTTTTCCAATGTAAAGGAAAATGGTTTTTTTGCCGAAAATGATTCCGTTTTTATAATTTATCTCAAGCAACCATTTTCTCCATTTCTAAATTTGCTCTCTCATCAATATTGCAGCGTTGTTCCAAAAGAAGCTGTAGAATTTTATGGTTCAAATTTTAGAGCAAATCCAGTTGGAACAGGACCTTTTTGTTTTAAAAGATGGTTAGAAGGAGAAAAATTAGTTTTAATAAAAAATAAAAATTATTTTGAAACAATTAATGGTAAAAAAATGCCATTTATTGATGCTGTAGCTGTTTCCTTCATAAAAGATAAGCAAACAGCTTACTTGGCTTTTTTAAAAAACAAATTCGATTTTATGAGTGGTCTCGATGGAAGCTACAAAGACGATTTATTAAGTTTTGATGGAAAACTAAAATCAAAACATTTATGAAGATTTTCAATGCACTGAATGCCGTTATTAAAAACAGATTATTTTGGAATATTATTAAACAACAAAAAAAATAATCAACTACAAAATAGAAAAATTAGGCAAGCAATATCTGCAAGTATTGACAGAAAGAAACTTATTACTTTTTTAAGAAATGGTATTGGAATTCCTTCTCAAGGAAGTTTTGTTGCCGATGGATTGAAATTGACAAATAAATACAATCCCAAACACTATCAATATAGTCCTGAATATGCTAAACAATTAATAAAGGAATCTGGTGTAGAACTTAGTGTAAATAATCCAATTGTTATTACCACAACCTCTGTATATGCCGATGTTTGCGAGTTTGTTCAGCAACAATTAAATGAATGTGGCATTCCTTCAAAAATTCAAGTATTGCCTTCTGCAGTAAATTCAGAATCAATAGCAAAAGGTGAGGTTGATTTTTTTAGAAAATCATGGGTGGCAGATTTCCCCGATGCCGAAAATTTCTTATCTGTTTTTTGCAGTTCTAAAATTCCACCACAAGGACCTAATTATACAAGATTTTCCGATAAAACATTTGACCAAATTTACGACAAATCAATTACAACAATTGATGAAAAAGAAAGAATAAGATTATACTCAAAGCTCGATAGTATTATTGCTGAAGAGTGCCCTGTTATAAATTTATACTATGACGAGGCTGTTGTTTTTTATCATAATAATTTAGTAGGAATGCAATTTAATTCTTTAAATCTATTGCAATTAAAAACAGTAAAAATAAAATAACTGCTGTGAAGAAATCCGAAATAAAAAACATTTTAGATGAAGCACACGATAAATTCAATAATTTAAATTTTATTGAATTAGATCCTATTTCTATTCCTCACAGATTCAAGAAAAAAGAAGATATTGAAATTAGTGCTTTTTTAATGGCTACTATATCTTGGGGACAAAGAAAAAGTATTCTAAAAAATGGAGATACATTAATGAATTTAATGGACAATTCGCCTCATGAATTTATAGTAGAAACAAATTTTGAAAAGCTAAAATCAAAAGCAACAAAGGAATTTGTTCATAGAACTTTTAATGGAGAGGATTTATTCTTTTTTTTTAAATCTCTTCAAAGGATATATTTAAAACACAAAGGCTTAGAAAATTTGTTTTCTCAATATTCTGCAAATGAAAATGCTGTTAAAGATGGAATTTATTTTTTTAGAAATGAATTTTTAGGCGACAAAATAAATAGAAGTTTTAAGCATGTTTCAAATCCTACAGAAAACTCTGCTTGCAAAAGGCTAAACATGTTTTTGCGTTGGCTAGTAAGAAATGATAGGAGAGGAGTAGATTTTGGCATTTGGAAAAAACTTAATACATCCCAATTATATTGTCCATTAGATGTTCATTCGGGAAGTGTGGCAAGGTCTTTAGGAATTTTGAGCAGAAAACAGAATGACTGGAAAGCCACAGAGGAATTAACAATTAATTTGAGAACATTTTGTGCTGATGATCCAATAAAGTATGATTTTTCTTTGTTTGGTATTGGCGTTAATAAAATGAAGTAATTATTAATTTAAACCTCTACTTTTTTTAATATTATCATAGGCCTCCTGCACTTTTTGAAATTTAACTTTTGCATCTGCTTGGTATTCTTCGCCAAGGTGTGAAACTTTATCTGGATGAAATTTTACAGCCATTTTTCTGTATGCTTTTTTTATTTCATCATCGCTCGAATCTTTAGAAATTTCTAAAATCGTATAATCACTATCAGTATGTTTGATGTACATACTTTTTATTGAATTAAAATCTGCTTCCGAAATACCTAATTTTTGAGAGATGTAATGAATAGAATCTAATTCGTTGTTTTGAACTCTGCCATCGGCCAACGCAATTCCAAATAGAAAATACAACAACTGAATTCTTGAAGCCAATTCCATATTACTTCTTATTTGCGAACACACCTCTGCAACAGGAATATCTTTGTCTAGAATTTCTTTAAACATTAACATTTGTTCTTTGGTATGTTCTACCCCAAAATGTTTCACAAAAAATTGCTTCACAAATTCAACTTCGCTTTTCAAAACTGAACCGTCAGCTTTAATAACTGCTGCAGCCAAAACCAATAAACTTGAGGTAAAATCGCTAATTCTTGTTTGTTGTTTAATCCCAGATGCTTCCGAAACTACTTTTGTATCATCTAAAACTGTTCCAATTGCAAAACCAATAATTGCACCAATTGGCCCACCAAAAGCCCATCCAAGTCCGCCGCCAAGCCATTTCCCAAATTTTGTCATAATGTGATATTTTAAATTATTTTTATTCAAATAAAATTTTTCTTAAAAGATTAAATCCCTTACTTAAATTTGAGGCAAATGTATTTACATTTTACAACTATTTAAAATTAAAAATAATGGAACAATTTCAGTTTAAAGCTCATCCTTGGCATGGCATATCAATTGGTGACGATGCACCTAATTTTGTGACTGCATTTATAGAGATTGTACCTACCGATACTGTAAAATATGAAATAGACAAACAATCAGGTTATTTAAAGGTTGACCGACCTCAAAAATTTTCTAATATTATTCCTGCTCTTTATGGATTTATTCCTCAAACTTATAGTGGAAAAAAATCTGGTGCCTATTCTGCACAGCAGAGCAATAGAGAAAGTTTAAATGGCGACAGTGACCCATTAGATATTTGTGTTTTATCTGAAAGAAATATCACTCATGGCGATATAATTTTAAAAGCAATTCCTATTGGTGGATTTAGATTGATAGATAAAGGAGAAGCTGATGATAAAATAGTTGCAGTAATGGCCAAGGATGAATTTTATACTGGCTTTAAAGATATTTCTGATATTCCATCTTCTATATTGCAAAGATTAAAACATTATTTTTTAACATATAAGAATATGCCTGGCATAGAAGAACATGTGTGCGAAATTGTTCAGGTTTATGGCCGAGACGAAGCACTAAAAGTTATTGAACTTGGCATGGAAGACTATAAAATTGAAATTCTAAAAAAATAATTGACAAGTGCGGAGCAGGTAAAATGTTTGATTACACCAACTCAACAGGTATTTTTAATTTTTTAAATGAGATATTTTCTCAATTTCTTGAAAACGGAAAAATTGAAACATATCACAAAGATTCTGAAATATATAAATACAGCAGAGCTTATCAAGCTAAACAATTAGTAGATATTATTGGTTTAGCAAATTAAATTATGAGTTACAGCAGCACAGAAGAATGTATAAATGATCTTGAAAAAAATGGTCATTTAATTAGAATTAAAGAAGAGGTAGACCCTAATTTAGAAATGGCGGCAATCCATTGCAGAGTTTACGATATGCAAGGGCCTGCTTTATTTTTTGAAAATGTTAAAGGTTCTAAATTTAGAGCAGTTTCTAATTTGTTTGGAACCCTTGAACGCAGTAAGTTTATTTTTAGAGATTCTATAAATAAAGTTGAAACATTGGTTGAAGCAAAGAGGAATCCAATGGCTATAATAAAAAATCCTATTGCAGCGTTGGGTGCTGGCGCTGCTGCACTCTCTGCTCTTCCAATAAAATCAATAATATCTAAGCCTGTAAATTTCGGTAGGACTAAAATTTCTGATTTGCCGTTAATTAAAAATTGGCCAATGGACGGTGGCGCTTTTGTTACGCTACCCATTGTATATACAGAAGATGCCGATAAACCGGGAATTATGAATTCCAATTTAGGAATGTATAGAATTCAACTAAATGGAAATGATTACGAAATAGACAAGGAAATTGGTTTGCATTATCAATTACATCGAGGCATTGGCGTTCATCAAACCAAATGGAATAAATTGGGCAAACCTATGAAGGTGAGTATTTTTGTAGGAGGTCCGCCTGCACATGCCGTGGCTGCTGTTATGCCATTGCCTGAAGGTTTAAGTGAAGTTATTTTTGGAGGTGTTTTAGCAAATAGAAACTTTAGATATTTTTACGATAAAGATGGTTTTTGCATTTCTTCGGATGCAGATTTTGTAATTACGGGTTACGCCTTTCCGAACGAAAATAAAATGGAAGGTCCATTTGGTGATCACCTTGGATATTATAGTTTAAAACATGAATTTCCATTACTGAAAGTACAAAATGTTTACCATCGCAAAAATGCAATTTGGCCATTTACTGTGGTTGGAAGACCGCCACAAGAAGATACAAGTTTTGGTGCATTAATTCATGAAATCACAAGTCCTGTTTTGCCTTCTGAGATTCCAGGGCTAAAGCAAGTAAATGCTGTTGATGCTGCTGGTGTTCATCCATTGTTGTTTGCTATTGGCAACGAAAGATATACTCCGTATCAAGAAAATCCAAGACCAAGTGAATTGCTAACAATTGCCAATCATATTTTAGGAAAAGGACAACTTTCTTTGGCCAAGTTTTTATTTATTGCCAGCGAAAGTGATAATGTAAATTTGAATACTCATCCTGAAAATGATTTTCTAATTCATATTTTAGAAAGAATAGATTTAGAGAGAGATGTTCACTTTTATACCAACACTTCAATTGATACTTTAGATTATAGCGGTGATGGATTAAATACAGGTTCTAAAGTTGTTTTTGCGGCAGTAGGCAAACCAATTAGAACATTAGGAAAAAGTTTACCTAAATTTGATATCTCTTCACAGCATATTTCAAAAATTTCTTTAGCAATTCCAGGTGTATTAATTGTTGAATCAAAACCATTTGAAAATTATAACAAAACTAAAATTGACATTGAAAAAATTAAAGAGTTTTTAATTGAAAATTTAAAGGAAGAAATAATTAATTTCCCATTTATTGTGTTGGCAGATGATGCTAATTTTGTTGCTGACACATTAAATAATTTTCTATGGGTAACATTCACCAGAAGCAATCCTTCGCATGACATTTACGGCATTGACGAAAAAACTGAAAATAAACATTGGGGTTGCAAAAATTTAATTATCGATTCACGCAAGAAACCTCATCATGCTCCCGAATTAATTAAAGATACTGAAATAGAAAAAAAGGTTGATAAATATTTTGAGAAAGGTGGAAGTTTATTTTCATTAAATAAAATTTCGTAAACATTTTATTTGCCTCTTATAAAATTTGGTTTTCTTACAATTATATCTGAACCTTTTGCTAAAAATACCGAACTAGGTTTTGATAAATTTATGAATGGAACAAATTCCTTTCCATACAATTTTTCTACATTACAATTTAATTCAAATTTTTCTACTTCATAAATCATCCATCTAGGATGCTCCACGCTATATTCAATAGTTACATTTTCGTTTAATTGATTGTATCCACGATAATGCTCAAAAATAAATTCTTCCTCACTTTGTGGTTTTATTTCGCTTAAGTTTTTGTTTGCGAGAACTTTCATTGTATTCCAAAAATTATCACCCTTTTTCCAAGAATATTCAACTTCTAATTTTTCATTGTTTATCACAATACTATTTTTCATTTTTGCAACGCTGTAATGTTCATTGTAGAGGGTATTTGCAATAATTGAAATAGCTGGCTTTGGAACAATTTCCGAAATAAATGCAACTCCACGGTGCCATTTTTCTCCATCAAAATGTTTTACATAAAACCTTAAATTCACTTCTTCAAAATTAGTGTGAAAGGGCCATTTTATCCCAAAAACTTTTGTATTTTTAAACATAAATCCAACTATGCTCACTATAGTTTTGCCATTAAACAAATCAATTTCAGTGTATAAAGGCAAATATTTTTTTAGTATTTCTGGATTTACTTCATAATTTATCATCACAAGATTCTCCCATGATGCTGATAGAAAGACTGAATTTTGCTTAGTATTCATTCACCAATTAACATAAGCATTTAAACAATGTTTAGAAATATATTTTATTGTTTTTTTTATCTATTTATTAAAAATGTTATTCTTTAGCGCCTGAAAATAATTACCCAAACAATTTCTCAAAAAGTAAATATTACTATTTTAAAATATGTTGTATCTTATTCCAAAAAAATATCTTCTTCCTTGATTGGGTGCAAAAACATAATTAGGATCAAAACTTAAAGCATAAGGATTATCCAAAGTAGGAAGCACGTTTCCATTGCCATCTAGTTTTATATTTTTATCAAATGGATCATTTGCTCTTGCAATAAGATATGGATTGTTTTTGCTTGGTAAAAAGTTAAGTAAGTTTTTTATTCCGCCATAAATTTCAAAATTTTTAAATCCTAAAAATACAAACTGAATATTCTGTACACTCCACCAAGGCGAATATTCTTTTCTTGGATCAAGGTCTCCAAGTAATGGCAATCTCATTGGGCTATAAACATTTCCTGAATAGTCAATTCTTAAATTTATGTTTTCTATTTTATGCGAAATTGTCCAAGTGCTAGAAAATCTTTCAGTTAAAATTTGATAGTTTTTTTGATTGTTTTCTTTTATAAATACATCTAAAAATGTAGAACCTAAAACAATGTCTGTATTTTCATTTAAATCAATATCAATGTTTAAAGAAATTCCTCTGCTCACGCCAAAACCATTTAAGTTTTTGTAAATTATTTGATTAGGATTGCTTAAGTAATCAGGAATTATTCTGTTGTTAAAATAGGTATAAAAAACTGCCATATCAAAGGTTATCTCTTGGCTTTGGCTAAAAATAATTTTTTTTGTGTAATTTAAATTTGCGTTAATAGATTTTTCGGGATTTAATTTTTCTAATACCACCACTTGCCTTGCACCTGTTAATGCAGAATGGTCTTCGTTAAATAAATTTACAACTCTAAATCCTGTTCCTGAATTAAATCTTAAAATTGATTTTTTGTTAAACACAATTTTATAGGCAATTCTTGGAGTAATAATACTTTTGTGAACTGAATTGTAATCGTATCTTATGCCAGCCAAAATAGATTGTGTTGAATCTATTGTATATTCATTCTGAAGAAATATTCCTGGCAAAAATATTTTACTAGGATTGTTTATGCCTCCCAATTCATCGGCAGTTGCAGGAGTGTTATCATCATAAACGGTATTTCTAAATGCTGTTCCAATTAAAAAATCATTTTTGTTTATTTTTTTGTCCCAAACCAATTGAGCAAAACTAACAGTTTGTTTTGCCACATAAGAATTTGTTCCGTATCGGCTATCCTGATTGTGATTGTTAAACGAAAAAGTTAGAAATATCTTTTCTTTTGTTGGCAACTGATAATTACCAAAAACTTCTACTCTTTTTGTATAAATACTCTCGGCATAAATACTATCGCCACCTCTAAATTCTTTTGTCCAATTGGTTTGTCCTCCCCATCTATTTTCATTAAAATATCTTGTGGCTACGGAAAAAGTTTTATTATTTTTTCTTTCAATATTCCATTTCTGAAATAACGAAATTCTTTTTTGCAAACTTACATCCGTAAATCCATCCTCATTTTTATCAACCACATTATCAAAATAAAAGTTGTTAAATCCAGTAAGTACGTTTATTTTTTTTCCAATGTTTAATTTTGCACTCACATCTGAATTTATTTCACCCCAAGATGTTGCGTAAGAATCTAAAGAAAATTGAGGAGATGAATTGTTTTTCTTAGTTATTATATTTATTAATCCACCAATTGCTTCGCTACCATAAATAGAAGACGCTGGCCCTTTAACTACTTCAATTTTTTCTATCATTGCATTAGGAATTCCCGACAAACCATAAACGGTAGATAAACTACTAACAATTGGCATTCCATCAATTAAAACCATTGTGTATGGCCCAGGTAAACCGTTAATTCTTATGTCTCCAGTATTACAAATATTACAGTTTACTTGTGGTCTTATTCCGTTCACATTTTGCAATGCATCAAATAAACATGAACTAGGATTTTTTTGTAAAAAGCTACTATTATAAACTTCAACAGGAACAAGGCTTTCCATTCTGTTTACTTGTTTAAGAGTTCCACTTACAACTAATTCTTTCAGAATTTTTTTGTTCTCACTTAGGTTTATTTCAATATTTAAATTTTGCTTAGAATCGATTTTTATTTTTTTTGAGAATCTATTATATCCAACAATAGATGTCTCTAAAAAGTAAGTTCCAACTGGTATGTTTTTAAGAGAAAAATTCCCCAAAGAATCAGATTTGCTAGAGTAAGTTGTGCCTTTTAAGTAAACATCTACCAGCTCAAGTCCTAGCTTATCATCTAAAACTTTGCCTTCTATATTTTGACTTAATGTCTTTAATGGATAAGAGAAAATTAAAATATAAAATAGTATTATAAATAGATTTTTCATTTGTTAAGACGACAAAAGTATAAAAGTTAGGTTAATCTAACAATAAATTTAACTAAAAATTTTGAAAGACTATATAAGTCCTCTTTCATTTGATATTTGCTAATAAATAGAGAAAAATAAATGTTTGATTAATCTAATACTTATTAAAGCATTTTTTTATTTTTGCAAAATGTTATCATCCACAGAAGAGAATTATTTAAAAGCATTAATTAAAATTTCAGAAAAAAATTCCATTGACGGCAAAGTTGGAACAAATGAATTGGCAACTGATTTAGGAGTAAAACCTGCTACTGTAAATGATATGCTAAAAAGACTAAAAGATAAAAAGCTTATAGATTACCAGAAATATGGAAAAATAAAAATTACAATTTCGGGCAAAAAATCAGGTATAGAAATAATTAGAAGACACAGACTTTGGGAAACATTTCTTTTTGAAAAATTAAAATTCTCTTGGGACGAAATTCATGAAGTGGCCGAGTTGTTGGAACACGTAAACAATCCTAAGTTAATTGAACGTTTAGACGAATTTTTAAATCATCCACAATTTGACCCACACGGCGATGTAATTCCTAATTCTAAAGGAGAAATAAAAATACATTTCAAAAAAACACTTTCAAATGCAAAAGTTAAACAAACTGTGAAAATGGTTGCGATGAAAGAAAATTCAGATATTCTTTTAAAGCATCTTTTTGAATTAGGTTTGGGAATTAACAAACACTTAAAAGTAATAAAAATTCAGCCTTTCGATCTTTCTATGATTATATTAGTAAATAAAAAAGAAATTACAATTTCTAATAAATTGGCAGAGAATATTTTTGTTGTTTGCAAAGAATGTAAAGTAATAGGGGAGTGTAACAAAAAAATTTGTGACCTAGAATAATTACTTTATCGCAACAATAATTTTATTGTATTTCATGTATTCAATAATTTCCATTCTACTAAAATTAGCTTTGAAAATAGTTTCTATTTTTTTAAATACTTTATTTTCTATTTCATCCATCACAATAAAATTGTAAATTAAAACTCCATTTTTATTCAGAGATTTTTTTAAATTATTAAAAAATGTAATTTCTTTTATTGGATTTGGAACCTCTAAGTCAATAAAAATATCTACTACAATTAAATCGTATGTTTTTGAAGTTATCTCTATAAAATCTTCGGCAAACGAATCTATTAATACAATTTCAGATTTTACTTCTTCAATAAAATATTTTTCATAAAGTTCCAAAACCTTCTCGTCTGCCTCAATACCTGTTATCTCTATGTTTTTATATCCATTAAATAATGCAGCAACGCTTCCACATCCAAAACCTAGAATTAGAATTTTGTTTAATTTTTTATCTTCAATTTTTATTTTTTTAAACACAAACTTAAAAGCATCCTCAAGGCTACCATAAGAATAATTTGCATTTTGAGTGTTTAATAACAGCCTTCCATTTCGCAAAACAATTTTCAAAATA
>Ga0105049_10008382_pt1 | contig 11990 bp, 6 predicted proteins | sample MAT06_FD_78087 | JGI IMG/M metagenome (GOLD analysis project Ga0105049, IMG submission 78087) | Freshwater microbial communities from Lake Fryxell liftoff mats and glacier meltwater in Antarctica - MAT-06 | ecosystem: Environmental > Aquatic > Freshwater > Ice > Liftoff microbial mat | place...
GGGCTTGTCGGCAGTCAGCCCATTGAGCGTGAGTTGGAGCGGCGCAGCTTCGCTGTAGGCCGTCGCCCCCTTGACATCCAGCGACAAATCTTTGTCATCTGGCACACCGTCGTTGTCATTGTCGGGATCAAAGAGATTGGGGAAACCGTCACCATCCGTATCCAGCGGCGTGCTGCGGCGCGTACCATCGGTGTTAAACCCCCACTCGATGGCGTCACTTATGCCGTCGCCATTGCTGTCTACATTGTCGGGGTTGGTGTACCAGGTTTGCCCGCCAAAGCTGAAGCCATTCAATTCGACGTTGTCGTTGAGACCATCGCCGTCGGTGTCAGCGATCGCCGTGCTGGTGCCAACGCGCAGTTCGACAAAATCGGTGAGGGCGTCGCCGTCGGTGTCGGTCGTATAGTCGATGGTCTGGGCAGTTGGAGCCAGATTCGCCACTTGATAATCGCGAATGGTTGATTCGGCAGAGGGTGGCTGCAAAGTGATGGGATCGGCAGTATTGCTCATCGCTTCTACTGGATTCAAGTGTGGGTTGAATTCTGGCGCAGCGCCGAGCAGATTGCGTATATTCTCAGTTGCCTTGGCTTCGGTCTGACGTTCTTCGGCGGCCGCGGCTTTGGCGGTTTGGGTATCGAAGAAACGTACATTGGTGACCGTGGTCAACAAGGGGCCGGCCACTTGGCTGAAGATTACCAGGCTGACGACTGCCACATTCAAGACATGCTTGCGACGGTAGACCAACAGCAGGATCGCCAGGCCCGCCAGCGGCAACGCATAGAGCAGCCCTGTTTGCATCGGCCAAGCTGTGGCAGCCTTGATCGCACTATCGATCACACTGGCGATCACACTGGCAATCGGGTCGCTACTCGTAGGAAATGATGCGACCGCAGCCACGGAGGCAAAATCAGAAAAATCCACAACGAGTTGGGTGTGGACTTGTTCCTCTTTTTGGGGCGGGAATTGCAATTCTAGAATTTGGCGTAGGGGCAGGCCATCTGCCCCGACCCAGAGTTCACCACTGCCAACCATGTCGCGGAAGTAGCTGGGGACTTCCAATTGGAGACCGGGCGGCAGTTCGCCGCGCGCGCGCATGGCGGCTTTCATCTGCTCGTGCATATACGCGGCAAAACGCGGGCTGTCGATGGCAAAGGTGTAGCGCGTGAATGATACGCCATTGCGCGCCTCCGATGGCTGCGCCTGGACATCTTTGATCGCGGCCAAGTAGGCTAGAAAATCACCCTGGGGTGCCAATGTACCGGTGAAGTCGTCGATCTCTTCCCAGTCGCTGGCACCGCGCCGCGCAAAAGTTTTGCCCGCCTCTGTGCGAATGCTGAGTCCGCTTTCGGCTTGCAACACACTGCCGCCTTCGGACCAGAGCGTCAGTTCCAGCTTGCCGCCGATCAGATCGTTTTGGCCTTCAAGGTAGAGCTTTTCCGTGCGGCTGGTGCGCCCCACATTAGTCAGCGAAGCCATGGGCAACGTCACCTGGGTGACATCGGTGGTGAAGTGATAGCTGCCCGCGGCGCGAGCCTTTTCCCAGGCAGCCGTGATCAAGTTTGTCTGGTCTGGGGCAGAAGGCGCAGCACTGGCTCGTACAAGGGATGAGACAGTCAGCGTGAGTACGCCAGCCAGCAGCGCCAGCGCGATGCCAATAAAATGGTACCGCGCGAAATGATAACGACGGAATCGAGAAATAGACATATCAGTTAACTCTTTCCTTTTCCTTTATGCATGACCCTTTTTCAGTGGGCCAAAGTACCAGTAGCCTACAGCACATGCTATACTGGTTCGTCCTCGCCATTGGCATATTGCGATGACAGACTGGTGAGTTCTTCATCAGCCGTTAAGCGCGTTGCCAGAAATTTGAACAGATCGTCCCCTGCGGCGAAAACGAATTTTTCATTATCGGCAGTAGAATGCAAAGAGGCACGCCAAATACCCTGCGGGTTATCACGCCAGAAGCGTATAATATAGGATTGATAGGTTGCGTTGGATATCACACTGCACCTGCCTTTGGATGGGTTCTTTACAGCAGCGTAGCAAACAGCTGTCAAAAAAACGTCATAAAAATAGCGCCATACCGTCAGAAAAGCGCCAGTTATCAAAATTGCCGCGTTACTCATGGCAAAGTAGATGATTCCAACCGGAGTTTCAGGTATAATCAGGTATAATGGGGAAGATCTAGGCAGCAACGCGCACTTATCAGCAACAACCAAAGGAGCAACAATTGTTGCGCCCAACTCAAATTCAATTCACCCTGTTTGGCCACTGGCAACTTACGCTAGATGGCATTCCAATTAAGTTTGCAACGGATCATGCGCGTGCCCTATTGGCCTATTTAGTCGTAGAATCACGCCAGCACGATCGCGCCGCTCTAGCTACGCTGCTCTGGCCAGAGCAGCCCGAAACGGCGGCCCGCCAAAACCTGCGCCAAACCTTACTCTATCTCAAACAAGCATTGCGCGATTTTCCACAGGTGACAAACCTGCTGGAGATTACAGCCAAGACCCTCTACGTTCACAGTGAAAGCATCCAGGTTGATCTACGCCAGTTTCGTCAATTACGAACCGCCTGCGCCGACCATGCCCATCCATCACTCCTTGCCTGTGCCGAATGTAACGCACGTCTGCAACAGGCTGCCGACCTCTATGCGGGTGAATTTCTCAAGAGTTTGTTCATCAAAAACAGTGCGCCTTTTGAAGAATGGGCGCTGTTTTTGCGCGAGCACTTCCATCGCCAAGCGCTAGAAGTGTTCCACACATTGACGCTCTACAGTCTAGACAAAGGTGATTATGCGCAGATGCAACGGTACGCAACCCGTCAGTTGGCGCTAGAACCCTGGCGCGAAGAAGCCCATCGCCAAGTGATGATGGCATTGGCATTGACTGGCCAAGACACGGCAGCGCTGATGCACTACGCTACCTGTCGGCGTATTTTGCACGAAGAAGTGGGTGCGCCGCCTTCACCAGAGACTACCGCACTTTACGAACAAATTCGCCAGGGAAAGTTTCCCAACAAGCCCATCGGCAATGCACCAAGCAGTGAGCGGGACCATCAGGCAGAAACTCGTCCTAGCTTGGCGACCCCACCGCTACCGCCGCCGACCACGCCACTGTTGGGTCGCGCCGACGAAATGACACAAATTGCCACCTTGCTCGCGCAACCGACGTGTCGCTGGCTAACGCTGGTGGGGCCGCCCGGTGTAGGCAAAACGCGACTGGCCCAGGCAGTGGCAATCCAGCAACAGGCAACCTTCGGCGATGGCGTCTACTTTGTCGATCTGGCGACAAGCAGCGATCCAACCATGGTGTTCGTCGCCATTGCGGCCGTGTTGGGGGTGCGCGAGCAGGATTCCCAAGCGCTGACAGAGATCCTACGCCTGAACCTACATGCGAAAAACACGCTTTTACTGCTAGACAACTTCGAGCAGGTTGAGGCAGCAGCGCCGGCCCTGGCCCAACTGGTTGCCGACTGTCAATCCCTCAACGTACTGATCACCAGTCGCTGGCCCTTACGCGTGGCCGAGGAACAGCTTTTCACGGTACAACCGCTAGGTTTGCCAGATCAGGCCCAGGTAGCCGATGTCCCGGCTTTAGCGCAGAGCGGCGCAGTTCAACTCTTTGTGCAGCGCGCCACAGCCGCCAAGCCCGATTTTCAGCTGACCGCGACCAACGCGGGTGCGGTGGCTGCGCTCTGCATTCATCTAGATGGGCTACCGCTGGCGATTGAGTTGGCGGCCGCGCGCAGTCGATTGTTTTCGCCAGCGACTTTATTGGTCCGGTTGCAACAACGCTTGCCACTTTTGGTGAGCCGGGAGCCCCATACGCCCCTGCGCCACCAAACGCTACGCGCAGCGCTTGACTGGAGCTACGACTTGCTCACGGCAGAGGAACGAATCCTCTTTCAACGTCTGGCTGTCTTTGTCGGTGGCTTTACCCTAGATGCTGCCGAGCGTGTGATGGCGGGTGAGCAAACCATGGCAAGCACAGAGGAAATTATCCGCCCATTTTCAAGCGCTGTCATCGACGGTGTGGAGTCATTGTTCGATAAAAATTTGTTGCGTCTGCAAGCGACGCTGCCTCCGCGGTACACGACAACAGAAGACGAGCCACGCTTTACCATGCTTGAAACCCTGCGCGAATATGCATTGTCACGGCTTGCCAGTGAGCAGGATATGCACGGGCACCGTGACAACGCCCAGCAACGCCATGCCCATTTTTTTCTGGCCTTGGCCGAGGAAGTTGCCCCAAAGCTCTTCGCTGCAGAGCAGGTACTATGGCTGAACCGGCTAGAAGTAGAGCATGACAATCTGCGGGTGGCGCAGGATTGGTTCATGCAGCACGATAACGCTACCCTAGCTTTTCGCTTGGCGGTTGCCTTGCGCTACTTCTGGCGTGTACGTGGCTATTACAGCGAAGGATGTCTTCGTCTACAACGCGCGCTGACGCTGCCCAGTGGAGCTATGCCGACGGTGGCGCGCGCCCAGGCGCTCAACGCCGCCGGTTATTTGGAGTGGGTGCGCGGCGAGCGTGCCCAGGCCCAGGCCCTGTTGACTGAAGCATTGCACGTTGCCCAGCAGATAACCGATCCACCCACGATGGCCTTTGCCTTGCGCTACCTGGGTGTCATCGCCGATGCAGATGGGGATCCAATCGCGGCCCAAACGCTGCTCGAAGAAAGTTTAACGCTATATCGCCAAGTGGACGGAAAAAATGACATTGCGCTCTCCCTACTTTATCTGGGAGATGTTGCCATGGCACAGCAGCAGCAAGCCCAAGCCCGCCATTTGTATGAAGAGTGCGCCGCACTTTTGCGCGTGTTGCGCAACAATATTACCCTGCCCTATGCCTTGCGTCGTTTGGGGTACCTGGCGTTGTGGCGGCAGGCCCATGCCGAGGCGCGTCTACTGAGCCGCGAGAGCCTGCACATCAACCTGGCGTTGGGTGAGCAACAGGGAACAGCGGCGGCGCTGGTTGCGCTGGCAGCAATTGCTGTCGAGCGCCAGGCGCTCACAACGGGTGTGCAACTGCTCGGTGCAGCCGATGCTGTGCTGACAACGCTTCACACCCAATTGTTGCCTTTCGATGGGGCACAACAAACACAGCTGCTGGCGCGCGCCAGCAGCCAACTGGATGGGGTGGCTTTTGCGCAGGCCTGGGCCCAGGGCAAGGCGATGGCCTTTGCAGATGTAGCCCAGTTTGTTGATCAGCTTGAGAACGCAGCCGAGCCAACCAGTGTGGCTACGCTTGAGCAACCCCCAGCAACGCCGCATCACGCGCCAGTTCCGCAGCATGGCCCAGCGCCGTCATCGCAAAGTCCGAACAGCCCGTCATTCTTACCCGCGGCCCTCACGCCGTTTGTTGGGCGCAAACGCGAGCTAAGTGAAATTCTAGCCCGGCTGCGTATGCCAGATGTGCGCTTGCTCACCTTGGTGGGGACTGGCGGGATGGGGAAGACGCGGCTGGCATTGGAGACAGCGCGGACGATTGTCGCATTGGCCGAAGCAACAACAGGCAGCGCCAACGATGCCAAGCCAGATAATACATACGCGGCTGTGCAGAAACCAACCTTTGCCGACGGAATCTTTTTTGTGCCGCTGGCCGCGCTCAATGCAGCGGCGATTACACCAGCGATTGCCGCCGCCATCGGGCTGGTATTTCAGACTGGCGACCTACAGCAAGCGCTACGCCAGACATTGCAGCACAAACAACTCTTGCTCATTCTGGACAACTTTGAACATCTGTTGCCGGCGGGAACGCCGACCGACGAACCCAATGCAGCGATCAACCTTGTGCTCGATCTATTACAACATGCGCCAGGTCTACAGCTCATTGTTACCTCGCGCGAGCGCTTGAATCTATTGGGTGAGCATCTCTATCAGGTCCAGGGCTTGGGGCTTGAGCAACCAGCGACCCTAGCCGATGCAACAACCTCGGCAGCCGTACAGTTATTTGTACAGAGCGCGCGGCGTGTGCAACCCCATTTTCAGGTGACCGAGGCGAATTGGCAGCTCCTTCTGCACATCTGTGCATTGGTCCAAGGCATGCCGCTGGGGATCGAAATGGCAGCCGTCTGGACCAATCAACTAGCGCTAGACGAGATCGCGCGTGAGATCGAACAGAGTATCGATTTTCTGGCGTTTGAATGGCATAATGCTCCAGTGCGGCAACGCAGTATGCGCGCAGTTTTCGATTGGTCATGGCAGTTATTGAATGCGACAGAACAGCAGGTCTTGGGCCAATTGGCGGTCTTTCGGGGCGGGTTCACGCGCGAGGCGGCAGAAGCGATCACCGGCGCTTCCTTGCGCGTGTTGACCAGTCTGGTCAACAAATCGTTACTGCAACGCGCCCCGCATCCACCGGAAACTCACCGACCAGGGCAGGGTCGCTACGAACTGCATGAACTATTGCGACAGTTTGCCCAGGAACAGACAAAGAGCGTACCAGAAGAATGGGTGCGCGTCGCGGCCTTACACAGCCAATTCTATCTGGCCTTCATTGCCGACCGCGAACGGCGCTTCCTCTATGCTGACACACAGGCAGCAGTGTCTGAAATCCAGACGGAATTGAGCAATATCCGGCAAGCCTGGTACTGGGCGGTACAACAGCGCGCACATGATACGCTGGAGCAGTGTGCCTATAGTTTATGGCAATTTTTTCTCTTTACCGGTCTCTCTGCAGCCGGTGTCGAACTCTTTCGCCTGGCAGCCAATGCACTTCAGGCCCATGATGCGTCCGTCAGCGAAGATGAAGCCAGCCGCCATGATCGACTGGCGATTGCGAGCAAGCTGCGTTCACTGGAAGCGAATATGCTGATTGCGCAAGGCCACTATACAGAAGCCGCCGCCATTGCCCAGCAAGCACTTAGACTAGCAGAAGCAAGTACAAGTGATAAACATAATAAACATAGTAGTGAAGGATTGGCACTTGCCCATCTGATCCACGGGCAAACGTTGTGTTATCGCTGGCAACCCATGGCAGCGCGCGTGGCGTGTGCACAAGCGCTAGTCCCAATTCGATATGATGAACCGGACATGATATCGACGAAATTAGCCCACAATATTGCATCGCTAGCTTATTTATTTTTGAGCAGTATCGCGCTGCGCTTGGACGAGTACGCAGAATCCAGAAGGTGTCTGACGCGCAGCTTGCAGATTTGCCAGCACCTCGACAATCGGCTCGGCGAATTAGACTGTCGCATTAATCTTGCCAATATTGCGCGCATTGTGTGCGATCATAGTACGGCACGCCAGGGTTATGAAGATGCGATGCAGATCGCCCACGCGTTGCACTACCGCTGGAGCGAAGCTACGATACAGCTTGAATTAAGCGATGTGGTGCGCAGCCAGGGCGAATATACCCTGGCCCTAGATTTACTCGAACGCGCCCTGACAATCTTACATGAACTCAACGACCGCCGCCGCTCAGCCATTACGCACACCTACCTCAGTCGCCTGTATACCACACTGGGCGATTATACACAGGCCCAAAGCTGGCTCGACCAAGCGTGGCAGTTGGCCAATGAGTTGCGGGTTCCCGAAATTGAAGAACATGTCGCCTTCACCACAGCCGTCCTGGCACATGCCCGGCAGCAGCACACCCAGGCTTTGCAGGCGGCAACGCAAAGTTGGCAACTTACGCAAGCCGGCGGCGATCGCTTTAACCAGGCCAAAAACTTGGTGCTGATTGGCCATGCCCAAGCTGGGCTGAACCAATTGACTGCGGCAGCGAATGCCTATCAACAATCTATGCAGATCTACCACGCAATTGCGATTCCGCCCTTGGCCGTCGAAGCACAAGCGGGATTGGTGCGTATTGCGCTTGCCCAAGGCGATCTAGCACAGGTAGAAACACTTACCACAAGCATAGTGCGCGTACTAGCCGAGCATCCGCGCGCGGGTTTGCACGAGCCATTTCTTATCTACCTCACTTGCTATCAGGGGCTGACGGCTATCCAGCATCCGCAAGCAGCAACCGTGTTGCAAGCGGGCTACGATCTGCTGCAAACGTATGCTGACCACATTACCAATAGCGCGTTACGTCGCTCTTTTCTAGAAAATGTAGCCGTGCATCGCGATCTGATTGCAACTTATGAACAGCACGTACTGATCAAAAGCAGCGCATTCTAGTCAGTTTGCATGCGGTCTATTGGACGAATTCCTGCCCCTCCTTTATACTCGCGCATACCGTAAAGCAGCCTGCACAAAACAACGCGCAAAATCAAGAACCAAGGAGGTTGTCATGCACCCCATCCGTCTAGGTGTGATCGGCCAAGGGCTGATCTGGCAGCGTGTCCACAAGCCGATCCTCGCCACCCACCAAGCGATCATACGGCCCGTTGCCCTCTGTGATGTCAGTGAAGAGCGGCGGGCCGCGGCGCAGATTGAATTTCCCGACGCCCAAATCCTGGCCGACTATCGCCAATTGCTCGAACTACGCGACGTTGATGCCGTGCTCGTATTGACGCCGATTGCGTTCAATGCGCCGATTGCCTTGGCCGCACTAGCCGCAGGCAAAGATGTGATCATGGAAAAGCCCATTGCGCGTTCGGTGGCCGAAGGGCAACATTTGATTGACACAGCCCGTCGCCTAGGTCGGCGGCTGTTTATCTTGGAGCAGATGGGCTATCGCCAAGCCGAAGCCACCATTGCCAATCAAGTCGCGACCGGCGCAATTGGCGATCTGGTGCTTTGGGAACGCATTCAGCACATGGAAGGCGACACCGCCCAAGGGGCCATGCGCTATGATTCCACACCCTGGCGCAAAGCGGCAGACTTTCCCCTGGGCACGCTCTTTGATGGCGGGATTCACACAGTCGCCGCGCTCTCCAAAATTTTTGGCACACCGGCCAAGGTCACGGCCACAGGACGTAAGTTGCGCGCCGGGTACGGCAATTATGATCAGGTGACGATGCTCTTTGAATATACCAATGGAGTCACCGGCCTGTTTAGTCACTCGGCCTATTTGCCGCCCGTTAAAAATTATTTCTATCTACATGGTGCCACGGGTGCGATCACCGTCGAGCCCCATGAATTGCGTATTGAAAAAATCGGTCAACCAGTCACGACCATCGACTTGCCCGCCGAACACGCCTCCACCACCATGTGGCAGGCGATCCTGACCGCTTATCAAGCAGGACAGGAACCCGCTTACACAGCCATGCGAGCGCTCCAGGATGTGGCGATCTTAGAAGCCGTAGCCCAATCGATTGCGCAAGGCCAACGTGTGACGATTGCCCAGGTCATCTAATCAACATACCAATAATCAACATACCAAGGAAAGGGAAGATTATGTCCGTTACCTCTACTTTCAAACAGCGCGTGCGGGCTGGCGAAACGGTAGTTGCCTTGCGCGTCTTGCTGACAATTGAGCGCACTGCATTAGAAGCAGCGCTGGCCAAAGGCAGCTATGACTTTCTCTATATTGATGGGCAGCATATACCCTTTAGCGATGACCAATTGATCCGCTTTTGCGCCATGGCCGAAGCATTGGATCTGCCCGTACAATTCCGCATTCCTCACACGCGCCATGCCTATCTGATCGGGCGCTATCTGGATATGGGACCGACCTCGATTATGGTGCCCGAGGTGGAAACTCTAGCCACGGTCGAAGATGCTGTTGCCTATGCGTACTATCCACCGGCTGGGCAGCGTAGCTGGGGTGGTGCAGCGCGCCGCCAAGCACCCGGTGGCCAGACCGACCGACGCGCCTATGCCGATTGGTGGAACGCGACGGTCCTATTAACCCTCCAGATCGAGTCAGTCAATGCGATCAGCAATGCGCGCCGCTTGATCAAACCGGGCGTCGATGCGATTGCGTTTGGGCCCAACGATCTGGAATTTAGCCTGGAAATGCACCCCCAATATCCGCTGCGCACGGTTGATGAGTGTATGCGCAATGTGGCGGCGCAATTGCAAGGCAGTGGGGTGCGCTTGTCCATGGCCATCCCCACTACAGCCGCCGAGCGCGAAAAATATCTGGCCATGGGCGTGACGATCTTTCAGGAACTGCCCAAAGTTTGACCGACTGCCCACGCGCCCACCATTATAAATTGCAATCATACTGTTATCATTAGCCTACACCAAGTACCGTATAATGGGCAGCATGGAGCCCATCATTCGTACTAGTGGATTAACCCGCCATTTTGGCGACACGGCTGCCGTCTCGGATCTGCATTTGGAGATTGGCAGCGGCGAAGTATTTGGTTTTCTCGGGCACAACGGAGCTGGCAAAACTACCACCGTGCGCCTCTTGAACGGCATTCTCCGCCCCACGCAAGGAACGGCGCGTGTCTTTGGCCTGGACCCAGTGGAGCATGGAGCGCAGGTACGCGGACAAACCGGGGTTTTGACCGAAACGCCCTCACTCGACGACCGGCTGACCGCGCGTACGAGCCTGCGTATTTTTGCGCGCATCTACAACGTGCCCCGTGCGCAGATTGAGCAGCGGGTGAACACGTTGCTGCAAACCTTTGGTCTCCAAGATTTTGCCGATCAAAAGATTGGCGGCTATAGCAAGGGAATGCGCCAACGACTGGCCCTGGCGCGTACCCTGTTACACGATCCCCAGTTGATTTTCCTCGATGAGCCAACCAGTGGCCTCGATCCCGTTGCAATTCGTGATGTGCATAATCTCATTTTGGAATTAACCCAGACCCAACAGCGCACAGTCTTTCTCTGTACACACAATCTGGTCGAAGCACAGAAGCTTTGTCATCGGGTGGCTGTCTTGGCCAAGGGTCAATTGTTGGCGATTGGCACGCCGCGCGAATTAATGACGCGCTACAGCCGCGCCCAGCGGGTGAAATTACGGATCGGAATTGGCCAGGAAACTCTGCTCCCCAACCTGCTGCGCAATTCACCCCAGATCCAATTCACCACAACCAACGGGTGTGACAACGAAACTACCCAGATTGCTTTGCAAGGGGTGACGCAGACCCATTTGCCCGATTTTCTGCGTCATTTGGCGGCGCATGGCATGGATCTCTTTGCCGTGGAACCCGAAGAAGCTTCGCTTGAAGATGTTTATTTTGCCCTGCAAGAAACCGGAAAGCAGGTCGCATGAATTGGCGCGCCATTGCAGCAATTATCGAAAAAGATCTCAAAATCGTCTTGCAGAGTAAGTCGGTTGCCATTCCCTTGATTGCCGTGCCCTTGCTGGTCGCGGGCATCTTGCCCCTGCTGTTGGGGATTGTCCTGCGCGGCATTGATCCAAGTGATGTGCAGCAGATGCTAGCGGTGCTGCCGCCTGGTTTGCTGCAACAGATGGCCGACCTAACCCCTAGCCAGGCCATGCTTTCGTATATGCTGGTCTACTTCTTTGCCCCCCTCTATTTGATTCTGCCCATTATGGTTTCCAATGTGATTGCCGCGGACAGCTTTGCTGGGGAACGCGAACGCAAGACACTCGAAGCGCTGCTCTACACACCCACCAGCGATGGCGAGATCTTGACAGCCAAATTACTGGCGGCGTGGTTGCCTGGTGTTGGCATTGCGCTGCTCAGCTTTGTACTTTATGCGGGGGTCGCCAATGTGGTAGCGTGGCCGATCATGGAGCAGATCTTTCTGCCGAATGCCATGTGGTTGGTATTGGTTTTTTGGGTAGCTCCCGCCGCCGCAGGCTTGGGCCTGGGAACCTCGGTCTTTGTATCGGCGCGCGTCAATAGTCTCCAATCGGCCTACCAAATTGGCAGCTTGATTGTTATGCCCGTTATGGGTTTGATCATTGGTCAGATTAGTGGTGTGCTCTATTTGGATGTCAGCATGGTCTGCTTGATGGGGCTGGGTCTCTGGCTGATCGACGCCGGATTGCTCTGGTATGGGCGGCGTACCTTTCGGCGCAGTGTCCTCATCGCGCGTCTATAAACGATCCACAGCCTTCCTCCGTTTCCTCTACTTTTCAAGAACAAAACACTGATAACCGATGCTGTGAACAGAGGCCAATATTTTGCGCGCGTAGCTTCTGCAACCGCCATGTTCCGGCTATGTA
>Ga0105049_10008388_pt1 | contig 11985 bp, 10 predicted proteins | sample MAT06_FD_78087 | JGI IMG/M metagenome (GOLD analysis project Ga0105049, IMG submission 78087) | Freshwater microbial communities from Lake Fryxell liftoff mats and glacier meltwater in Antarctica - MAT-06 | ecosystem: Environmental > Aquatic > Freshwater > Ice > Liftoff microbial mat | place...
CACCGTGGCTTCGAAGGCGTCTTTGTCGCGTTGGCGCAGCGTGATCGTGACGCTCGAACGTTGCGTGGCGCGCGGCACAGATGTTCCGGCCTGGTGCCAGTTGCGCCAGTCACGCCCGTTGGCCACAACCTGGGGCGTATAGATGGAACGAAGCTGGTTCCACTGCGCGATCTGGCGCTGGCGCTGCGTGTGTGCCGTGTGGGCAAAAGGATCCGTCCAGCCAATGTAATCCCAATACGCGACATGAAACGCCTGGATCACCGGCCTGTCGGCGCCCGCGCCATCGCTGCGCAACGCGGATAACCACCGATCGGCGGGCGGACAGGAACTGCAGCCCTGCGAGGTATAGAGCTCGATCACCGGCGCGATCATCTGGCCGGATCGCGCGTCGCAGCCAGCCGCCAACGCGCCCGCGCCAGCCGTTGCCAGCAGCACGGCGCCCGCGACCGGCAGCCATTTCAGGTTCAGGTTGAATGGGAGTCGCATGCGTGTCACCTCCAGTCACGTTCCGATGGTCGGCCGTCGCAGGGCCTGCCGGCAGCCTGTGGCACACTCGCCGCCTTTGCCCTCTTGTCGCTTGGTCTCGTGGCCGGCACAAACCTTACCCAAAAAGGAGACCCATGCCATCGATCGTGCACAGCATTGCCCAGGAACTTGGCGTGCGCGCGGCTCAGGTGCAGGCAGCAGTCGATCTTCTGGACGGCGGCGCGACTGTGCCATTCATCGCCAGGTACCGAAAAGAAGCCACCGGGGGACTGGACGATATCGCCTTGCGCGCACTGGACAGCCGACTGGCGTACCTGCGGGAACTGCAGGATCGTTGCACCAGCGTCATGGAGGCGATTGAACAACAAGGCAAACTGACGCCGCAATTGCGCCAGGCCCTGATGGCGGCAGCGACCAAGCAGGAACTCGAAGACCTGTACCTGCCGTTCAAGCAGAAACGCCGCACCAAAGGCGAAATGGCCCGTGAGGCGGGACTGGAGCCGCTGGCCGACCGTCTTTTGGAGGATCCGCGGCTGGTTCCAGTTGACGAGGCGAAGGCCTTCGTGGTGGCGCCATGCGAGCCGGCTGGCGAGGGCGAAAAAGTTCCCGACTTCTCGACGGTGCAGGCTGTGCTCGACGGCGTCAGGGACATTCTGAGCGAACGCTGGGCCGAACAAAGTGCGTTGGTGCAAAGTCTGCGCGTCTGGTTGTGGGACAACGGGCAGCTCAGGAGCACCCTGCGCAGTGGCAAGAACGAGCAATTGCCGGATATTGCCAAGTTTCGCGACTATTTCGACTATCAGGAGCCCATTTGCCGCGTCCCGTCCCACCGTGCCTTGGCGGTTTTCCGGGGCAGGGCCCAGGAGGTGCTGGATCTGCAACTGGCATTGCCACAGGCCGAGCGCTCCGCGGGTGCGGCGGCGGTATTGCCTACCTATTTGGCCGAAGCCCGCATCGCCCAGTTCCTGGGTTGGCGCCACCAGTCCCGACCGGCGGACGACTTCCTGGGCAAATGCGTGGGCTGGACCTGGCGCGTCAAGCTCAGCCTGTCGACCGAGCGCGACCTGTTCGGGCGATTGCGCGAGGCTGCCGAGGCGACTGCCATCAAGGTGTTTGCCGACAACCTGCGCGACCTCCTGCTTGCTGCGCCAGCGGGGCCCCGGGTCGTGCTGGGCCTGGACCCGGGCATCCGAACGGGGGTCAAGGTGGCGGTCGTGGACAAAAACGGCAAACTGGTCGAGACGGCCACGGTGTACCCCCACGAACCGCGCAAAGACTGGGACGGCTCCTTGCATGTGCTGCGCCAGTTGTGCCGGCGCCACGGCGTCAACCTCATCGCCATCGGCAACGGCACGGCCAGCCGGGAAACCGACAAACTGGCGGCTGACCTGATCGCCTTGCTGGCGCGTGTCGACGCCACAGCACTGCCGACGGATATCGTGCCGCTGCCGCTCAAGGTGATGGTCAGCGAAGCCGGCGCTTCGGTGTATTCGGCCAGCGAATTCGCGTCGCAGGAGATGCCCGATGTCGATGTGAGCCTGCGCGGCGCGGCCAGTATTGCGCGCCGCTTGCAGGACCCGCTGGCGGAATTGGTCAAGATCGATCCCAAGTCGATCGGTGTCGGCCAGTACCAGCATGACGTCAACCAGTCGGAACTGGCGCGCAGCCTGGACGCGGTTGTAGAAGACTGCGTCAACGCGGTGGGTGTCGACCTCAATACCGCCAGCGTTGCGCTGCTGCGCCGCGTTTCCGGTCTGTCACCGAGCGTGGCTGCGTCCGTCGTGCGCTGGCGTGACAGCAACGGCAGTTTCCGCGACCGCCAACAACTGATGCAGGTGACCGGACTCGGACCCAAGACGTTCGAGCAATGTGCCGGCTTCCTGCGCATCCGCAGTGGCGACAATCCGTTGGACGTGACCGGCGTGCATCCCGAAACCTATCCCGTCGTTGAAAAGATACTGCAGCGCCTGGCCTTGCCGATCGGCGAATTGATGGGCCGCAGCGCGGCGTTGCAGGGCTTGCGGCCGGAGACTTTCGTCGATGAGCGCTTCGGGGCCATGACGGTGAAGGACATCCTGGCCGAACTCGAAAAACCGGGCCGCGATCCGCGACCCGATTTTCGAGCCGCCCGATTGAGCGACGGCGTGCAGGATATTGCCGATCTGCGCGAGGGCATGATTCTGGAAGGAACGGTCAGCAACGTGGCGGCGTTCGGCGCATTCGTCGACCTCGGTGTGCATCAGGACGGCCTGATTCACGTGAGCCAGCTCAGCAACCGTTTCGTCACCGATGCGCGCGAGGTCGTCAAGACCGGCGCGATTGTCAGGGTCAAGGTGCTGGAAGTGGACCTGCCGCGCAAGCGTATTGCCTTGACGATGAAGCTGGGCGAGACCACCTCGCCGCACCGCAGCGGATCCGACAGCGGACCGAGGCAGGGCGGCGGCCATCATCAGCCCGGTAAGCGGCCCGAGCCGCAGGACAGCGGCGCAACGGCGATGGCGTCGGCCTTCGCGCGGCTGCGACAATGAGCACGCCGGTGTTGATCGGGCCAGTGCGGAAAACGCCCGCCGATAATGCGCGTTGACATTGCCATACCGTCCGGAGTGAGAAGTCCATGTTGATGCGTGACCTGTTGGCGTCGCAGTTAGTGTTGCCCAGCATTCCCAAGGTGGTGGCGCTGCTGCTGAGCGAGCTGGAACGCGAGCAGCCCGACCTGAAGAAGATATCCCAGCTGATCAGCACGGATCCGGCGCTGACGGTGCGGCTGTTGCAATTGTCCAACTCGGGCTTTTTCAAGTTGTCGGGCCAGGTGCGCAGCGTGCCCGAATCGCTTGCCATCGTCGGATTGAGCCACGTGCGCACCATGGCCTCGGCGTCGGCCACCAATGCCTCGCTCAAGGCCGTGCCGGGCATCAATCTGCAGCAATACTGGGATTTCAGCCTGGACGTGGCAAAGGTGTGCCGTTCGCTGGCCGGTGTGGTGCGGCAAAACCAGCAGGCGGCATTCACGGCCGGACTGATCCATTTTGTCGGCGAACTGGCGATGCGCATGGTCATGCCAAACGACATGGCTACTGTGGATGCGCAAGTGGCGCCGATGGACCCGCGGCGCGCCCGCGTCGAGCGCAAGTTGCTGAACCTCGACTACGCGCAAGTTGGCGCGGCGTTCGCTCGCCAATGGATGTTTCCCGAGGCCATCGTCGACGCGATCGAACACCAGGACGCGCCGTTTCGCAACGACGCCTATGAGCCGCTGGCCGGGGTGATCCATCTGGCTGCGTGGCGGGCCCGCTCCAAACATGCCGGCCTGAGCCAACGCGAAATGGCCGTGACGTTCCCCGGCACGGTTGGCGAGGTGTTGGCACTGGACATCGACATGGTGCTGCAGCAGGACCCGATCGACTGGAACAGCCAGCGTCCCACCTGAGAGACGTCGCGTTGTTGACGCTTCAAAACCTGCCCAAGCCCATGTCCCGCTACCTGACCGCCGCCCTGTACAAGTTTGTTGACCTACCCGATTTCGCGCAGTGGCAGGCGCCGCTGCTGGCCGAGTGCCAGAAACATGCCATCAAGGGCACGCTGCTGCTCGCGGCAGAGGGCATCAATGGCACGATTGCGGGTGCACCGACGGATGTACACGCTGTATTGGCCTGGTTACGTTCAAACCCGCGCCTGGCCGATCTGGAACACAAGGAGTCGTGGGCCGAGGAATTGCCCTTTCACCGGATGAAGGTGCGGCTCAAGGCCGAGATCGTGACCATGCATGTGCCCGGCCTGAACCCTGCGCGTTTGGCGGGCCAATATGTCCAGCCACAGGACTGGAACGCACTGATCCAGCAGCCGGATGTGGTCCTGATCGACACCCGCAACGATTACGAAGTGGCGGTCGGCAGCTTCAAGGGCGCCACCGACCCGCACACCCGCACGTTTTCCGATCTGCCACTCTGGTTGGCCGAACAGTCCAGGCCAGGGCAGATGCTGGCCGAGACGAATGGCCGCAAGCCGCGCGTGGCCATGTTCTGCACCGGGGGAATCCGATGCGAAAAATCCACGGCGTTATTGCGTTCGCAGGGTTTCGAGGAGGTCTATCACCTGCAGGGCGGCATCCTGAAATATCTGGAGACCGTCGCCCCGGAACACAGCCTGTGGCAAGGCGAGTGTTTCGTGTTCGACGAGCGGGTGTCGGTGGGCCACGGATTGGTGCCCGGCAGTTTGTCCCTATGCCGTTCCTGTCGCCGTCCGCTCAGGTCCGAGGACCTGGCTGCGCCCCAGTACGAAGAGGGCGTTTCTTGCTCCCATTGTTTCGATGCCCGCGACGCAGCGAAGAAACGCGGTCTGGCCGAGCGCCAGCGCCAGGTGGCGTTGGCCAAGGCGCGTGGCACAGTGCATGTGGGCGCTGAAATGCCCGTCCGGCCCGTTGCGGCGGGCACCGACGCCGCAAGCGTGCCCTGACCGGGCCCGACCGGCCAACGCAGCTTACATCGACTGTTCCAGCATCTGCCGGTAGTCGTCGCGTGTCGCGATGCGCGGACTGGTCTTGTGGCAGTGGTCGGCCATGGCACCATCGATGATGGCGTCGAACTGCGCCGGCGTCACGCCCATGGTCGCCAGTCCGCTGGGCAGATCCAATCGCGCATTCATGTCCCGAATCGCCGCGCCGAGGGCATCGGCCGAGTCCAGGCCCATGACCCGTGCCATGCGTTGCAGACGTTTGTCCTTGACCACCGACTCGGCCGGCGCATTGAAGGCGATGACGGCGGGCAGAAACACCGCGTTGAGCGTTCCGTGGTGCAAGCCGGGATTGATGCCGCCCAGGCTGTGGCTGAGCGAATGCACGCAGCCAAGGCCTTTCTGGAACGCCATCGCCCCCTGCATCGACGCACTCATCATGTTCAGGCGTGCCTCCCGGTTGCTGCCGTCGCGCGTCGCCAGTTCGATGAAGGCCCAGGCCCGCTCGAGTCCGTCGAGCGCGATCCCGTCGGCCGGCGGATTGAACGCCGGCGCCATGAAGGTTTCCATACAGTGGGCCACCGCATCCATGCCGGTGGCGGCCGTCAACCGTGGCGGGAGACCCAGTGTCAGCTCCGGATCGCAGATCGCGACCCGCGGGACGAGGTGCCAGGAGTGGAAACCCAGCTTGCGACCGTCGTCCAGAATCAGGATCGCGCCGCGCGCCACTTCACTGCCGGTCCCGCTCGTGGTCGGCATTGCTATCAGCGGCACGCAGCGGTCGGTGATCAGCGCAGACCCGCCTTCGATCGTGGCATAGGTCTTGAGCGCGCCTTCATGGCGCGCAGCGATCGCCACACCCTTGGCGCAGTCGATGGCCGAACCACCGCCAAGCGCAATCAGGCCGTCGCAATGCTGGTCATGAAAGATGTTGGTTGCCGCACGCACGGCCGATTCCGTCGGGTTCGAGGGTGTCTGGTCGAAAACCGCCTTTTCCATCGCGGGAATCGCATCGAGCACCTTGCTCAGGATGCCGGCCGCCTTGATTCCTTGATCGGTGACGATCAAGGGACGGGTGATGCCGATGCGCTCGCATTCCTGGCGCAGCAGCGCACTGGCTCCGAACTCGAACTGGATCTGGGTGATGTAGTAGATCAATGCCATGGGAAAAAGGTCCGGTGTAGGATCGAGGTTGCACTGTATAACAAGAAACATTCGCATCGCGCTCTCGTGCAGACAATGGACGAAGCGGTGCCCGGATCGACCTGGCTGGTGTCCTGCCGACAGTGGCGTCGGCGGCCCGTATTCCAGGATGGTTGACATGAAACGACCTCTGCGCACTCTGCGTTCGCTGACATGACACTTCCCGTTCGAAGCCAATTTCGACTGATACACCGCCTGCGCGTGCGCTGGGCCGAAGTGGATCAGCAACGCATCGTTTTCAATCCGCACTACCTCATGTACATCGACACCGCGTTCACCGAATACTGGCGCGCCTTGGCTGTGCCGTACGAGATGATCCCCGAGATGCTGGGTGGCGACGTATATGTCAAGAAGTCGACGCTGCAATACGAAGGTTCGGCACGGCTGGACGATCTGCTGGACGTGGGAATCCAGTGTGCACGGATCGGAAGGTCATCGATGGACTTCCAGTGCGGCATCTTTCTGAACGACCGCTTGCTGGTGTCTGCGGAACTGGTCTACGTGTTTGCCGACCCGGCGACGCAGAAGTCCAAACCGGTGCCCGACATCTTGCGCGATATGCTGCAGGCCCACGAGGCCGGCGCGTCGCCGATCGACATTCGGCTCGGCAGTTGGGCCGACCTCGGCCCCCAGGCCGCGGCACTCAGACGCGCCGTGTTTGTCGACGAGTTGCAGATCGCCCATGGACTGGAACACGACGCTGCGGACGACGCCGCGGTGCATGCGCTACTGCGCAACCGCCTGGGTACGCCGTTGGCCACCGGCCGCTTGCTACAGGAGGGCCCGGCCCTGGCCCGCATTTCTCGCGTCGCCGTCAGCCGGACCATGCGTTCGACCGGATTCGGTCGGGTAGTCATGCAAACGCTGATGCAGATCGCCGCCGAACGCGGCGACACACGGGTCATTCTGCAGTCCCAATGCAGCGCGGAAGGTTTTTATACCCACCTCGGCTTCGTGCCCATCGGTGAACCTTATGTCGAAGCCGGCGTGCCACATATCGACATGGCGCGCAGGCTTGGCGCCGTTTCAGGCTCTGTTTGAGGCGGTTGTGCGAAGCGGCTCGCAGGCTCAGATATCGTCGAGCAACGGGTAGGGCATGGCCCGCACCAACAGCTCCGGGCCATCTGCGGCGCCAAGATGCACGGCACCCGATTGCAGTGCGCTGACCTGTCCTGACACGATCGCATCCCATCCGCCATCTGCCGTGCGGGCCGCCTGGACGATGGTGCCGCAGGGCTGCTCTCCATCATCACGCTGGTAAACCTCTTGCGCCGCTGCCATCGGCGCATCGCAGTGGGCCAGCACGGCCCGCCGCTTCAAGACGCCGCGGAACTGGCTGCGAGCGACGACTTCCTGGCCAGGGTAACAACCCTTCTTGAAGTTGACGCCACCGATGGATTCGTAATTGAGCATCTGTGGCACAAAGGCGTCGACCAGGGCTGCGCTGATGGTGGCAACGCCGGCATGTACCTCTGCCAATAACCAGCGGTCGGTATCGATGGCGTCCCCAGCCGGAACAGGTTCGCCAACTGGTGCGACCCACAGCGCCCGCTCGATGCCGTCGGCCGGATACAGGTGAATCAGGTTCGCCGCACCCAGGTCGCGTTTGCTCCAGGGTTTGGCGGGCTCGGTTAGTTGGGACAGGGCGGGGCCGGCCACACCCCTAAGCTGGAACTCGCCGCTGGCATCGGTCAGTTTGGCCTTGGCGCGCAGCACGAACATGGACAGACGTTTGAGCACTGCCGCCAGCAGGTCCAGACTGCAAACAAGAAGGATTTCCTGTGGCGCGCGCTTGAAGCCGATGAACGTGGCCTGGACCCGCCCCTTGGCCGAACAAAATGCAGCGAGCCGGGCCTCTGAATGCCCGAGTAGCGCGAAGTCCTGCGTCAGTTGGCCCTGCAGGAACGACGCGGCGTCTGCACCGTCGACACGGATCACGCCGAGATGGGGCAAAAGGGTTATGCCGTCAATTGTGTTCATGCAGTCAATTATCATCGTCTCTCAATAACTTCGAGACTCCCGGGCTGTGCGACGTTTTCTGCTGTTTCTTGTCCTGCTCGGCGCAGCCGCGTTTGCGGCCGCGACCTGGTGGCTGGAGCAGCCGCTGGTTTTGGCGACCGAGTCCGTGGACCTGTCGATCGAACCGAGAACCAGCGCCCGTGGCGTGGCCAACACGATTGCGCACTCCGGTGTCGATGTTTCACCACAACTTTTGTATGCCTGGTTTCGCGTGTCCGGCAAGGCCCGGCAAATTCGCGCCGGCAGCTACGAGATCGAGCGTGGCACCACGCCACGCAGTCTGCTGGGCAAGCTGGTGCGCGGCGAGGAGTCGCTGCAGTCCTTGACCCTGGTCGAGGGCTGGACCTTCAGGCAACTGCGCGACGCCTTGTCCCAATCGCCACACTTGCGATCCGATACGACAGGCCTGAGCGACGCGGCGGTCATGCAGAAACTCGGCCGCGCCGGACAACATCCGGAAGGGCGGTTTTTCCCGGATACCTATAGTTATGCAAAGGGGTCGAGCGACCTGAAGCTGTTGGCTCTGGCGTTGCGCACCATGGATCGCCATTTGCAGGCGGCCTGGAAACACAAGGCGCCCGATTCCCCGTTGCAGACGCCGGAGCAGGCGCTGATATTGGCCAGCATCGTCGAAAAAGAGACCGGCCGGGATGTTGATCGCGGATTGATCGCTGGCGTTTTCAACAACCGGCTGCGCATCGGCATGATGCTTCAGACCGATCCGACCGTCATTTATGGCATGGGTGAGCGTTTCGATGGCAATCTTCGCAAGAAGGACCTGCAGACCGACACGCCATGGAATACCTATACCCGCGCCGGACTCCCGCCTACGCCGATTGCGATGCCGGGGCGCGAAGCGCTGCTGGCCGCAGTCGCACCGGAGGCAACCAAGGCGCTGTATTTCGTGGCCCGTGGGGACGGAACGAGCCAATTCAGTGCCAATCTGGACGAGCACAATCGCGCGGTCAACAAGTTCCAGCGCAAGCCCTGAAATGACCGTGTCCACTGGCGTATTCATCAGTTTTGAAGGCATCGACGGGGCCGGCAAGTCCAGCCATATCGAGCCTCTGGCCGAATTGTTCAGGCAGCATGGCCGGTCGGTGACCGTGACGCGCGAGCCCGGGGGAACGGTGTTGGCAGAGCAGCTGCGCAAACTGGTACTGACCGAGCCCATGGATGGCTTGACCGAGGCCTTGCTGGTATTTGCGGCGCGCCACGACCATGTGCGGCGCCTGATTCGGCCAGCGCTGTTGCGCGCAGAGGTGATTCTGAGCGATCGGTTCAGCGATTCCAGCTTTGCCTACCAGGGTGGCGGGCATGGACTCGATGTAACGGTACTTGCCCAGCTCGAACGCTGGGTTCAGGGCTCATGCGATGCAGGTGAGGGCGGCTTGCTGCAGCCGGACCTGACATTGTGGTTTGACCTACCCCCGGAGCAGGCGGCCTTGAGACTGGCCCATGCCCGCTCCCCCGACCGCTTCGAAGCGCGGGAGTCAGCGTTTTTTGAGCGTGTGCAGCACGCTTATGTTGGACGAGCAGCCAACGCGGCCGGTCGATTTGTCCGGATCGACGCGGCGGCGCCGCGATCCCAGGTCTGGGAGCAGGTCGTTGCTGCCGTGTTATCCCGCGGGTGGCTGGTGTGAGCGAGAAGCCCCGCGCTCCCTGGTTGGACCGGCAACTGGCCCAGCTGCTGGCCCAGCGCGGGCATGCCTGGCTACTGCATGGTCCTTCCGGCTTGGGTCAATATGCGCTTGCGCTCGAGATGGTGCGGGCCTGGCTGTGCGAGCGACCATCGGCACAAGGGGCCTGTGGAACCTGCGGTAGTTGCCACGCAATCGACGTTCGCACGAACGCCGATCTGTTTGTGCTGATGCCCGAGACCATCATGCTGGAGCTGCAATGGCCGCTGGGTGAAAAGGCACAAAAGGAACTCGACGACAAGAAGCGCAAGCCCAGCAAGGAGATTCGCATCGATGCGCTACGCGATGCCATCGAGTTTGCGCAACGCACCAGTGGCAGTGGACGTGGCAAAGCGGTATTGGTGTATCCGGCCGAACGCATGAACGCGATCAGCGCCAATGGCCTGCTCAAGACGCTGGAGGAGCCGGCGGGCGACATGAAGTTCGTGCTGGCGAGCGAGGCCGCCCAGCAGTTGCTGCCGACCATCCGCAGCCGCTGCCTGTCGCACGCAATGGTCTGGCCTGAAACCCAGGAGCTGATGCCCTGGTTCGCCGCCCACGGCCTCGAATCCACGCAGGCAACAACCTGGTTGCTGGCCGCCGGCGGGCGCCCGGACGACGCCTTGGCCCTGGCACGCAGCAATCTGGATGCAGCCGACTGGGCCAAGCTGCCCAAGGCCTTGCAGCGCGGGGACAGCCGCGCGATGCAGGGCTGGGGTCCACCGGAGATTGTCGTCACCCTGCTCAAGGTCTGTCACGACATGCAGTTGCACCAGCAAGGGGCGGCACCGCGATTTTTTCTGGCCAAGGATCTGCCGCAACCCGCCCGATTCGAAGTGTTGAGCCAGTGGGGTCGGGACCTGGCTCACGCGATGCGAACGATGGAACATCCCTTCAATCCCGGGCTGATGCACGAAGCCCTTCTGAGCCAAGCGAAAAACGCCCTAAACTCAAGGCATTGATCTTGCGTCCATGAGTACTTCGCCCACATCTCCACGCCCGAGCGTCATTCAGTTGGCCATCAAGGAAAAGGCCGCGCTTTACGCGGCGTATATTCCGCTTTTTGCCGAAGGCGGCATCTTCATCCCGACCGCGCGCGAATACAAACTGGGGGACGATATCTACGTCTTGTTGTCGCTTCCCGACGATCCGCAGCGCTATCCGGTTGCCGGCAAGGTGGCCTGGGTCACGCCCGCCAAGGCGGCTGGCAACCGGACCCAGGGTGTTGGCATCCAGTTTCCGAGAGACGAAAAGTCGCGCTTACTCAAGATCAAGATCGAAGAAATTCTCGGGGCAGCGATAGGCTCCGATCGCCCAACCCAGACCATTTGAAGGTGGACGGGCCCGGCCGGGGTATCCGCGCCGGCGGCGAATGGCCGACCAACCCAGTTTCGATTGCATGTTCACCGACTCCCACTGCCACCTGAGCTTTCCCGAACTTGCCGGGGACATCGAACGGATTCGCAGTGCGATGGTGCAGGCCAGGGTGGACCGAGCCCTGTGCATCTGTACGACGCTGGAGGAATTCGCGCAGGTGCACGCGCTGGCGATGGCGCACGACAATTTCTGGGCCAGCATTGGTGTACATCCCGACAACGAAGGTGTGACCGAGCCCACGGTGGACGATCTGCTGCGCGGCGGTCGCTTGCCGCGCGTCGTCGCCATTGGCGAAACCGGTCTCGACTATTACCGGCTGAACGGCCGCACGTTGCAAGCGATGGAGTGGCAACGCGACCGTTATCGCGTCCATATCCGGGCCGCGCGGGCGCTGGATCTGCCGCTGGTGATCCACACACGAAGTGCATCGGACGACAGCCTGGGCATTTTGCGGGAAGAGGGCTTCAGCGCTGGTCTTGGCACGGCGCGGGGGGTGTTCCACTGCTTCACGGAAACCATGGAGGTTGCCCGCGCCGCCTTGGACATGGGTTTTTACATCTCGTTCTCGGGTATCGTCACGTTCAAGAATGCCCAGGATCTGCGCGAGGTGGCCGCGTTCGTGCCGATGGACCGTCTGCTGATAGAAACCGACAGTCCCTATTTGGCCCCGGTTCCTTACCGCGGCAAGCTCAACAATCCCTCGTATGTGCCCTATGTTGCGCAACAACTCGCCACGGTGAAAAATTGTGGTGTTGAGCACATCGGTGAGGTC
>Ga0105049_10008390_pt1 | contig 11984 bp, 10 predicted proteins | sample MAT06_FD_78087 | JGI IMG/M metagenome (GOLD analysis project Ga0105049, IMG submission 78087) | Freshwater microbial communities from Lake Fryxell liftoff mats and glacier meltwater in Antarctica - MAT-06 | ecosystem: Environmental > Aquatic > Freshwater > Ice > Liftoff microbial mat | place...
ACACCGACAGGTTCAGCGACCGCGCCTCGGGCCGGATGGGAATCACCACCCGCGCATCCGCCGCCGCGTGCACAAACTCCGGCGCCCCCGAAGGTTCGCTGCCGAACAACAGCAGGTCGTCGGGCCGGAAGACGAAAGCGTCCAGCGGCGTCGCGCCCTTCGTCGTGAACAGCACCAGCCGTCCGGGCCCCCGGTCGCGCTGAAACGCGTCCCAGTCGGCATGCCGGGTCATATGCCCCAGCGGACCATAGTCCAGCGCCGCGCGCTTCATCGCCCGGTCGTCGAAACGGAAGCCGGTGGGCTCGATAATGTGCAGTTCCACCCCGAAACAGGCACCCAGGCGGATGCAGGCACCTACGTTCTGCGGAATGGCTGGTTGAAAAAGGGCGAGACGCATTCTAAGGCCCTCATACGCGCGGCCCAGGGGTCTGTCGCGGCTCGAATTGCGACTGTTTCTCAAGGGGGCGGCGCAGTTTGCGGCGATGAGCCGCAACGCCGGGCCGGGCCAGAGCGAAGGGAAGGCGCTAAAGCATCCATGCCGGTCCTGCCGCGCCCCTGTTCGGGCCCGGATCGCGGCGTACCAGGAGTAAGACGTGGCCGAATCGGTCGAGACTGAGAACGGTGAAGGTGGTGACGCCTCGCGCCGGGACTTCATCCACATCGCGGCGGGTGCCGCCGCTGTCGGTGCCGGGGCCATGCTGGTCTGGCCGCTGATCAATTCGATGAACCCCGCCGCCGACACCCTGGCGTTGGCGTCGATCGAGTTCGACATGAGCAAGGTCCAGGAGGGCCAGCAGGTCGTCATCAAGTGGCAGGGCAAGCCCGTGTTCGTGCGCTACCGCACCCCCAGGGAAATCCAGGAGGCCGTCGTCGCCCCGATGTCCGCGCTGAAGGATCCGCAGGCCGACGGCGACCGTATCAAGGCCGGCCACCAGCAATATCTGGTTCTGCTGGGCAACTGCACCCATCTGGGCTGCATCCCGACCTTCGGTGCCGGCGATTTCGGCGGCTGGTTCTGCCCCTGCCACGGCTCGCATTACGACACCTCGGGCCGCATCCGTAAGGGCCCCGCGCCCACAAACCTTGTCGTGCCGGAGTACGCCTACCTCTCCGACACCCGCATCAAGATCGGCTGAGGGCGAGACCGATGAGCGAACACGCATCCACCTATGTTCCCAAAAGCGGCGTCGAGAAGTGGCTTGATACCCGACTGCCGATCATCCGTTTCGGGGCCGACTACATGTCGTTGCCGACGCCGAAGAACCTCAACTACTGGTACACTTTTGGCGGCATTCTCGCCCTGTGCCTGATCGTCCAGATTGCCAGCGGCATCATCCTGGCCATGCACTATGTGCCCAATACCGAAATGGCCTTCGCCTCGGTCGAACGCATCATGCGCGACGTCAACGGCGGCGATCTGATCCGCTATACCCATGCCAACGGGGCCTCGATGTTCTTCATCGCGGTCTACATCCACATGCTGCGCGGCCTCTATTACGGCTCCTACAAGGCTCCGCGCGAGATGATCTGGATCATCGGCTGCCTGATTTTCTTCCTGATGATCGCGACGGCCTTCCTCGGCTACGTCCTGCCGTGGGGCCAGATGTCCTACTGGGGCGCAGAGGTGATCACCAATCTGATCGGGGCGATCCCCCTGATCGGCGAGCCGGTGCTGATCTGGCTGCGCGGCGGTCCGGCGATCGACAACGCCACCCTGAACCGCTTCTTCTCGCTGCACTATCTGCTGCCGTTCGTGATCGCCGGCTGCGTGGTCCTGCATCTGTGGGCGCTGCACACGGCCGGTCAGAACAACCCGGTCGGCATCCTGATCCCAAAGGATCGGGAGAAGAAGGACATGTTGCCGTTCCACCCGTATTTCACGGTCAAGGACGGCTTCGCGATCATCCTGTTCCTGATCCTGTTCGCGACGTTCGTCTTCTTCATGCCGACCGCCCTGGGCCACGCCGACAACTACATCCCGGCCAACCCGCTGGTGACCCCGGCGCATATCGTGCCCGAATGGTACATGCTGCCGTTCTACGCCATCCTGCGGGCCATCCCGGACAAGTTCGGCGGCGTGGTGGCCATGTTCGCCGCCATCGGCGTGCTGTTCATCCTGCCGTGGCTGGATACGTCCAAGGTGCGCTCGATGCGCTACCGCCCGACCATGCGGACCTTCTTCATCATCTTCGTCATCGTCGCCTTGATCCTCGGCTGGTGCGGGGCCCAGCTGCCCGACGCGCCGGTGATCGGGGAGTTCAAGACCTTCATCCTGATCGACGGAGACCTGAACAGCTATCTGTGGCTGACCCGGTTCACGACGGCCTACTATTTTGCCTTCTTCCTCATCATCATGCCCCTGGTGGGCCTGAGAGAGACACCGCAGCCGATCCCGGCGACGATCTCCGAGCCGGTGCTTTCGGGCGGCTATGCCATGACAGCGGCGGCCCCGGCCTCGGCCGAGAAGAAGGGCTGAGCGCGACCATGACCCTCCAGACGAACATCCGCGCCATGAAGAAGACCCTGGTCCTGATCGCCGCCGTCGCCGGCCTGGGCCTTGCGGCCCAGCCCGCGCTGGCCGCCGGCGAAAAGCACACCCCTCGCAGCGGCGGCTTCAGCTTCGAGGGGCCGTTCGGCACGTTCGATCAGGGCCAGCTCCAGCGCGGCTACAAGGTGTACCGCGAGGTCTGCGCCTCGTGTCACAGCATGGATCTGATGCATTTCCGGACCCTGGCCGAGCCGGGTGGTCCCTTTTACGAATCGGGTCAGGCCAGCCCGGCCGAGAACCGCTTCGTCAAGGCCCTGGCCAAGGAAGCCCAGATCGGGGACATTGACACCGAGACCGGCGAGCCGCTGATGCGCGACGGCACCCCGGCCGACCGCTTCCCCAATCCCTATCCGAACCCCACGGCCGCCGCAGCGGCCAATGGCGGCGCGGCTCCGCCCGATCTTTCGGTCATGGCCAAGGCGCGCCACGACGGAGCCAACTACATCTATTCCCTGCTGACCGGCTATGCCGCGGTGCCGCAGGGCCTGCAGATGCGGCCGGGTCAGAACTACAACAAATACATGTCCGGCGACCTGACGCCCTTCATGCCCGAGGGGGCCGAGGTGCCGCCGGGCGGCTTCATCGCCATGGCGAACCCGCTCTCGACCGGTCAGGTGACCTATGACGACGAGACCGTCGCCTCGGTCGACCAGATGGCCAAGGATGTGGCTGCCTACATTGCCTGGGCTTCGGACCCCAAACAGGTCCAGCGCAAGCAGGCTGGTCTGGGCGTGATGATCTTCCTGTTCCTGTTCGCGGGCATCACCTATCTGAGCTACCGCCGTATCTGGAAGGGCGTGGCCCACTAGGTTCCTCTTGTATCGCTTTTGTCCTGCTTCGCGCTCGCGGCTCCGCCGGGGGCCTCGGCACAGGCCGGGTAAGCCTGAGCAACTTCAGGGCATGCAGACCAAGCCGTGGATGGACGGCAAGGGGGTCAAGCTGGGCGATTTCGTCATGCCCGGACTCAATCCGATTCGGGTGATCGAGCTTCGTGTTCGTTGACTCGGAGACACAGGCTGGACTGATGCGAGCCCTGTGATCCCCTGATCGAGCGCCGCATCGACAGGGCGTGGTCCGCGTCTTGGAGCGAAATCGGTCTTGATGGACGCAGTCTATCAAGGCTCAGATTTCGCTCCAGATTGATTCTGGACCATTTTTTGGATTCAGGTCGATTCGACCTGAAACAAAAATGGTCTAGGGTCTGCGCCTTTGTTCAAGGTCTGAGGGTATATCCGTCCATGCGTCTGTTCCCGCCTGCCGCCGTGCTTGCCGCCGGTGCTCTTTTGTCCGCCTGCGCGTCGATGACAGGGGAAGGCGGATCCGGCCCCGTTGCGCCGGGCGCGACCTTCGACGCCGCGCGCCTTCTGGAGCATGCACGGGTTCTGTCCGATGACAGTTTCCAGGGCCGCGGCATCGCCACGCCGGCCGAAGACATGACCATCCGCTACCTCAGCGAACAATATGCGGCGGCGGGCTTCCAGCCCGGTGGCACCAACGGTTCGTGGACCCAGGACGTGGCCCTGAACCGGTTCACTGCCTCGAATTTCCAGGGCGTGCAGCTGAAGGTCGGGAATGACGCCATCCCGCTGACCCAGGGCCAGCAGATCACGCTCTCCACCCGACGGCCCGGCAACCACGTCATGCTGACCGACGCGCCGCTGGTCTTCGTCGGCTACGGCATCAAGGCACCCGAGCGGAACTGGGACGACTTCAAGGGCGTGGACGTGCGCGGCAAGGTCATCGTCGTGCTGGTCAACGACGCCGACTTCGAGGAGCCGGTGCTGAACACCTTCAACGGTCGGGCGATGACCTATTACGGTCGCTGGACCTACAAATACGAAGAGGCCGCCCGCCAGGGCGCTGCGGGCATCATCATCGTGCACGAGACGGCCCCTGCCTCATACGGCTGGGCCACGGTGCAGAACAGCTGGTCGGGCCCGCAGTTCGACATCGTCCGCGCTAATGCCGCCGCCGAGCGCGTGCCCATGGAATCCTGGATGCAGCGCGAGGTGGCCGTCGACCTGTTCCGCCGCTCGGGTCAGGACTTCGAGGCCCTGAAGACCAGCGCCCGTAGTCGCGAATTCCGTCCGGTCGAACTTCAGGGCGCGACCTTCAGCGGCATGTTCGACGTGGCGACCAGCCGGGTCACCACCCGCAATGTCATCGCCCGCCTGCCGGGCTCGACCCACCCCGACGAAACCATCCTTTACACCGCCCACTGGGATCACATCGGCGTCGGCGAGCCGGACGCCAACGGCGACCGCATCTTCAACGGTGCCGTCGACAATGCGACCGGCACCGCCGGACTGCTGGAACTGGCCCGTCTCTGGGCCGCTGGTCCGCGTCCGGAGCGCTCGATCGTGATGATCAGCTTCACGGCGGAAGAAAGCGGCCTGCTGGGCTCGGAATTCTATGCCGCCAACCCCGTCTATCCGCTGGCCACGACCGTGGCGGGCTTCAACATCGACGCCATGAACGTCTACGGTCGGGTCGCCGATGTGGACATCATCGGCTCGGGCCAGTCCGACCTCGACGCCCGGGTCAGCGCCGAGGCGACGCGTCAGGGCCGCACGGCCAAGCCGGACAGCAACCCCGCCTCGGGCAGCTATTTCCGCTCGGACCACTTCCCGCTCGCCAAGCGCGGCGTGCCGATGGCCTATGTCGACGGCGGCGGGGCCTTCCTGGACGCGCCGGTCGCGGCGCGCGATGCGGCCCGTTCAGAGTACGGGTCGCGCCGCTATCACCAGGCCGACGACGAATGGTCGGTCGACTGGGACCTGCGCGGTCAGGTCGAGGATCTCGAGCTGATCCTCAACATTGGCCGCGATCTGGCCAACAGCCGTGACTGGCCGGAATGGATGCCGGGCTCGGAGTTCGGCCCGGCGCGCGCGCCATCCGCGGCCCAGCGGCGGTAAGGCACGGCGTTCTCCCTTCCCTTTATGGGGAGGGATGTCGGCGCGAATCAACGACAGGGTGGAGAACGTCAGGGCATCGCAGGACCGTGCGGCGGCTCCCCACCCGTCTTCGCCTTCGGCTCAGCCACCCTTTCCATAAGGGGAGGGTGAAGCAGATGACGAAAACTTCACCCGCGTGGTCCGCTGCTGACCCTAGAATGAGGGCCTTCAATCCGGGGATGGAGACCACACCTATGTTTCGCAAGATGACCGGCGGCGTCGCCGTCACCGCCGTGCTGCTGGTCGCCGGCATGGCCTCGGCTCAGGAGTTCTCGGCCGCCCGGATCAGCGACAACATCCGCACCATCAGCGCGGATGAGTATCAGGGCCGCTATCCCGGCACCGAGGGCGAGCGCATGGTCCTGGCATGGCTGCAGGCCCAGTATGAGGCCATGGGCATGCAGCCCGGTGGTCCCGACGGCCAATGGCTGCAGCCGGTCGAGCTCAAGCGCTACAGTCCGGTCGCCGGCGTTACCGCCAGCTGGACCGGTCCGGACGGGCAGGTTCACGCCTTGACGCCGGGAACCGACATTTCCCTGCGCGCCGCGACCAACGACGGTCGCGCCTCGATCCGCGACGCCGGCGTCGTCTTCATCGGTCACGGCATCTATGCGCCGGAGCGCCAGTGGGACGACTACGGTGACGTCGATGTGCGCGGCAAGGTCGTGGTCGTGGTTGCCGGCGAGCCCGACGGCGAGCGCTTCAACGGCGAATATGCGACCAACTACCAGTCCGGGGCCTACAAGGCCGACGAGGCCTTCCGCCGGGGTGCGGTCGGTATCATCACCCTGGTCCCGCAGGCAGCGATTTCGCCACAGTGGCAGGGCGCTCTCCGCGGTGCCGGCCGCACCCGCACCCTGACCCCGGGTGCCGCCGATCTGGAGTTCTCGGGTGCCATGCCTCACGACACGGCCATGGCCTGGGCCGCCGCGGCGGGGATGGACCTTTCGAGCGTCGCCGACGTCGCCAGTGGCACCTTCAAGGCCCTGCCGATGCAGGGCGTGACCCTGACGGTCGATGTCGCCGAGACCATCGACAGCCTCGTGACCCACAACCTTCTGGCCCGCATTCCGGGGACCGAATACCCCGATGAGACCATCATCTATTCGGCCCACTGGGACCACGTCGGCGGGGTCGCCCAGCATCCGAACGTAACGGGCGATAACATCTGGAACGGGGCGTGGGACAATGCCTCGGGCACCATCGGGGTGCTGGAGATGGCGCGTCAGCTCAAGGCCGCGCCCGCGCCGAAACGCTCGATCGTCTTCGCCCACATGGCAGCCGAGGAGATGGGTCTGCTGGGTGCCTACGCCTACACGGCCGATCCGGTTTATCCGCTGGAGACGACGGTGGCCGACATCAATATCGACATGCTGCCGCTGTCGGGCCCGACCCGTGACGTGCCGATCTTCGGCAAGGGCCAGAACGATCTGGAAGACCGACTGGAAATCCTGGCCGCCGCCAAGGGCCGTTACGTCTCGGACGACGGCATGCCGGAAGAAGGCTTCTACTACCGCTCGGACCACTTCCCGTTCGCGCGGATGGGGGTGCCGGCAATCATGCCGTGGCATGGCTGGGACTGGGTCGACGGCGGCCGGGCGGCGGGCGAGGCCGCATGGCGCGCCAAATTCGCGGCCGACTATCACAAGGCGTCGGACGAGTGGTCGGCGGACTGGGACCTGACCTCGGCGGTCGAGAACCTGAGCCTGCTGTATCATCTGGGTCTGGACCTTGCGAACAGCAGCGACTGGCCGAGCTGGAAGCCGACCTCGGAGTTCGCCGTGGTACGCGCCCGCTCGGACGGCGCGCGCCAGTGATGACGATAAGACCCCTGACTGGCGACGGCTCGCCGCCGGTCGAGGGGGCGTATCCGCAGGCGGTGGAGGTCACGGCACCGACCCGCTGGCTCTATCTGTCGGGCCAGATTCCGGTCGCCCCTGATGGCTCGCTGGCCCCCGAATTCATAGGCCAGTGCGAACAGGTCTGGACCAATATCGAAACCCAGCTGACGGCCGCCGGCATGACGCTGGACAATCTGGTCAAGGTCACGACCTTCCTGTCGGACCGGTCATATGCCCTGGAGAACCGCGCCGTCCGCATCCGCCGTCTGGCCGGTCGGCAGCCCGCGCTGACGGTGATCATCACCGGCCTCTTCGATGAAGCCTGGCGGGTCGAGATCGAGGCGGTGGCGGCGGCCTGAGGGAAGCCACCTGAGGTCAGGCCCGCTTTCTGACGAACACCGTGCCGGCCGAATAGCCGGCGCCGAAGCTGCAGATCAGGCCGGTGTCGCCGGCCGCCATGTCCTGCTGGCGAAGGTGAAACGCGATGATGGAGCCGGCCGAGGAGGTGTTGGCGTAGTCGTCGAGGATGATGACGTTTTCCTCCGGCGTCGGTTCCCGGCCCAGCACCTTGCGGCCGATGAACTGGTTCATGTTGATATTGGCCTGGTGCAGCCACATCCGCTTCAGGGTCGCGGGGTCGATGCCGAGGTCGGCGGCGTGGCCGATGATCATCTCCGACACCATCGGCACCACGTCCTTGAAGACTTTTCGTCCTTGCTGGACGAAAAGTTTGTCCGTTTGGCCTGCCGCTTCGCTACTTGAGGCCGGGGCAACCAGCGCCTCGGTCGTTTCGGCAGTCCGGTTCAGGAAGCCGAAATTGTTGCGGATGTTGTTGGAGAAGACGGTCTTCAGCCGCGTGCCGAGGATGTCCCAGCCGCCGGGGCCGGCCTGATCCGAGGATTCGATGATGACTGCGGTGGCGACGTCGCCGAAGATGAAATGGCTGTCGCGGTCCTTGAAGTTCAGGTGGGCCGAGCAGACCTCCGGATTGACCATCAGCACGGCCTTGACCGAGTCCGAGGCAATAAAATCCGCCGCCGTCTTGATGCCGAAGGTGGCCGAGGAACAGGCGACGTTCATGTCGAAGGCGAAGCCGTCGATGCCTAGGGCCTGCTGAATCTCGACGGCCAGGGCCGGATAGGGCCGGGGCATGTTGGACGCGGCGCACAGGACGGCGCCGATTTCCGAGACCGGCTTGCCCCAGGCGGCGATGGCGTCGCGGGCGGCGGCGACGGCCATCTCGGCCATGATCGACAGGTCGTCGTCGCCGCGCTCGGGGATGTTGGGGGCCATGCGGGCGGGATCGAGCACACCGGCCTTGTCGAGCACGAAGCGCGACTTGATGCCCGAGGCCTTTTCAATGAATTCGACCGAGGACGGGGTCAGTTCGGCGACGTCGCCCTCAAGGATTTCGGCGGTGTGGTCGGCGTTGAACCGCTCTGCGTAGGCATTGTAGGCGGCGACCAACTCGGCGTTGGAGATCGACTGTTCCGGGGTGAACAGGCCGGTGGCGGCGATGACGGATTTGATCATAAAGGAGGCCCTAACGCTCGGCGCGCTGCGCCTCGCTGCTTGAGGGCCGCGTTCTGTTTCTGGACGACTAGATAGGCGCGACTTTGGGCCGCGTCGAGGCCGCCTCGTGCCGGGCCAGAAGGCAGTGGGCGGCGTCCAGATGCAGGCGTTCGACCATGCGATAGCCGACGCGGATGGCACCCCTGCCCTGGGCGTCGGCGGCGGCGAAGGCAGCGACGACGTCGTGGGCTTTGGCGACCTCTTCGAGCGAGGGCGAGAAGGCGGTGTTGGCGGCGTCTATCTGGGCCGGATGGATCAGGCTCTTGCCGTCGAAGCCGAAGGCGCGGCCCTGCCGGCATTCGGCGTTAAGGCGGTCGGCGTCGTCGGTGGCGTTGACCACGCCGTCGATGGCCAACAGGCCGTGCCCGCGCGCTGCGGCGACGACGGCCGCCAGCCATGGCTTGATCGGGTCGCGGTCGGGACCGAGCACGAGGTTCATCCGTTCGCCCAGATCATTGATCCCGAGCATCAGCGCCGACAGCGGTGCCCCGGCTCCGGCGATCTGGTCGAGGCGCAGGACTGACAGCGGGGTCTCGACCATGATCCACAGGGCGGCGTCGGCGGGCAGGCGGGCGGCGACCTCGCGCACCGCCTCCGCGCTCTCGATCTTGGGCGCAACGACGAAGCCCGGTTTCGTACCGCGCAGGGCGGACAGGTCGTCCGCGCCCCATGGTGTGTCCAGACCGTTGATCCGGACGCCCACCTGCCCGCCGAAGCCGCCGGTCGTCAGCGCCGCGACCGCCGCCTGCCGCGCCACGGCCTTGGCGTCCGGAGCGACGGCGTCCTCGAGGTCCAGGATCACAGCGTCAGCGTTCAGGCCGCGCGCCTTGTCGATCGCGCGCGCGTTTGAGGCCGGCAGGTAGAGGACGGACCTGAACAGGTCCATCAGACGCGGCCCGTGACCGGGATCAGCGCGCCGGTGATCGCCCGACTTCCCGGTGAAGCGAGAAACAGAATCACTCGCGCCAGATCGGACGGCTGGACCCATTTGGCCGGGTCGGCGTCGGGCATGTCCTTGCGGTTCTGGTCGGTGTCCAGGATCGATGGCAGGACGGCGTTGACCGTCACCGGGGTCGATTTCAGCTCTTCCGCCAGGCTTTCAGTCAGGCGATGCACGCCCGATTTGGAAGCCGCGTAAGCACCCATGCCCGCTGCCGCCTTGAGCGCGCCATTGGCCCCGACGTTGACGATTCGACCTTCAGCTGACCGTTTGAGATGGGGCAGGGCGGCGCGGCTGGCATTCAGGGCGGTGGTCAGGTTCAGGGCGAACATCTTGCCCCAGGCCGGATCGGCGTCGTCGGTGGTCTGCCAGACGAAGCCACCGGCGATGTTCAACAGGGCGTCCAGTCGGCCGAAATGGTCGGCAACGGCGTCGATGGCCTTCGTCGCCGAGGCCGAGTCGGTCAGGTCGACATCGCCGAGTTCCATCATGCCCTCAGGGACCGGTCGCCCGCCGGAATAGTCGATGACGGCCACCTTCAGCCCGTCTGCCAGCGCCGCCTCGACCACGGCGCGCCCCAGAACTCCGTGTCCGCCCGTGATTGCTATCACCCGTTCCGACATGCTGTTCTCCCGTTGGATGGTCGGCTTAGCAGACCCGGCTCAGGCCGCGAACAGTCGGCCCAGAAGGCGTTCCAGTGCCACGGCGTCGATGGCGTCGAAGGCGGCCTTTTCCGTCGCGTCGATATCAAACACGGCGATCAGTTCGCCAGCCGCGTCGAGCACAGGAACGACGATCTCGCTGACTGACCGGCTGTCGCAGGCAATATGACCGGGGAAGGCGTGCACGTCGTCGACGATCTGGGTCTTGAGATCCCGGGCCGCCGTGCCGCAGACGCCGCGGCCGAAAGGAATCCGCAGGCAGCCCAGCGTCCCCTGATAGGGCCCGACCACCAGTTCGCCGACCTTGCCCGGATCGACGACATAAAAGCCCGTCCAGAAGAACTGGGGGAAGGCGTCGGCCAGCATGGAGGCCACGGTAGCCATGCGCGCGATTCGGTCGGGCTCGCCCTCGAGAACCGCCAGGATTTCCTCTTCCAACTCTGCGTAGCGCGCGGCCTTGTCGGCGGGGCGATCGTCGCGGGCGGCATGGGCCATGAGAAAACTCCGGGCAGGTGTGACCGAAGCATATAGGGACGCCCGCCCTCGCTGGCGAGACGGGGTTTTCCCCTGCAAGGCGAGTACGCAAGTGCCTGATTTATCGGGATAAGGGCGCACCCGGAAACAAAACGTCCGGGCTGCGGCAACGCTTTGTCGCAAACCCACGTTAACCTTGACAGATGGTTAACTGGACGGGACTGTCCGCCTGCGCAAGTTTCGGCGCGTGGGCTCCCAGGCTGTCTGTTTTTGTTGGAAGGGGGACGGATGGCTGACGATCATTCGGAGCGCAGCGACCAATCCCGCTCCCACTCGCGCCGTGGTCCGTTTGCAATCGCAGCGGTGGCTGGCGTTCTGGCGCTTACGGCGCTGGGCATGGTCTCATGTGGCGACCGCAACGGCCTGCGCTTCTGGCAGTCAGCGAACGGGGCCGGCAACGCCTGTCCGCGACCGACGTCCCTGACGGGTTCCGAGTTCAACGCCCAGGAGACAGGACTTCGGGCCCTGCGCCGTGCTGCCTTCCGCGGCGACTTCTTCGCCCAACTGGAGCTGGGCGCGCGATATGCGGCCGTCAGGGCCACCGACAAGAATATCGAAGACCCGATCGAAAGCGCGACCTGGTACGCCCTCGCCCTGTCCAACGACGAAGGCTACGCGCCGATCAACCGCGTCGACCGGGGCGGCTTCGGCGGCTGGCGGCCCCTGTCGAAGTATGACGACTGCCGCGCCTACGAGCGTCACACCGCCTATCAGCGGCTGGACCGCCAACTGGGCCAGATGACGCGTGACGAACAGGAGGCCGTCCGCGACCGCGTCATCTATGTGCTGTCGACCCAGGACGCCTATGGCTATCGTACCCTGGCCCGGCTGCACGACGGCCTTTACGGCCCGTTCGGCGAGCCAGAGGATAACCGCGAGGCGCGCGAGGCTTGGGGACGCGGCCAGAACGGCAGCGGCAGCGGCAGCGGCAGC
>Ga0105049_10008392_pt1 | contig 11981 bp, 8 predicted proteins | sample MAT06_FD_78087 | JGI IMG/M metagenome (GOLD analysis project Ga0105049, IMG submission 78087) | Freshwater microbial communities from Lake Fryxell liftoff mats and glacier meltwater in Antarctica - MAT-06 | ecosystem: Environmental > Aquatic > Freshwater > Ice > Liftoff microbial mat | place...
CTTCCAGGGCTCAAGAGTCCGAGGGTGTTCGATTCCAGGGGTTCGAAGACTCACCCCTGGCTACCGTCGGTCGCCGCTCCGCGGCTGAATGAAGAATCCGACAGTTGATGATGAGCCGGTCCTAAGTGAGGTTCGCCCATGGCTATGCCAGCGGTTGCAGAAGCTCGCATCTTCTACCGCGCCGCTGGCGAACGCATGCAGGACGCCCGCCTCATCCTTGAACGCGCTGATCGTACCACGGCCGCAGCCTACCTCGACGTGCCCACGACTATTCTTGGCTCCTGGAAAAATACCGAGCGGTTGGCGGTCCACACCTGCCCCGCGAGATCCACGAACTTTTCTCATGCGTGAGCGACTGGGAAACTGAGCTACGAGACAATCCCAAAACGATTCCGGTCGATGAACCGGTGCCGTTTTTGCCATCCGCCGAAAAGATCTATCAATGGGCGGACGGGAGGATGTAAGCCATGGCAATCAACATCACTCGCAGCACCATCGATGAGGGGCTTGAACAGATTATAAAAGCTCTTGAACCGTTTGCCTTGCAACATCCCCGGGCGGAGATCGATCTCTACCGCCATGGGAAATATCGTGTTCGTCTTCGGATCGTGGACTTGGTCTTCTCGCGAATGACCAAGTCGGATCGCTATCTCCTCATCAAACCTTGTCTTGACTCGATTGACGAGGAAGTACTGAGCGATATGATCGTGATCGTGATGATTACCCCACAAGAGAGGTCTGAGTCTTTTTCCAGTATGGAGTCCGATGATCCAGTCCCCGCTTACAACTAAGTTTTAATGCCCCTTTCCTTCACTCTCCTTCGCACGGATGGCCTGGCTCGTGCGGGCGAGCTCGTCACGCCTCACGGCCCTGTGCCGACGCCGATCTTCATGCCCGTGGGCACGCAGGGCACCGTCAAAGGCCTCACGCCCGCGATGCTCCGCGGCGCGGGGACCTCCATCCTCCTCGGCAATACTTACCACCTGGCCCTGCGCCCCGGTGATGCCCTCATCGCGGAGCTTGGCGGCCTCCATCGCTTCATGAACTGGGACGGGCCGATTCTCACCGACTCCGGCGGCTTCCAGGTTTTTAGCCTGGCGACCCAGCGAAAGATCACCGACCACGGCGCCAAGTTTCGCTCGCATATCGACGGCAGCCCTCTTGAACTGACACCGGAACGCGCGGTCGAGATTCAACAAAACCTTGGCTCGGATATCGCCATGGTGCTCGACGAGTGCCCGCCGGCCGGCGCCGACTCTGCGATTGTGCGAACCGCAGTGACTCGCTCGATTCACTGGGCGGAACGCTGCAAGACGCACCACTCGCGTCCCGATCAATCGTTGTTCGCCATCGTGCAGGGTGGGCTGGACCTGGAACTTCGTGCTGAGTGTGCGAAGGAGCTCGTCGCCATGGATTTCCCGGGGTACGCACTCGGCGGCTTCAGCGTCGGGGAATCGCCCGAGGCGATGCACGCGGCCCTGCCAAGGTCTGCGGAGCTGCTTCCGGAGCACAAGCCGCGATACCTCATGGGAGTCGGCAGGCCGCTCGATTTGCTGGAGGGCGTCGCCGCCGGGATCGATATGTTCGATTGCGTGATGCCGACTCGCAACGGCCGCAACGCCCTTGCCTTCACCGCGGAAGGCCCGGTGCGACTGCGGAATGCGAAGTATCGGCGAGATCCCGCGCCGCTGGAGTCCGATTGCACCTGCGAGACCTGCCAGCAGTTCTCACGGGCGTACCTGCATCATTTGTTCGCGGCGGACGAGATGCTCGGCCCCACGCTACTGAGCTTGCACAACATCGCCTATTATCTGAGGCTGATGAAGGGGGCACGCCAGGCGATCCTGGAAGGCCGGTTCGAGAGCTTCCGCGCCGCCTGCCTTGCCCGGTGGAATCGCGATTCTTAGGATACTTGTTCCGATTGAACCGAACCGGAGACTTTCGCGATGACATCGTGGCTGTTATTGGCACAGGATCCACCCTCGGCCGGGGCGCAGATGTCGCCGATGCTCCTGATGATCGGGCTCATGGCCCTGTTCTTCTTCATCGTGATTCTGCCCGCCAACCGCCGCCAGCGACGTGAGCAGGAGACCATGCTCAAATCGCTCAAGCGAGGCGCGAAAGTCCTCACAACCTCGGGAATCTACGGCACCGTGGTCAGCCTGAAGGAAACCGAGGATGAGATGGTGATCCGCTCGGAAGACACCAAGCTGAGGGTGAAGAAGTCTCTGGTGGTCCAGGTTCTCGGTTCGGACGAAGCCGAGGCGGCCAAGTAAGGCCCTGGTTCGCCTCGTAGCTCTGCCGGGCGCGGAGCTTGATCGAATCTCCCACAAACAGGTTCGCACGGGGCAGGCCGCAAGCTCGGCGTCTCTTGATGCGGACCGAGGTCGAATCCCCAGGAAACGGGGCTCACAGGAACGGAACGACATGCAACGCAACTTCCTTCGCAGCTTCCTGATCTGCCTCATTCCCTGCCTGCTCGCCATGTATTTCACCTTTTACAAGGAACGGCGCCTCGGCATCGATCTCGCGGGCGGCACAATCCTGGTGTACGAGGTGAATCTCGAGCGGACCCAGGAACGCCAGCAGACACAAAGGCCCTCGGACGATCCCTCCGCAGCCCCAACGCGCGGACGCGACACCACCGGGCTCAGCAGCGACGAGATGCAACGGCTCGCCGGCGCGATCAAGCGTCGAATCGACCCCGCCGACTTGAAGAACGTCACCGTTCGATCCATGGGCAGCTCGCGTCTCGAAATCATCCTTCCGAACATGACCGCGGATGAGATCGAGGAAGTGAAGCGCCTGATCCGCCAGGTCGGCGTGCTCGAGTTCCGCATCCTCGCCAACAATACGGACGACAAGGAAGCCATCAAGGACGCCGAGCAGATCATCCGCAACGAGTCCGACGCGGTGGAGATGGCAGCCCGCAAGGGTACGGCGCCGCCCGCACCCACGGGCGAGTTTGACGTCATGAGTGAAAAGGTTCGCTACCAGTGGGTGGAACTCGGTCCCGAAGAGCGTCAGTCGCTGGGCCTGAGCAATGCCCAGCAGGGCAGCGGTTTATGGGCCCAGCTCGCCGCCAATCGCGGGAAGACCTACCTCTCCGTTCAACAACAAGTGGGCGAGCGGGGCGACAAGACCTCCAGCATGCTCCTTTACAGCCGAGACTTCACCAATGAAGAAGGGCTTCGCAGGGAAGCCGAGGACATGGCCCGACTCGAAACTATCGGCAAGGGTGGAGACCATAATCCCAAGAAGATCGAGTACTACGTTCTCACCCGAATCTCGCCTTACGACAGCGTCAAGGTGGCGGGCGACGTCACCCTGTCCGCGAGCCCCAGCACCGACAGCAAAGGCGATCCCGCGGTCTCCTTCACCTTCAACGGGGCGGGCGGCCGGCTCTTCGGACGAATGACCGAACGCAACAAGCCTGACAACCAGACGAACACCGTTCGGCACCTCGCGATCGTACTCGACGACAAGGTCGTTTCCGCCCCCACGCTCAACGGACGCATCGAATCCCAGGGCCAGATCACCGGCAAGTTCGATCTCGCCTGGGTCAATCGGCTCGTCACGATCCTCCGGTCGGGTGCCCTCACCGCCGAGCTTCGCGATCGCCCGGTCAGTGAAAACACCATCGGGCCGACCCTGGGGCAGGACACCGTAAGCAAGGGTGTTCGCTCGGTGGGCCTCGCGTTCCTGTTCGTGCTCGCGTTCATGCTGGTCTACTACCGCTTCGCCGGCATGGTCGCCTGCGTCGCTCTGCTGGCAAACCTGTTGCTCACCATCGGTTTCATGGTCGCGGTGAACGCCGCGTTCACGCTGCCCGGCCTCGCCGGCATGGTGCTCATGCTCGGTATGGCGGTCGACGCCAACGTGCTGATTTATGAACGCCTTCGTGAAGAACGCAACAAGGGTGCCAACCTCGCCACCGCCATCCGCAATGGCTACGAGCGAGCCTTCCTCACGATCATCGATACGCACTTGACGAGTATCTTTACCTCGATCGTGCTGTACACTTTCGGCAACGACCAGTTGAAGGGCTTCGCCATCAGCCTCGCTGTGGGCCTGATCATCAGCCTTTTCACCTCGCTGTACATGACCCGCCTCATGTTCGACTTCTGGCTGAAGAAGGGCTGGCTCACCGAACTGAAGATGATGCGGCTCTTTGAACGGCCGAACTTCGACTTCATGAAGATCCGCTACTACATGTTCGCCACCACTGCGACCCTCACGGTGCTGGGCCTCGGCCTGTTCCTTTATCGTGGCGAGAAGAGCCTCAACGTCGACTTCACTCGTGGCACCGTCTATGGCGGCAAGCTTCGCGATGGCGAGGAACGGGCCCAGACCAAGAGCAGCGATGGCAAGTCGGGCATCCGCGATCTGCTTAGCATGGACAACCAGGACAAGAAACTCCAGGTGACGAGCGCCCTCTGGCTGAATGAGCCGGCGGAAGGTGATCTCAAGTCCAAGAAGGCCGCGGTGAATGAGTACATCTACGAGATCACTTACAACACCGGCGAGCATGTGCTCGTGTCGCTCTCCGGCTCGCCGGATGGCGTCACGGTCGAAGAAATGAATCAGGATGTCGCCGCCCGGGCCCGCCATCTGCCGGACTCGTCTGTCGAGCAGGTGTTCCTCAGCGGCGAGGCTTTCCCGGATCGTAAGAGCAAGCACTTCACCGTACGCACCACGGAGAAGGAAAAGGAACTGGTGCAGGTGGCCCTCGACCGCCTGCTCCGCAATGACGGTGGCGACCCGCTCATGGCCAGTGCCAAAATGACGGTCGGCCCCGTGACCGGTCCCCGTGTGAAGATCGAATTCTCCGAGGAGACCTCGCCGAACTATCTCAGTGCCCTGCTGGAACGATCCTTCCGCCTCAAGGGAGCCCTCGACGACACCGGGATCACGCCGTTCACGCTACTCGACGAGAAGTTCGAGCCGGTGAGCACCGCGTTGCGATACCGGACGATGTACCTGGATGTGTCGAAGAACACGAAGTTCAGCAGCCTCGCGGAACAGAACAAGGCCGCGAGCGATCAGGAAACTCGCAAGACGACCCTGGTCAGCGCGGGTGGCGTGCTGGGCGGATTCGCCTTCACGGAAGCGGCGGTTGCGGCGCCGACAGCCAAGCCCGAGGTGGCCGCCGAGATCAAGACGCTCGACGAGATTCTCAAGCAGACCAAGGAGACGTTCGACTCCCGACCCGTGCCAGAGCGACTCGAAACCTTTGACAGCCAACTGGCCGCGGAGACGCGGACCAAGGCGTTCATCGCCATCGTGATTAGCTGGATCGCGATCATCCTGTACCTCTGGTTCCGCTTCGGCAACTGGACCTTCGGCACCGCGGCGGTGCTCTGCCTGATTCACGATCTCTGCTTCACACTGGGCGCCATCGCGGCCTGCCATTACCTCTCGATTCTGCCGGGCATGCACATCCTGGGCATCGAGGACTTCAAGATCGACCTCGCCGCCGTCGCCGCGTTGCTCACACTCGTGGGGTATTCGGTGAACGAGATCATCGTGAACTTCGCCCGTATCCGCGAGGTTCGCGGCAAGAGCCCCGTGCTCACCCCTCAGATGATCAACGACAGCGTGAACCAGACGCTGAGCCGAACGATCCTGACCTCGACGACGGTGTTCCTCGTGTCCCTGGTGCTTTACATCTTCGGCGGCGAGGGGATTCACCTCTTCGCCTTCGTCATGGTGATGGGCGTGCTCATCAGCACCTATAGCTCGATCTTCGTGGCGAGCCCGCTGCTGTTGATGTTCGGGGAAGGTACAGCCGAGGTGAAGAAGAACGCCCCCGTCCGGAAGGAACAAGCCACCGTTTAAGGCGGAGTCTCGTGACCTGAAGATCCCTGGCGGAAGTCTTCCTCGCGGAGGCTTCCGCTGATCTGTTAAATCACCCGCGTCGACCCCAAATCTCGAATCTACAGTCTGGGGCGTGAGCCCTCTCGCTCGCGGGCAGGCCAATCGGCTTCCCAGTCGCAGTGGCGTGAAGAGAGGGGCCCGCGTAAAATGGCCCCAGCTTTCCCTCCTCCATGGAAAAGATCCCACCCCCTCGGAGACACTCATGATGTCACGCCTTCCCGCAGGACTGCTGATGCTCTCCTTCGTGCTGAATCTCAACCTCGCGGCTGCGGACGACGGCGGCCCGCGGGATCCCAAGGCTTTCGACAAGCTCGTGGTGGATACGCTCCGCGATGTGCATAACAAAGGCGCGGACCTTTACAACACATCGAAGGACTACGCCGGCACCTTCCGCATCTACGAGGGCTCGCTCCGCACGATGCGGCCGTTGCTCGCGCATCGCCCGGAGGCTCAGAAGTTCATCGACGACGGACTGGCAGCCTCCGACAAGGAGGCCGACGTCGCTCGTCGGGCGTTCCTGCTGCACGAGACGATCGAGAAAGTGCGAGCGTATCTCAAGACAGGCAGCTCTGTGACGCCGACGCCCAAGGTGGAACCGAAACCGGTGCCTGTTCCCGTGCCGACGCCGAAGGTGGAACCGAAGCCGGTGCCTGTTCCCATGCCAATGCCGAAGGTGGAACCGAAGCCGGTGCCTGTTCCCATGCCGACGCCCAAGGTGGAACCGAAGCCGACGCCAAAGCCCCCGGCGATCAATCCGCCCTCCAGGAGCGAGCCGAAGCCGCCGACAAAGAGCCAGCCTCCGACGGTCAAGGAGCAGTCCGGAGCGATCAAAACGCCCGACGCAGCCATTCCGATGGGGCAGTCGCCGATGCCGAGAGCCTCGGGCTTGGGCATGACAGGAAAGGTTACCCTTGCGGGGAAGCCTGCAGGCGATGTCGACTTGATTTTCGTCAGCCTCGATTTGCCGCTGCCTCGAACGTTTTCGGCGAAGACGAAAGACGATGGCAGCTTCAGCATCGCGGGAAGCGTGCTCCCTTCGAAGTACGTGGTCGTCGCTACGGGCAAGGATGTTCCCGCGAAGTACGTCACCACCACGACGTCTGGCGTGGTGGTCGACGTGAAGCCTGGTTCCGTCAACGAGATTGTTTTGAAGTAATCCTGCGACCGCCACCTCGCCCCTCCTTGAACGGCCTTCCCAACCTGTTACGCCAGCGACACTTTTCGCTCTTCGTCCACCGACTCCGAGGAGCGAACCGCCCACGTCTTTCGAAGAGTCATCATTGTTCGCGATCTCTCACGTAGGCACCTCCATTTTCCTGGCATATCAATCTTCCTCTCGACGTAAAATGAGAGTGGTTGGGAAGAATTGATGTCATTGGCAGGAAGTTCTTCGACCGGAAGTGTTCGGTACAAGCGTTGCTTTTAGACTACGCAAGAGATGTCGAAGTCCTGACTTGGGGTTATCCCTCGCGAAAAGCCCTGGAATAACGATTCCTCGGAAGTCTCGCCCACGGGGCATCTCCACTGTCGAGCTAGCCATTTCCCCACCTTGAGAAGCAGAGGTAACACAATGCGAGTATGGCCTGGTCGACCCTACCCTCTCGGAGCGAACTGGGATGGCTCTGGCGTGAACTTCGCGCTGTTCTCGGAAAATGCCACGGCCGTGGAGCTGTGTCTCTTTGATTCTCCGGAGGCCAAGCAAGAGAAACAGCGAATCCGCCTCAAGGAAAACACGGATCAGGTCTGGCATTGCTCGCTGCCGGACGCGCTGCCTGGCCAGCATTACGGCTATCGTGTCCACGGTCCGTTTGAGCCTTCCAAGGGGCATCGTTTCAATCCCAACAAGGTTGTACTGGACCCCTATGCCCGTTTGCTGGGTCGGGATGTTCGCTGGGACGATGCGGTGTTCGGTTACAAAATCGGCCAGGACGACCTCGTTTTCGATGATCGCGACAGCGCAGCGTTCGCCCCTCTCGGCGTGGTGGTCGACCCTGCGTTCACGTGGGGTTCGGATCATCCGCCGCGGACGCCCTGGCACAAGACGCTGATCTATGAACTCCATGTCAAGGGGTTCACCATGCGTATGCCGGGAGTGCCGGAAGAACTTCGCGGAACCTATGCGGGGCTCGCCAGCGAAGCCGCCGTGCAGCACCTTGTCGATCTGGGCGTGACGGCGGTTGAACTCCTGCCCGTGCAGCAAAATCTTCAGGATCGCCATCTGCTTGAGAAGGGGTTGGCCAATTACTGGGGTTATAACACGCTCAACTATTTTGCACCTCAGCTTTCCTATGACGCAGCCGGGAATTCTCTCTCAGCCGTCCAGGAATTCAAAATGATGGTGCGGACCCTACACACCGCCGGCATCGAGGTGATTCTCGATGTCGTGTACAATCACACGGCCGAGGGCAATCAATTAGGGCCAACCCTTTCCTTCCGGGGTGTGGATAATGCTGCGTACTATCGGCTCGCACCGGACGCTCGCTACTACATGGACTTTACAGGCTGCGGCAACACGTTGAATATGCAGCATCCCAAGGTCCTTCAACTCATCATGGATTCGTTGCGATACTGGGTGCTGGAAATGCATGTGGATGGATTCCGCTTCGATCTCGCGTCCACCTTGGCTCGTGAACTGTTCGAGGTGAACAAACTCGGTGCCTTCTTTGACATCATCCACCAGGACCCAGTTCTCTCTCAGGTGAAATTGATTGCAGAGCCCTGGGACGTTGGGCCCGGAGGGTATCAGGTAGGCAATTTCCCGCCGGGTTGGGCGGAATGGAATGGGAAGTACCGCGACGATGTTCGCCGATTCTGGAAAGGCGATGGTGGCACCGCAAGCACCTTCGCAACGCGATTGGCGGGCTCAAGCGATCTCTATGAACGAAGTGGTCGCAAACCTTACGCCTCCGTCAATTTCGTGACTTGCCACGATGGCTTCTCCTTGAACGATCTCACGCAGTATAACGAGAAGCATAACGAGGAAAATCAAGAAGGAAATCGTGATGGAAGCGACGGTAACGACTCCTGGAATTGTGGTGCTGAAGGCCCCTCGGAGGATAAGGCCATCCAATCCATGCGGGTGCGGCAGCGGAAAAACTTCATCACGACCCTGCTCCTGAGTCAAGGCGTGCCCATGCTTCTTGCGGGTGATGAACTGGGGCACACACAACGAGGCAACAATAATACCTACTGCCAGGATAATGAACTCTCCTGGCTCGATTGGGAAATGACACCCGAGAAGCGTGAGTTCTTTGAATTCGTGCGGGCTGCCGTCAGGCTCTTGAAGTCGCAACCTGTTCTTCAGCGACGCAATTTCTTCCTCGGAAGGTCCATTCGTGGAACCAACATCAAGGATATTTCCTGGCTGGGGCCTGATGGAAAGGACATTCCCGACGAAGGCTGGAGCGCCGGCTACGTGAAGTGCCTGGGCATGCGGCTGGCGGGCGATCTCATCGGCGAGGAGGACGAGCGTGGTCGACCCATCCACGGCGATACGTTGCTTGTCCTCTTCAACGCGCACTGGGAGTCGATCCCCTTTACGTTGCCGCTGCACAAGGACGATCAACAATGGGAGCTTGTACTGGATACTGCCCGAACGAATGTTACACCGGAAACTTGGACGGATGACAAAACCTACTCGTTATCGGATCGCTCCCTGGTCGTGCTTCGAATCCGGGCACCCAAAGGACCTTCCGATGTGATCTCGCCGAGCCAGGTGGAAGTGATGATCGCGGATCAACAGACCACGACGGTGGCCCAGGCACACCCGTCCGCGTGATCGCAAGGGATCGTGGTGTGCTCACAGCCCACGCAGCGTGGGAGCCGGAAGATCTGCCGAGAGGAGTTTGACAATTCGATCAGGCTCGACGGGTTTGAGGAAGTAATGGTCAAAAACGTGATCCGGCTCCCCTTCGGAATTTATTCTGGCCCCATGGCCTGTGACGGCGAGAATGAGGTGCGGTGGTGATTCCGAACGACGCAGTTCCGAAGCCACCGCATAGCCATCCATACCGGGCAAGCCCACGTCACAGATAACAATTTCCGGAGAGGATAGCTTGGCCTGTTCCAGCCCTGAAGGGCCGGAATCCGCAGTCTGAACCATGTGGCCTTGCAGCTCAAGGCACATTTTCAAGCTTTCGGCGGAGTCGCGGTTGTCCTCGATGATCAGCACTTTTCGAGAGTGCGGGGCGACGGTCTGCGATTCCTGGTCGCCGTGATCGGGGAGTTCGGAATCCGCGAGGATCGGAAGGCGGATGGTGAACGTCGCCCCACATCCCAGACCCGAACTGGCCGCGGTGATCGTTCCGCCGTGGAGTTCCACCACTCCCTTCACGAGCGCGAGCCCTAATCCCAGGCCGCCGCGACTGCGATCCAGCGATTGGTCAGCTTGGACATAAGCCTCGAAGACTTTGGGCAGCACCGCCAAATCGATCCCCACCCCGGTGTCAGCCACGGTCAGGACCCCTTCTTTCGTCTCATTCCGGGAGAGACGAATCGCGACTGCTCCGCCTCGATCCGTGAACTTGAGTGCGTTACCGATCAGATTGCCGACCACCTGAATCAGGCGCGTCTCGTCTCCCAAGATCCAGACCGGGACTGCCGGGACTTCGACCGTCAGTTTGAGTCCAAGGGATTCCGCGGACTTGCGGCGGTCTTCCGCAGAGGTCCGGACAAGGTGGGCCAGGTCGAGACATTCGCGGCGGAGCGACATCTTGCCGCGGGCGAGGCGTGGCAAGTCCATCAGGTCGTCGACCAAGCGCGTGAGAACGCGCAGTTGTCGGTTCATGACATGCCGCGTGGACTCGATGCGGGTTGGATCGGAGCCCACAAGTCTCAGGATTTCCAGGGAATTCGCAAGCGGGGCCAGCGGATTTCGCAGTTCGTGGCCGACGGTTCCCAGCACATTCAACAGGAGCTCGAGAGCATCGTTTTTGTTGGTGTTGGTCCCGGTTCCGGGCACAGCCTGCGAGGCCACGAAGGCGGCCACACTCGCAGCGATGGCGTCATCGATGGCCGCATTCATGACGAGGACTTCACGAGGCTCGAAGCTGCGGGCCAACCATGCTTCCAGCGACTCACAGAGGACGATGCGAAGAATCTGATAGTCACGGACGACCTCCGTCACGGACCAGCCCGTGTCCCACCGTTGATCGCCGTGCTCGCTCGCCTGGCGTTGAAACTCGTTTGATTCATCTCCGGCCGTTCGCAAGGAGCGGCCGAGCTGCGCCAGCAAGCCCGCCATGTGGTCGAGCAGGACATGATGATGCACCCGGGCCGCATGCGGTTGCTCTTCCTTGGCCCGCTCCGCCCAGCGTTCAATCAGCTCCGCCGTGTGGCGTTCAATCACTTCCCCGATGGAAGCGTGCGACTCGGATCTCAGGTGTTTGATTTTTGAAGGCATGTTGTGCAACGCTCTTATCCACTTCGCCGGGTTGATGGAATGCAGCCAGTAACACAAGCTTTACGACGAAATTCAAGGGAAGTGCAGAGCCCGTGGGTGAGACATTCAGGCTAAGTCTCGAACCCAACTGAGTCAACCCCTGTCCAAGGACTTGTGTCAAACCCTCAAGCCACGAAAGACTCTGACCACGTCACCGATGCCAGCACATTCTCGATGATCCTTTGAGCCAACTCCTGACATCCTGGAAGTGATTCGAGCCAGGGCTCACCCCATTTAAGAATGAAGCAATCAGGAAGACGATCTGGATTACATCAGTGCTGATAGTCCAATGTATAAATTGACTGAAGTCAATCGAATCCCTGCCTTGTGGCCCAGGTTTTGCAGGAGATCAGGATGCGCAGTATGGTGCCCTCTGCTCCGCTACGCGGTCTGCTACGGGACGGATGCGACTCCCGACCGGCTCACGAGGAACGGGCCGGGTGGAGAAATCCGTACCCATTCCTCGTTCAGTTCAGGTGCAACGAGGCCCAACGTAGATCAGGCTTCGGAATCCTGGAGCCAACGGATCGGCCTGAGTCACCACGATTTGTGAGAGGTACGAACGATGTCCCCATTGACACGTCCAATTCGGATCCTCTGCGTCGATGATAACAAGGATTCGGCGGATTCCCTTGTGTCACTGCTCACGATTTATGGCTATGAC
>Ga0105049_10008393_pt1 | contig 11980 bp, 12 predicted proteins | sample MAT06_FD_78087 | JGI IMG/M metagenome (GOLD analysis project Ga0105049, IMG submission 78087) | Freshwater microbial communities from Lake Fryxell liftoff mats and glacier meltwater in Antarctica - MAT-06 | ecosystem: Environmental > Aquatic > Freshwater > Ice > Liftoff microbial mat | place...
AGATGAAATAATTGCGCCTTTATTGAGTGTTATTCCTCTTCAATTATTAAGTTATTATGTTGGACTTGCAAAAGGGCTAGATGTAGATAAACCACGCAACCTTGCAAAGAGTGTAACAGTTGAATAAATAAAAGAGCTATGCCACAAAACAATATCATTAAATCTCCTCTGAATTCCTTAGGATATAATTTTATTAAAGACCACCATATTCCCAAAGGAAAAGACGAATATTATCTCAGAAATATTCAAATAAAAAATGGCATTCATTATCGTAAGTTATTGGCCGAAGAAATTGAGATGCTTGTGCGTAATGGAAATACCTCAGATGATTGGAACAATATTTTAGTCTCCAATTTATTCGACCCAAAACTGGTAAAAAATTGTCAATTCCATGGACTAGTAAGAATTGGTAAATTAGAACCAATTTGTTTGAGTTTTAGTGATTTAAAAGCACAAGTAGGTCTTTATAACTCAACCATTATCAGTTGCGATTTTGGCGACAATGTAGTAATCAACAATGTTCATTATCTCTCTCATTACATAATTGGAAGCGAAGCTATCATTACAAATGTAAACGAGCTAGTAACAACCAATCATGCAAAATTTGGAACTGGAGTTTTAAAATTAGATGAGCAAGAAGATGTTAGAATTTGGATGGAAATTTGCAACGAAAATACTGGCAGAAAAGTAATGCCCTTTAATGGAATGCTTCCTGGTGATGCGTTTTTGTGGAGCAGATTTAGAGATGATAAAATTTTACAAGAAAAATTTAAAGAGTTTACCGAAAAAAAATGCGACAATAAAAGAGGATACTATGGAAAAGTTGGAGATAGAACTGTAATTAAAAACTGTAAAATCATTAAAGATGTATGGGTAGGTCCTGATGCCTATTTTAAAGGCGCTAACAAGCTAAAAAATTTAACAGTGAATTCTGGCCCTGAGGGCAGAACTCAAATTGGCGAAGGTTGTGAAGTTGTAAATGGTATAATCGGATATGGATGTAGATTGTTTTATGGTGTTAAAGCAGTACGCTTTATCATGGCAGATCATTCTCAATTAAAATATGGCGCTCGATTAATCAATTCATACTTAGGTCAAAATGCTACCATCTCTTGCTGTGAAGTATTGAATTCATTAATTTTTCCTGCACATGAACAACACCACAACAATTCATTTTTATGTGCTGCTTTAGTAATGGGGCAAAGTAATATTGCAGCTGGTGCTACTATTGGCTCTAACCATAATAGCAGAAGCGCTGATGGTGAAATTATTATGGGCAGAGGATTTTGGCCTGGCCTATGTGTTAGCCTAAAACATAATTCTATTTTTGCTTCTTTCAGTATGGTAAACAAAGGCGATTACCCTGCCGAATTAAATATTAAAATACCATTTTCATTAATTAGTAATGATGTTCACAACGACCAACTTACCATTATGCCTGGATACTGGTTTTTGTACAATATGTATGCTCTAGCAAGAAATGCATGGAAGTATATTGATAGAGATAAGCGAATTAATAAAGCCCAAACACTCGAATACAATTACTTAGCACCTGATTCTATCAATGAAATATTTACAGCAATTAACTTATTAGAATTGTACACCGGCAAAGCTTATTTACTAAGTCAGAAAAAAAGTGCTGGGACTGAACAAGAATCAATTGAAGTTGGCAGACTCTTATTAAAAAGTAAAAATAAAATTGTTAATCAATTAGAAATTGTTGCTTATAACATTGAGAATAGTAAGCGAAAAACATTGCTAGTAAAGGTTTTAGAAGCTTACCAGTTATTTGAAGAGATTATTCTTTATTATGGGGTTGAACATTTAATTGCATTAATTCAAGAAAATAAATTTACTGATATTAACGATTTGTGCAAATTCTTGCCATCTAAAACGAGTAGAAACAACTGGATAAATATTGGCGGACAATTAATGCCCGAATCAGATTTGAATGATCTAAAAAATAAAATCACCATCAACAAAATTAAAAGCTGGGATGATGTTCATGATCAATACATTTCCTATGGAAAAAAATACATTTCTCATAAAAGGTCACATGGTCTAGCCTCTTTAAAGGAAATTAGTGGCATTAGTCTACATAAAATAGATCAGCACCAATTAAGTTATTTACTCAACGCTGCTGTTACAACAAAAGAATGGATCAATAAAAGTATTCACGATTCTAGAGCAAAAGATTACTCGAATCCTTTTAGAAAAATGGTGTACGAAAATTTTGCAGAAATGAATGAGGTTGTTGGTAAACTAGAAGACAATAGTTTTATTAATCAACAAATTAAAGAATTAAGTAGTTTTAAAAAAGAAATTCTTGCAATCAAAAAAGCATTTAAAATAAAAAATTAAAGCCGCACCTTTTTTTAAAAAGTGCGACTTAATTTAAACATTCATAAGGAATATTTTAGAATCGTAAGCCAACACCAAGTTGTATTTGCTGATTTGTCCACTTTTCTTTGTTGTCTATATCATTAATATTCTGTAAACCAATATTGTATCGTCCATAAAGACGTACAATATTAAAATTCAATTGCGCCCCTAAAACCATTGCAAAATCTCCTTTCTTAAATGCACTTTGACCATTAACCAAAAGATTGTCATTTTGGTTAATTAATATGCCGAACTGAGGTCCAGCATTTAAGGTAAGCACTTTGCCAACGTTGTATCTTAGTAAAATTGGAATGGCTAAATAATCTAGCTTTATTTGTTGGTCTCCGTTAGGATTTAAAACACCTTGGTAAACACTACTGAAACCACTGCTTCGTGTTGTTTTAGATTGACTCCATAATACTTCTGGTTGTATTCCCCATCTATTATTAAAATCAATTTCTGCAAAACCACCTAAATGATAAGAAAGATCATACCCATCTTTAAAAGTTTGACCAGAAATTTGATTAAGGTTAGCACCAGCTTTTATTCCCAATCTAAATCCGCTTTGTGCATTTACTGAAACTCCAACAATTGATAAAACAATAATTGTAAGCATTAATTTTTTCATATATTTAATTTGTAAAGAATATGTCAAGCATTATGCCAAAATATTGCTTCCTGTGAATCTTGCAAGTATTTTAAAGATTCTTAATAATTAACTTTTCGATTTTAATTCCAATAAAGTTATTTCTGGTAAAATACCTACTCTTCCTGGATAGCCAATAAAGCCATAACCTCTGTTTACATAAAGTTTCTGATTACCATCTTCATACAAACCTGCCCATTGTTTATACATCCATTGAACAGGACTCCATTTAAAATAAGGATTCTCTAAACCAAATTGCATTCCATGGGTATGCCCGGCCAACATTAAATTAATGTCGGGATAGTCTGTTTTTATTTGAGCATCCCAGTGACTAGGATCGTGACTCATTAATATTTTAAAAGGCGCTTGCTCAGTTCCAACATAAGCTTCTTTCATTTTACCATATTTAGGAAATCTACCTTTGGCGCCCCAATTTTCTATTCCAATTAATACAATTTTTTCACCGTTCTTTTCAAATACTTGGTGTTCATTCATTAGTAATTTCCAGCCCATTTCAGCATGAACTGCTTTAAGCTTATTTAAATTAGCCGATTTAGCTGCTGCATCTGTCCACGCAACATAATCACCATAATCATGATTACCCAACGTGCTAAACACTCCCATTGGAGCTTTTAATTGATTAAAAATATATTTATACTCATTCATTTCATCTGCTCTATCATTTACTAAATCGCCAGTAAATAAAATCAAATCAGCATTTTGAGCAAGTATAAGGTCTACTCCTTTTTTAACTGCTGCAACATCTTGAAAGCTTCCGCTATGAATATCACTAATATGAATAATTTTTAAGCCATCAAATGCTGGAGGTAAATCTGAAAAATGAAGTGCTATTTTTTTGAGTTGATAGTTATACTTATTCCCAAATCCATACATGAGGGTAGCAAAAAGAACTCCTCCAGCACCAATACCAGCCCAACTTAAAAAGGCAGAACGAGAAATGAGTTGTCCATCTCCCAAAAACTGTCCACCGGTATTCCTAAATACTTTACTAACTGTCCAAAGAACTGTTCTTCTTATGTCATCTGTTAAGAAAAACAGCGAACCAACGAGTTTTGCCAAAAACAATCCTACTAATATAGCAAAAATATAATTCCGGAATATTTTAGAGGTTTGTAAAACCTGAATGAAAGGAAATGACAGTAAAGCTGCCAAAGTAAATATAGAAATTACCCAATATCCATAATGAATAAATACCCTCCATCTGTCGGAAAGAGGTTGCGTTATCACTTTTACTGCCTGAAAAACATAACAATCTAACAAAAACATCACCAAAGCAATTACCCAAAACGCACCCGAATTACGCATAATTTGTACTTTTTATATTGATAAAGATACTGATTGCACCTAGATACAGTAGAAAAAGCGTTCATGTTCACCAATGTTGAAAACTTCTCCCCTTTTAGTTGCCGGCTTAACAGAATAATATTTGATAGCTGTAACTGATAACGTATTTTTGGAAGCCTGCAAAAAAGGAAAAAACAACAATAACTATGGCAAGAATTATTGGAGTAGCCAATCAAAAAGGAGGAGTAGGTAAAACAACCACTGCAATTAATGTTGCGGCAAGTTTAGCCGTGTTAGAATATAGAACTCTTTTAGTAGATGCCGACCCTCAGGCAAATAGTACAACTGGGGTAGGTTTTGATTTGCATAATATTACCAATAGTTTATACGACTGTATGGTAAATAATGTAATTGCAGCCGATGTGATTTTAAAAAGTGATGTTCCAAATTTAGACATCATTCCATCACATATAGATTTGGTTGGTGCAGAAATAGAAATGATTAATTATCCCAATCGCGAGAATGTAATGAAGGGGATTTTAGATGCTGTAAGGGATAAATATGATTTTATAATAATTGATTGTTCTCCTTCACTTGGTTTAATTACTGTTAATTCACTGGTTGCATCTGATAGTGTAATTGTTCCCGTTCAATGCGAATTTTTTGCTTTAGAAGGATTGGGTAAATTATTAAATACTATTAAAATAGTTCAAAATAGGTTAAATCCGGCTTTACAAATTGAAGGAATATTAATGACCATGTATGATGGCCGTTTAAGATTATGTAATCAAGTGGTTAGTGAAGTGAGACGACATTTTGATGATATGGTATTCTCTACCATAATTCATAGAAATACAAGACTAAGCGAAGCCCCGAGTGTAGGCAAGCCTGTAATTTTATATGATGCTGAGAGCAAAGGCTCTGTAAATTATTTAAATTTGGCAAAAGAAGTTCTTCAGAATAATGGCATGACAAAAATATCCAATCAGGATAGAATAATTGAATAATTATGACCACACCTAAACACAATAAAGATCTTATAGGGAAAGGACTCCGTTCTTTATTACAGAATATAGACACAGATTTAAAAAATACTTCTGGTCAATTAAAATCTGAAATAGTTGAACAAGCAACTACAAGTAGTAGGATTAATTTAGTTGCTATTCAATTAAATCCAAAACAACCAAGAAGAGATTTTGATGAACAATCATTACAAGAATTGGCAAACTCTATTCGTTTGCATGATATAATTCAACCGATAACAGTCAGTAAACTTTCATCAGGCAAATATCAATTAATTGCAGGTGAACGAAGATTTAGAGCTGCAAAAATTGCGGGAATAAAAGATATTCCTGCTTATGTTCGTCAGGCTAATGATTCTCAACTTTTAGAACTAGCATTGCTAGAGAATATACAAAGAGAGAACCTAAATGCAGTTGAAATGGCATTGAGTTTTAAACGAATGATGGATGAGTTAAATTATACTCAAGAACAAGTTGCGGAAAGAATGGGCAAAGAAAGAAGTACAGTTACCAATTATATCCGTTTGCTGAAATTGCCACCAGATATACTATCAGCTGTACGTTCAAACGCCTTAACCATGGGGCATGCTAGGGCTTTGGTTAATATTGATACTATAGATAAACAGCTTTATGTATTTAAAGAAATTCAACAAAAAGAATTAAGTGTTCGCCAAACAGAAGAATTGGTTAGAAAATTATACAAAGGCGATAAAAATTCAACTGCCGCTTCTAATTCAAAAAGCGACCTCCCCCCTGCCTATAAAAAAATAGAGGATAATCTTTCATCTTATTTTAGCACTAAAGTAAAGATGACACATAACAAAAAAGGATACGGAAGTATTAATATTGAATATTATTCGCTCGACGAATTGAATAAATTATTGGATTTAATGAATGTAACTGTGAGCTAATGGTCTTGTTTAAAAAAACAAAAAATTACCTCTTTATTTTATTACTAAGTTGTTCTTCTTTTTTATTTGCACAAACTAAAGAATCAACTAGTAAAAACAAGTCTATTGTACTTACCGAAAAAATAATATTACCAATTGCTGATTCAGGCAAAATTAAAAAACGCATAGTCGATTCTATAAAGTATTCTAATCATGATCCACGAAAAGCTACACGTAGATCTTTAATTATACCAGGTTGGGGACAAGCATATAATGGCGAATATTGGAAAATACCTATAGTTTATGGTGTATTGGCCATTCCTGCAGTAACCTATATTTATAATCAAGATTATTATAAAAAAACCAAATTTGCATACGAGGCAAAATTTAAAGCAGAAAATTATAAAGATTCAAGCGACTTAGCAGCTATTGATCAAGAATTAGTGAATTTAAGCACTAGTTCTCTTCAAAATTATAGAAACCAATTTAGACGCAATAGAGATTACTCAATTCTATTTTTCATTATTGCATGGGGATTACAGGTAGCAGACGCTACGGTTTTTGCTCATTTAAAACAATTTAATGTAAGCAACGATTTAAGTATGCAAATAAATCCAACATTTAATCCTAATACAAGAACTCCTGCACTTTCGGTAAGTTTTAATTTTAGGGATCAGCAAAAAAAAGTATTGGCTTTATCAAAATAATCAAAAATGAAAATAGCATTAATAGGTTATGGTAAAATGGGTAAAGCAATTGAAGAAATTGCAATGCAAAAAGGGCATAATATAGTTTTAAAAATAGACATTAACAATGCAGCTGACTTAACTGCAGAAAATTTAGAAAATGCCGATGTTGCAATTGAATTTACTGGTCCGCAAAGTGCAGTAAATAATATTTTAAAATGTATTGAATATGGCGTTCCAGTAGTTTCTGGCTCAACAGGATGGTTAGAAGAGTTTGAGAAAGTAAAACAATTTTGTAATGATCATAATGGCACATTAATTTATGCAAGCAACTACAGCATTGGGGTAAACCTATTTTTTGAGGTAAATAAACATTTAGCCTCTATTATGAATGCTTACCAAGAATATGATGTAATACTAAAAGAGATTCATCATACCCATAAAAAGGATGCTCCTAGTGGAACAGCAATTACATTAGCAGAGCAAGTGCTGAGTAATTTATCTAGGAAAAATAAATGGATTAATGAAGCTGAAACTACCAATAACAATGAAATAGCCATTATATCGGAAAGAATTGATCCTGCACCTGGTACGCATCACGTAAAATACAGTTCTCCAATTGATGACATTGAAATCATTCATACTGCGCACAACAGAATAGGCTTTGCTGGAGGTGCAATTAAAGCAGCAGATTTTGCAATTGGCAAAAAAGGAATTTTTGGAATGAAAGAAGTATTGGGGTTATAATTTAAGAGAAAATCCAACTTTAACATTAAAAGCATTTTAAGCTGCAACATTTATAGGTTGTTGCCAAAAGCTCTTTGTAAATTGAAGTTCTAAACCAAATAATCTAACACCGCTTCCAAACTCATATATCACATTACTACCTTTTGTGTTTATACCCGAATAGCTTTGTATAGCAGTTCCAATATTTCCCAATATAAACAATCTTCCCAAAAAAACATATTGCCTAATACCTGCTTTTACAGAAGTTACGTTTAGATCCCCAGCCAAATTTGAAGCAGAAGCCCCAAACCGTTGATAACCAACAGTTCCCATAAACATGGTTGATCCATAACCCAAACCTGCTCCAGCTTCTACACCTATACCAGCCTTATTTATGTTGCTAAATGCGTCATTAGACGGAGTTGCATAGTTGGCATTTGCTATCAATTGCAAATGGGGTAATTTAAATTGTGCAGATGCATTAATATTTGCAATTAGAACTATGAAAGATAGTAGTATGTACTTTAACAATTTGTACATAATTTTAATTTATGCAAAGAAACAATATTTGTGATAAATAGATCAATTAATAATTGTTAAACACTCATCATGTTATCTAAAAAAACACAATATGCGCTAAAAGCGCTTACCTATATGGCAGAACAGCAAAATGCTGGCCCTTTTTTAATTGCTGAAATTGCCAAACATAAAAAGATACCCATAAAATTTTTAGAGACCATATTATTAGAATTAAGAAAAGCTGGGATTTTAAATAGCAAAAAAGGAAAAGGAGGAGGTTATTTTTTTAATCAGGAACCAACTACCATTCAATTATCAACTGTAATGCGATTGATAGAAGGTCCTATTGCCCTCCTTCCATGCGTTAGCTTAAATTTTTATAAAAAATGTTCTGATTGTAATGAAAAAAAATGTGGGTTAAATAAAATAATGAAAGAAGTAAGAGACAATACATTATCTATTTTAGAAAACAGAACAGTACAAGATTTAGTAACGAATAATTAAATAATAAATATGAAAAAAATAATCGCAGTTTTACTATTATTCCCTCTTTTATCTAATGCGCAAAGTTTAATTGGTGGAAGTAATATTTTAAAATGGAATTTATCTTCTTTGGCTTTGCGTAATTATCATTTTACTTATGAACGACATATTTATAAAAATATATCACTATCATTAAGCTACAGAACTATGTCTAAAGGACCAGTTCCTTACCAAAAAACTTTAGAAAGTTTTATCAATAGTTCAGAAATAAATTTCAATAATATGCAAATGGGGAATACTGCAATTACGCCTGAACTAAGAATCTATTTAAGTTTAAAGAAAATGAAGGGATTTTATATTGCACCATATGCTAGAATTGCTACTTTTGATATAAGTGCTCCAATAAAATATAATAATAATGCTACTTTACCATCTACTTCTAAGGAGGCAATTTTTAATGGAAAAATAAATTCAACAAGCGCTGGAGTAATGATTGGTTATCAATTTCAATTATTAACAAAATTGGTACTAGATTTTCAAATAATTGGAGGGCATTACGGAACTAGTAAAGGAGATCTAAATTTTGTTTCACAGCTTACACCATTTGAACAACAAAGTTTACGAGATAATTTAAATAAAATTAATGCTTCTCCTTTAAAATTTACAAGTACTGTTAATGCAAATGGTGCAATTATTAATACAAATGGTCCATGGGCAGGGATACGCGGACTAAATATTGGACTTGGACTTAGATTTTAATACTTAAATTTTCTAACATATCTACCGTCATTTTATCTAAATCATATTCAGGTTTCCAGCCCCAATCATTATTTGCAATACTGTCATCTATACTTTGTGGCCAGCTATCTGCAATTGATTGCCTGGAATCAGGTTTATATTGAATAGTAAATTCTGGGATATATTTTTGCAAAGAGGCAGCAATTTCGTTTGGCGAGAAACTCATTCCAGCAATATTGTATGATGTTCTAACTGAAATTTTTTCGGCTGGCGCATTCATTAATTCTAATGTTGCTCTTATAGCATCTGGCATATACATCATTGGCAAATAAGTATCTTCTCTTAAAAAACAGCTGTACTTTTTTGATTCTAAAGCTTCCAAATAAATTTCTACCGCATAATCAGTTGTACCCCCACCAGGTGCAGATTTATAACTAATTAACCCAGGGTATCTTAAACTTCGAACATCTATACCGTATCGTTGATGATAATAATTGCACCAAAACTCGCCAGCATATTTACTAATTCCATAAACAGTTATAGGTTCAATTACTGTTTTTTGCGGACAGTCGATTCTGGGAGACGTTGGTCCGAAAACAGCAATACTACTAGGCCAATATACTTTATGTAAATTTTCTTCTCTAGCAATGTCCAATACATTTAATAGTCCTTGCATATTTAAATGCCAAGCTAAATTGGGGTTTTTTTCACCAGTTGCAGATAATATAGCAGCCAATAAATAAATCTGAGTGATATTTTGACGAATAACCTGAACATGCAACATCTCTTTGTTCATTACATCGAGGCTAACATAAGGACCAGTTCCATGTAATAATATATTTTCTTCTCTCAGATCGGAAGCAACTACATTATTATTTCCATACTGCTTACGAAGTGCTAAAGTTAATTCTACACCAATTTGACCTGATGCACCAATAACTAAAATCTTATCTTTCCTAGACGGCATATACAATCATTTAGAAAAGCAAAGAAACGGAAAAAAGGATTACAGTAGTTAGATCATGAATATTAACAATTTTATGGTTTTATTGAACAAACTATTGAACTTATATTTAATTATATTGCATACTTATAAAATATCTATAACATGTTTCCTTCCTACTTAACTGATCTTTTTAATAGGCAACAATACAACAATAATTCATTTTTCTTAATTGCAGGGCCATGTGTTGTTGAAAGTGAAGAAATAGTTATGGAAATTGCAGATACTGTGTATGCTATTTGCAAAAATTTAGGAATACCATATGTTTTTAAGGCGAGTTACAGAAAAGCCAATAGAACAAGCGCCAATTCATTTACTGGCATTGGAGACGATAATGGATTATCGCTTATTAAAAAAGTAGGTGATCATTATAATTTACCCACCACTTCAGATATTCATGCTCACGAAGAAGCTTCAATGGCTGCTCCTTTTATTGACATTTTACAGATACCTGCATTTTTATGTAGACAAACAGATTTATTATTAGCAGCTGCCAATACCAATAAAATAGTGAATGTAAAAAAAGGTCAGTTTTTAAGTGGGGAATCGATGAAGTTTGCGGTTGACAAAATTATAAAAGCTGGTAATGAAAAAGTATTATTAACTGAAAGAGGAAATACATTTGGATATCAAGACCTTATTGTTGATTATAGAAATATTCCAATAATGCAAAAACATAGAGTACCAGTAATTATGGACTGCACACATTCATTACAACAACCCAATCAAACAAGTGGAATTACCGGTGGCAATCCCCAAATGATTGGTACAATTGCAAAAGCAGCAGTTGCTACAGGAGCAAATGGATTGTTTATAGAAACTCATCCTAATCCTTCAATGGCCAAAAGCGACGGTGCAAATATGTTACCACTCAATCTATTAGCTCCTTTATTAGAAAAACTAGTTAGGTTAAGAGAAGCAGTTATAAAAAATGAATTAAACTAAATATATGAAGCAACTTACTACTATTACTTTTTTACTTTTATCGGTTAAATTTACAACTGCACAAAGTCTTGGTGCATTAATAAAAAAAACTACTAGTGAATTATCACAAAACACTAAAGGAGTTTCTACAAATGAAATTGCCAATGGGTTAAAAGAAGCTTTAATTAGTGGCGTAACTAAAGGTGCAAGTTCATTGTCCCAAACTGATGGTTTTTTTGCAAATGCCGCTCTAAAGATTTTACTTCCTGCAGAAGCAAAAAAAATTGAATCAACATTAAGAAGTATTGGAATGGGCAAACAGGTTGATGAAGCAATATTAAGCATGAATAGAGCTGCTGAAGATGCTTGCAAAAGCGCAACACCCATATTTACCAATGCCATCAAACAAATGACAGTGACAGATGCTATTGGAATTCTAAAAGGTAATGATACAGCTGCTACAAGTTATCTTCAAACTAAAACAACTACAGAATTAACCAATGTATTTAGACCAGTTATAGAAAACTCTTTGCAAAAAACGAATGCTACAAGTCAATGGAAAACATTGGTAGGCGCCTACAATCAAATTAGCTTTAAAAAAATTAATCCAGATTTAGCAGGATTCGTAACAGAAAAATCTATGTCAGGAATTTATC
>Ga0105049_10008396_pt1 | contig 11978 bp, 11 predicted proteins | sample MAT06_FD_78087 | JGI IMG/M metagenome (GOLD analysis project Ga0105049, IMG submission 78087) | Freshwater microbial communities from Lake Fryxell liftoff mats and glacier meltwater in Antarctica - MAT-06 | ecosystem: Environmental > Aquatic > Freshwater > Ice > Liftoff microbial mat | place...
AGGGTTATTGTAAAATCCATCTGGTATCTTGTCGAAAATTTCGGTTATGCTTGGATGGTCCGGCGGGCCATTGGACCCGAAATCCGGCGCCTCGGCAGGTTGGCCCGGAAACTAGCCGAACCAGACCGTACCATAGGGCGACAGGTGACCTTGTCAGGCAAAGTCAGCCTGATCTGCCAAAGGCGGATCGCCGACAGTCTGTTTGACCAGCCGGAAGGGAACACCTGACATTCGAAAAGCCTGTGAACACGCCGTCAGCTGCCGAGAGCCTCGAACAGGCGGGCAACAGCTTCGGCGCCGGGATCGGTGTGTCCGGTCAGCTTTTCCGCGTTCACATAGGCGGCGCGGCCTGCTCTGGCGATTTGCAGGGTTGCAGTGTGTTCAGCACCTTTGCGCGCCGCAGCAGTGGCGGCAGCAAGGCCGTCGTCCAGCACCGAAAGCGCGGGGTAAAGGGCGTCGATCATGGTGCGGTCGCCCAGTTTGGCACCGCCGATTTCCTGCATGCGCTCCAGCCCCGCCATCAGGGTATCGCGCAGGGTCAGGCCGCTGGATGCTGCATCGCCCGCCGCCGCAAAGAAGATCGCCAGCAGCACACCGGATGAACCGCCCATCGTCTGGCTCAGTTCCAGCCCGATGGCGCGGTACAGTTGGGTATGGTCGGCCAAAGGCAGATGGTCCATTGCCCCGATCAGGGCGCGCGCGGCCCCGGCAAGGGTGGAGCCGGTATCGCCGTCACCGGTTTTCGCGTCCAGCGCGTTCAGATCGGATTCCATCGAAATCATTATGTTGCAGCACTTCAGCAGAAACTCGCGGGTGGCTTTGTGCGGCGATGGGATCGGGCGGATCGGGCTCAGGCCATCGGGCAAGGCGACGCTCACCGCAGGGCCAACCGCCCGGCAGCCCGGCCAGGCGGGAAGTGCGACGTCGCGGCACAGGGCCAGTTCATCTTCGGGCGTCAGGGGGTACAGCGAGATCGAAACGCCACGCATTTCGAGCGAGGTCATCATGGCGGCGGGCCCCACGATCAGCTTGATGCGCTGCCCAAGGTCCGAGCGCAAAAGTTCATAGGTCAGCACCGACATTTCCAGGGCCGAGGCACCACCGAGGTTGTTCAACAGGGCGACACAGGGCACGTCCTCGGTCCGGGCAGCCAGCTTTTCGATCATGGCAGCCATGGCCTGTTCGGCACCGGCAAAGTCGATCTGCTCGACCCCCGGTTCGCCGTGGATGCCAAGGCCAAGTTCGGCTTTGCCCGGTGCGATGCGGTTTTCCTTGGCGGACCCCGGCACGGTGCAGGTATCCAGCGACATGCCGATCGACCTTGTGCCGGCGATGACGCGCTCTGCCGCCTCGGTGACCGCGGCAAGGTCATGGCCTGCCTCGGCCAGATGTCCGGCAATCTTGTGGACGAAAAGCGTGCCCGCAAGCCCGCGCCACTGCGGCAGATCGGGCAAGGCAATATCATCCCCGACGATCACCATATTTACCTTCAGCCCGAAAGCCCGCGCGCGCTCGGCCGCCAGACCGAAATTCAGCCGGTCGCCGGTGTAGTTCTTCACCACCAGCAAACAACCTGCCGGCCCCGTCACCGCCAGAATGCCGGCCAGCACCGCATCGACCGAGGGACTGGCAAAGACATCGCCGCAAACTGCCGCCGTCAGCATACCTGCCCCGACAAAACCCGCATGTGCCGGCTCATGCCCCGACCCACCGCCAGACACCAGCGCCACCCGCGATTTGTCCCAGTCGGCGCGCAGCACCACGCGGATATGCGGATAGCCATCCAGCCGCACCAACCGCCCGCCCGAAGCCATCACCGTACCGTCAATCGCCTCTGTCACGATGTTTTCGCGCTTGTTCATGAATTGGGTCGCGAAGTGAGTCATGGGGGATCTCCTCAAACGATACGGGCGCCGGCGGCGTCGAAGTAGAACGGCCGAAGCGGTTGAATTTTCACGATATCCCCGGCGCGCAATGGCGTGTGGGCGTGGGTGACGGTGGTCAGATCGTGATTGTTGAACGCAAGATGAAGCCTTGTCTGGTCGCCCAGATGCTCGACCCGTTTGACAAGGCTGTCCTGGCCCTCGCCTTGCTGAATCTGCTCAGGCCGCAGGCCGATGAAGGCCGCACGTTGCGGGGCGGGCCCGAACAGGTCGGCCGGCAGGATGTTGATATGCGGCTGCCCCAGACGCCCGGCGGCATAGATGCTGACCGGGTGTTCATAGATCTCGCGGGGGGTGCCGAACTGCACAAGGCGGCCATGATCCAGCACGCCGACATGGGTGGCCATTGTCATCGCCTCGATCTGGTCGTGGGTGACATAAAGGAAGGTCGCGCCCAGATTGGCCTGAATGTTCTTCAACTCGACCCGCAGGTCGGCCCGCAACTTGGCGTCGAGCGAGGACAGCGGTTCATCCATCAGATAAACCGCCGGGTTGCGCACCAGGGCGCGCCCGATCGAGACGCGCTGCATCTCTCCGCCCGAAAGCGCCGTGGCCTTGTTGTCGAGCTTGTGCGAGATTTGCAGAATTTCCGCCACCTCGGCGACCTTGCGGGCGATCTCGGGTTTGGAGGTGCGCAACAGCGGCGATTTCAGCGGGAATTCCATGTTTTCGCGCGCCGTCAGATGCGGATAAAGCGAGTATTGCTGAAACACCATCGCCACATTGCGCTGTGCGGGCGTCAGACCCTTCATCGCGGCACCGCCGATGGAAACCGCGCCGGCGTCAGGCCTGTCCAGCCCCGAAACGATCCGCAACAAGGTGGTTTTGCCCGCACCGGTTGGCCCCAGAAGCACCACGAAAGACCCATCAGCCACGGTCATCGACACATCGGCAAGTGCTGCTGTTGAGCCAAAGGACTTGAGGACGTTTTGCAGCCGCACTTCAGCCATGAGCCAGAACCTTTTGATTTGCCGCTGAAATCAGCGCGCGGCCGTTGCCTGCGAACAGGGTGATGGAGCGCGGGTCAAACGCCATTCCCGTCAGGTCGCCGACCTTGACCGCGACATCCGACCGGGTCCGCGCCTTGACCGGCCCGTGTGCGCTGTCCAGCGAAACGATCTGGGTGGTGCCAAGATATTCACTGGCGACGATCAGCCCGCGAAGGGGCGCAGCATCATCCAGCCGAACATGCTCAGGCCGCACCCCCAGCGTCAGCGCGCCGCTTGCCCCGCTGATCAACTCCGGCACCGCAACCGGCGTGCCCGAAAGCGTAACGGCTGTGGAGCCATTGCCGACCATCCCGTCAAACGTCAGCAAGTTCATTGCGGGCGAGCCGATGAACCTTGCCACGAAGGTCGTCGCCGGCCAGTCATAGATTTCCTGCGGGCGGCCAAACTGTTCGACAACGCCGTGGTTCATCACCACGATCTTGTCGCCCATCTGCATCGCTTCCAGTTGGTCATGCGTGACGTAGACGGTGGTGGCCCCCATCCGGTCATGCAGGGCACGCAGTTCCAGCGCCATGCGTTCGCGGAACTCGGCGTCCAGCGCACCCAGAGGTTCGTCCATCAGGAAACAGGCAGGATCGCGCACGATGGCGCGGCCAAGCGCCACGCGCTGACGATCCCCCCCCGACAGTCCCCCGACGGGCTTTTCCAAAAGCGCCGTGATGCCCAGAATCTCGGCCACCTCATTCACCTTGGCGCGCACCTGTTCGCGCTTCATGCCCTGACTGACCAATGGGTAAGAGATGTTCTTGCGCACATTCATATGCGGATAAAGCGCGAACATCTGGAATACAAAGGCGATATCGCGCTGGCTGGCAGGCTTTTGGCTGACCTCTGCCCCGTCGATGAAGATCTCGCCCGCGGTGGGCAACTCCAGCCCCGCGATCATCCTCAAAGTGGTGGTCTTGCCGCAACCCGAAGGGCCAAGCAGCATGAAAAACTCGCCATCCTCGACGGTAAAGCTGGACGATTGCACCGCCGTGAAGGCACCGAAATCCTTGCGCAGGCTCTTGATGACGATCTGGGCCATCCGCTACTCCGGGAAATGGCTGACGATGATGAACATCACGGTGCCCACCAGCGTCACGACAAAGGAATAGGTGAACAGCACCATGGCGAAAGGCTGCATCAGCATGACCACGCCCAGGGCAATCAGGACGGTGGCGACCATTTCCCATGGGCCACGCCGCAAGCGCAACAAACCGGTTACAAAGCTCATTTCCGCACCGCCCCGAATGTGATGCCCCGCAACAGGTGTTTGCGCAGAAGGATGGTGAACACCATGATCGGCACCAGAAACAGCGTGGCACCCGCGGCCACGGCAGGCCAGTCCTTGCCGCCGGTGCCGATGATGGTAGGGATGAAGGGCGGGGCCGTCTGGGCGGTTCCGCTCGTCAGCAGCGCCGCAAAGGCATATTCATTCCACGCAAAGATCAGGCAGAAGATCGCGGTCGATGCGATGCCGGTGGCGGCCTGCGGCAGCACCACCTTGTAGAACGCCTGAAACCGCGTGTAGCCGTCGATCAGCGCCGCCTCTTCATATTCGATCGGAATTTCGTCGATGAAGCCTTTCAGCAGCCAGACCGACAGCGACAGGTTCACGGCGGTATATAGCAGGATCATGCCCAGATGCGTGTCGCTGAGGCCAAGCTGGCGGTACATCAGAAAGATCGGGATGGCGACGGCGATGGGGGGCATCATCCGGGTGGACAGGATGAAGAACAACAGATCATCTTTCAGCGGCACCTTGAACCGGCTGAAGGCATAGGCGGCAATGGTGCCCAGAAACACCGACAGAAAGGTCGATCCGAACCCGATGATGACCGAATTCATGAACCTCTCGCCGTAGCGCGACGGGCCGGTGATCACCATGTCATACTGGCGCACGATGCGGTCATAAAACGTCGCGGGCGGCGGCAAGGCGGCCAGATCCTCGGGTGTCACGCGGCTGCGGCTGGTGAACAGGTTCACATACCCTTCAAGCGAGGGTTCAAAGAACACCTTTGGCGGATAGGCAATGGCGTCAGAGGGGGTTTTGAACCCGGTGGCGATGATCCAGACCAGCGGGATCAGGGTCACGATGGCATAGGTGATGACCAGCAATCCCGCGATCCACTTTTGCCGGTCGGATGGTTCGGTGATGGAATAGCTCATCTGTCTTTCACCTTGTTCAGCGCTTTCACATAGATCGAGGCCAGCCCGAACACGGTGACAAACAGGATGACGGCATAGGCCGAGGCATAGCCGGTGCGCCATTTCTCGAACGCTTCGCGTTTGAGGTCGATCGAGGTCAGCTGCGTGGTGGAACCCGGCCCGCCACCGGTCAGTTGCACCACCAGATCGAACATCTTGAAATTCTCGATGCCGCGAAACAGCACGGCCAGCATCAGGAAGGGCAAGGCCATGGGAATGGTGATGGTCCAGAACTGTCGCCATTTGCTGGCGCGGTCGCATTCGGCGGCCTCATAGATGCTGGACGGAATCGAACGCAGCCCGGCAAGGCAGATCAGCATCACGAAAGGCGTCCACATCCAGGTGTCGACGATGACGATGGCCCAGGGGGCCAGCGCCACTTCACCGATCATCGAAAAGCTGGCCGGATCGGTACCCGAGATGAATTCGATGAAATAATTGAAAAGGCCGATCTGCGGCTGGTAAAGAAACGTCCAGAAATTGCCGACGACGGCAGGCGACAGCATCATCGGCAGCACGATCAGCGTGGTCCAAAGATCGTTGCCGCGGAATTTCTTGTTGATCAGATAGGCCAGCGTAAAGCCGATCAGCACCTGCAGGATGATGGTCCAGATCAGGAAATGTGCGGTTGCCTGCAAGGATTGCCAAGTGTCCGGATCGGTCAGAATCTTCCGGTAATTCTCGATCCCGACGAACTCGACCGCGTTGTTCGGGCGGTTGGTGCGAAAGTTGGTCAGGCTGAGGCGGATCGTCCAGATCAGCGGAAAGATGTTCACCGCCAGCAACAAGAAGATCGTCGGCGCCACAAACAGCCACGCGATGGTCCGGTCTGACAGGCCGCGAATGCGGTGTGCAAGATTTGACGGCGTGGCGACGGCGACGCGCTGGGCAACATAGAGTGGCATGGGTTTGGCTTTCCTGAGGGCAGCGACGGCTAGAATGCGCGAGACGGGGTCGGCCCTCAAGAGCCTCGCGCAGGATGCCGCCCGCCTGGTTTCAGGCGGACGGCAGTCTTGTCAGTACTTGCCTTCTTCCTCGAAGGTCGCGTGCCAGTCGGCCACCAGACCGTCCAGCGCCTCTTTCGCGGTGCCGTTGCCGGCCACGACATAGTCATGGAACCACTTTTGCGACGACTGCAGCAAGGTGGCATAGCTGGGTTCAGCCCAGAAGTCCTTCACGATGGCCATGCTGTCGAGAAAGGTCTGCGCATAGGGCTGGCTGGTGGCAAAGCCCGGATCCTCGACCACCGCGCGCAGGGCCGAATAGCCGCCGAGTTTCCACCACTTGGCCTGCACTTCGGGCTGTGCGAACCACTTGATATAGGTCAGCGCCGCCTCTTGCTTGTCGGACGCCGCAACCACCGAAATCCCCTGCCCGCCAAGTTGGGCGAACTTGTCACCGTTCGGACCGGCCGGGTTGGCGAAATAGCCGGTCACATCGCCGCCGACATTGGCGTCGGTGTTGAACCCCGGCCAGGTAAAGGCAAAGTTCATCTGCAACGCCACCTGCCCCGATTTGAAAGCATCGACCCCTTCGCCCATATAGCTGTTGGACGAGCCGGGCGGGAGGCAGCAATCGTAAAGCGCCTTGTAGAACTCCAGCCCCGCAACCGCGCCTGCCGAGTTCACATAGCCTTCCATGTCATAGGGCTCGTCGGGGTTGTCATACTTGAACCCAAAGCCATAGAGCGTGTTCATAGCCCCCATCGTGATGCCTTCGGAACCGCGCTCGGTATAGATCGAGGCACCGTAGACCTTCTTGCCGTCGACTTCGCGCCCCTGGAAGAACATTGCGATGTCCATCAGTTCGGCATAGGTCGCAGGCACGGCCAGATCACGGCCAAACTGCTCTTTGAACGCGGCCTGAATTTCGGGCTTGGCGAACCAGTCCTTGCGATAGGTCCACCCGACGACGTCGCCGAATGCGGGCAGCGACCAATAGTTCGGCGTGTTCTTGGGCCATTCGGAATAGCCCGTCACGGTCGCCGGGATGAAGGCATCCATCGAGATGCCGTTGGCGTCAAAGAAATCGTTCAGCTTGATATACTGGCCGTTTTCCGCCGCACCGCCAATCCATTGGCTGTCGCCGATCATCAGATCACACAGCTTGCCGCCCGAGTTCAACTCGTTCAGCATCCGGGATGCAAAGTCAGTCCATGGCACGAATTCGTAGGTCAGCTTGTTGCCGGACTGCGCCTCATAATCCTTGCTCATTTCAATCAACGCGTTCGCCGGGTCCCAAGCGGCCCAGCACAGGGTCAGATCCTCGGCTTGCGCACTCATGCCCGCCAGGATCGCCAAGGATGCCGAAGTAACCAACAGTTTCGTGTTCATGAATCTTCCTCCCAGTTGCAGGCCCCGGCTCTTTCGCCACGACTCTTTGCTGGGACGACCCTATTTGAGGTACGCACCTCATGGCAAGTGTTTTTTGAGGTGCGTACCTCAGAACTATTGCAAGCAGCGGAAATTTCAGTGAAAAGTATTGGCAGAGGTGTGGAAACAGTCATGCGGCCGACGACGAAAGATTTAGCACTCGCAGCAGGGGTCAGCCTTGCGACGGTGGACAGGGTCTTGAACGGCCGGTCCGGTGTGCATCAGGATACGGTCAAGAAGGTCAACCAAGCCATTGGAAAGCTGGGGTTTAGCCGGAACCTTGTTGCGGCCAATCTGGCGCGGGGCAAACGCTATCACTTTCTGTTCCTGTTGCCGCGCACCGGCGATCAGTTTCTGGCCGGGTTGATCACGCGAATAGAGGAGGTCAATTTGGCCTTTGCCGACGAAATGATCCGCGCCGATGTAGTGCCGATTCACGAAAGCGACCCGCATCAGATTGCGAACCTGTTGGGCGGTATGGATACGGATGAGATCGACGGCGTTGCGATCATGGCGCCCGAGTCGCCGCAGGTGCGCGATGCCAAGGCGAGGTTGGCTGAACGAGGGGTGGAGACTGTCAGTTTCATCGCGGGACAGATGGCCAGCGGGCATGATGATTTCGTGGGGATCGACAACCATGCTGCGGGGGCCACTGCCGGACGGTTGATGGGAAGGTTTGCGCCGCAGGCTCCGGGCAGGATTCTGGTGGTGGCCGAGACGATGCACTCACGCGACAGTCTGGAGCGGCGGCTGGGGTTTGATGAGGTGATCAACGCCGATTATCCGCATCTGACGGTGCTTCCGTCGCTGGAAACCTATGGCGATGCCGAGCGGACGGGGCGGGTCATTCGCACCAGTTTTGCCCGAAATCCCGGCCTTGCCGGGGTCTATATCCTTGGGTCCGAGGCGCGCATTCCGCTGGAGATCGTGGCAGAGGTCGCCGATGCCGGTCAGCCGGTGATCATCGCCCATGAACGCACCCCCTTCACCGAGGCCGCGTTGCTGTCGAACCGGATCGACGCCCTGATCACGCAGGACCCCGGCCATCTGGTTCGCAGCGCGATCCGTATCTTGCGGGCGCGGTGGGACAGACGGGAAATTCTGGCCTCGCAGGAAAAGATCCGCATCGAGGTCTTGATCAAAGAGAATTTGTAGGGCTGAAACTCATGTTTGAGCCGTTTGGCATGAGTTCTCGTTGGCTTCTATCCGGTGGATCGGGATGTTCGGCTTGTCCAAGCGGATGCAATCGGCCCGCTTGCCCCGGCGGGCCAGCGGGCTCATGACAGCTATCCGGCCGCCGGTGAAGCCAGGGAACGCCTGAAAACCTGATGGTTTCGGGGTGATCCGACAGGTTGAGGCATTGCGCCGACGAGCGCTTCCGACACCAAGGCATCGCACATCATCCGACCACCATTGATCGCCTGGACTGTCGAAGTTGGTCAGGGCGGGGCGGGCACATTGTGAAGGCCGGTTTGAGGGCATGACTCAGAACGCTGTCAACGGCAAAGCAATAGCCGGCCACGGGGCAGAGCAAAGTATTGACACTTTGGTCAGGCAGAAAGTGGGACTTGAGCGGGGATAATCGCCCAATCAACCGCGCTTTTCGTCGAGCTGGCGGTTGCCCGGATGCTTTGGCCCATGAGGGCCAAATGCCTGCGATGTTGGTGTGGGGTTACGCCTTGTCCTGGCAAGCCTTGCTCTGGCCGAGGCGATAACTTTCGCCGTTCATCTCAAGGATGTTCAGATGGTGGGTCAGCCCGTCGAGGAGTATGCCGGTCAGGCGTTCGGAGCCAAAGGGTTCGGTCCATTCATCGAAGGGCAAGTTGCTGATGATCAATGTAGCGCCGCGCTCATGGCGTTGCGGGATCCGCGCGAACAAAAGCCCGGTGCCTGTCTTGCTCAGCGGCACGAAGCCCAATTCGGCAATGATCGGCTGCTTGCAGCCAACCATTTCCTTTTGAAGCCGCAGCAGTCTGCGCTCACCCTTGGCCTCCATCAGTTCATGAACGAGTGCGGCGGCAGTAACAAAGCCGACCGACAAGCCTTTCTGGCACGCGGATAGCCCGAGGCCGAGCGCCATGTGGGTTTTGCCGGTGCCCGACGGACCAAGGGCGTCATGTCGAAGACATGCCTCGGGCATGACGACATTCTCACGCCGTTCCACCCATTCGCAACGGGCAAGCTCTGGAACCTGCATTTTATTCAGGGCCGGGATCGCCTTGAAGTCAAAGCTGTCCAGACTTTGGAGGGCGGAGACCTTTGCTGCCTTGATCCGCCGCTCGATCATGCGGCGTTCCCGGTCGATCATCTGCAATTCGATCAGGCGCGCTGGGAAGTGCACATGGCCCAGTCCCTCAGCCTCAGACGGTCTGGCCAGCTTGCAGTATTCCCGCAGAACGGTCGGCAACCGCAGGGATTTGAGGCGGTGGTTCAGAAGGATTTGGGGGGCTTCGGTCATGCTGCCCGCCCCCGCATCAGGGACATATAGCTGGCCGCAGATGTCGTGCCGACGTTGGCTTTGGGCAGTGCTGGCATGAACGCGATCCGTCCGAGAGAGCGACCCAACGGATAGACATCCAGATCCAGTTTGGGGGGCCGCTTCACGACCTGACACAGCACAAGATGTTTGACGGCATCAAACCCGGTCGCGCCCATGCGCAGCGCGTTTCTTGCGGCAACACCCAAGTCTCTCATCTCGAAGGTTTCAAGGAGCCGCAAGACCTGCACATACTCACGCCGCCCCGCCCTGATCATCCGGGCTTCCATCATGCGGCGCAGAGGTGCAGGTCTTTGTCCATCAGGATCAGGTCGCCAGAGTCGGTGGTGCCGGGAAAAGGGACAAAAGGCCGGCGGTCCCTTTGGCGAAAGCCGTAGCGTTCATAAAGTCGCTGTGCGCGCGGATTGAAGCTTTCAACGATCAGCGTCAGGCGGCGACATCCGGCTGTCCGCCCAAGGTCGGCGGCCTGGTTCAGGATCGCGTGGCCGACGCCCTTGCCGCGATGCTCGGGGAAGACAGACGCAACCATAAGATGATACGTTCCCTTTGCCACCGCCTCGAGTTCGACAAAGGGGATGGTGACCGCGCCAAGGTTTGACGGGTCACCCAGATCGTAACGGTCGGCAAGGGGCAAACTGCACATGGCTCCAACGACGTTTTCGCCGGATACCGCAACATGCCAGTTGGAAAGGTGCTGGTCGCTGGATGTATCACGGAGGATGCACTCACGACCGACTTCAAAACTTGACTGCCCCTCGGTCGCTTTCAGTCCCCACAACCAGGAAAGCAAACGCCGTTACGCGGCATCGATCAACACTGCGATGTCGGAGGCGTCACCAGGTTGGGCGGATCGAAAGGCGACGGGCGTTTGCATGGCGGCCTGCAGCGTTGCTGGCATGACCCTAAACCGGGCGCGGGGGCTTGCGAAGATGTGATCAAGCCTTTTGAGCACGGGCAGGCGGCGTAAAGCCGCAACCGGCAGGGCGGGCGGATCGGGCCTGCTTCTTGACCTTGGCAGCAGTCTTGAGCCGTGCCTCCAGGGGTCGCCTTGTCAGGCGTCTTGCCGTGCTTGTCCTTGGGCGCGCCGCACGGGCGCACAGCAGTTCGCCATCGCCGCAGAAGAAGCGGATCGGGTCAAACGTCTTGCTGCTGGCGGCACTGGTGTGCCGTCGCCGGGCGCACGCAGTCGTCATGGCCAACCATGCCTTCGACCGAGATGTGCACCCGGTTCGCAGGAGCGCACCCCGCCCGTCGATCGCCGTTTCTGCCTCCCTGCCCGCCTCAATTGGCCCGGTGTTCATCGCCGGGCCGTTCCCTTTTTCGGAGAATGTCCCTTGCAGACCGACGTGATGCAAACCGCCCGGCTGGTGCCCTACATCCGCAGTGCGTTGCCGCAGAGGCCGAAAGCAGACCCCGGCGCGACCGGTCAGCCGCCCCCTTCGAACACCAGTTCCGGCAGGACAACCTCCCATCGGTCACGGCGAAGCAGGTGGTGGTAGTCCTCCGTCCCGTCCTCGCGGCGCCAGTTGAGGATGGCCGCCACCTCGCCGCGGAGGAAGGTGGTGCCATCGGGCGGGGCGAAAGCGCGGGAGAGGCGGGCAAGGGTCTGGCCTTGGGCGTTGTCGATCCGCCAGCGGTCTCCGTCGCGGGTCAGGTTGACGGGGTCACCGGGGCGGGCGGCGGCGATGGCCGCATGCGACGGATGGTTGTCGGACAGACGCCCCGCGAAGGACAGGTCCACCAGCTTGGGATCGGGCCGCATGTATCGCAGGCGGGCGCGCGGCAAAGCGGCGGTATCGGGCGTCACGCGGCGGGGCAGGATCGCGTCAGCGGGTCGGACAAAGGGATGGGGGCCGTCGGTCAGGATGGTCAGTGAAGATTTGGCCCGCGTCATGGCGACATAGAACAGGCGGCGCGGGGCGTCGGCGTCCTCGCCCTTCGATGGGCGATCCCAGCCGCCGTTCAG
>Ga0105049_10008397_pt1 | contig 11978 bp, 10 predicted proteins | sample MAT06_FD_78087 | JGI IMG/M metagenome (GOLD analysis project Ga0105049, IMG submission 78087) | Freshwater microbial communities from Lake Fryxell liftoff mats and glacier meltwater in Antarctica - MAT-06 | ecosystem: Environmental > Aquatic > Freshwater > Ice > Liftoff microbial mat | place...
CGTTGCGCGACGATACTGCCCGTTCGCTGGCCTGATCATGGCCAAGGCCGCTTTGGCACCTGCTTTGTGACGTCAGGTCACATTGACGTTAACGTCACCTTCACTTGTGGCAAGGCATGGTAAACCGCAATTGGGCGGTCGATGACGCCATATTTTGCAGGACGCACCGTCGCCATGCCGAACCAGACCACAAACGCGAACCACGACCCGATCCCAGAGGTGCCCGCCGTGTTGCCTGCCGGGTTGCCTGCCGGGTTGGGTGCCGGATTGACTGCCGGGTTGCCTGCCGGGCTGCCGGCAGAGACGCTGGCAGAGCCGATGACGATCCGCCAGATGTGCGCGGCATTTCAGGTGACGCCGCGCACGCTGCGGTTTTATGAATCCAAGGAACTGATCTCGCCGGTCCGGGATGGTGCGCGGCGGCTTTACGGGCGGCGCGACCGTGCCCGGCTGACGCTGATCCTGCGGGGCAAGCGTTTCGGCTTCAGCCTTGAGGAAATTCGCCAGTTGCTGGGCCTTTACGCGATGGGCGATGGCCAGCGCACCCAACTTGCGCGCACGCATGAACTGGCCCTGATCCATCTGGCCCGGATGGAGGCGCAGCGCGCCGAACTGGACGATGCGATCACTCAATTGCGCAGCCAGATCGCCTGGGGTGCCGCCGAATTGGCCCGCCGCAGCGGGGGCTCTGTCGCCGCCTGACCCCGCTCGACCCCACCTGACCCGCCGCCTGGCAAGGAGTGACCGATGCCCAGTTACACCGCCCCGTTGCGCGACATGCAGTTCGTGCTGCATGAGTTGTTGCAGATCAGCGCACAGGACATTCCCGGCTATGCCGATCTGGACCGCGATTTCACCCAGGCCGTGCTGGAGGAATCGGGCAAGGTCGCGGCCGAGGTGCTGCACCCCTTGAACGCCGTTGGCGACCGCGAGGGGTGTCGGCTGGAAAACGGCGTGGTGCGCACGCCAACCGGCTTTGCCGCCGCGTTTGACGTGGTGCGCAGCGGCGGTTGGACGGCGATCGACTGCGACCCGGCCTATGGCGGCCAGGGCCTGCCCTACATCATGCATACCGCCGCGCAAGAACCCTTCGTCAGCGCCAACATGGCGTTCAACATGTATCAGGGCCTGACCCACGGGGCCTATTCGGCGATCTTCTGGCATGGGACGGCGGCGCAGAAGGCGACCTGGCTGCCCCGGCTTGTGTCCTGCGAGTGGACCGGCACCATGAACCTGACCGAGCCGCATTGCGGCACCGACCTGGGCCTGATGCGGACCCGGGCCGAACCGCAGCCGGATGGCAGCTATCGCGTGACCGGGCAAAAGATCTTCATTTCGGCCGGCGATCACGACATGGCCGACAACATCGTGCATCTGGTGCTGGCGCGCATCCCGGGCGGGCCAGAGGGGATCAAGGGTGTGTCGCTGTTCATCGTGCCGAAAATCCTGGTCGGTCAGGACGGCGCGCTGGGTGCGCGCAATGCCGTGTCGGTCGGCAAGGTCGAGGAAAAGATGGGCATCCACGGCAATGCCACCTGCGTGATGAATTATGACGGGGCCGAAGGGTATCTGCTGGGCGAGGCGCACAAGGGCATGCGCGCCATGTTCACCATGATGAACGAGGCGCGGCTGGGCGTGGGGCTGCAAGGCTATGCCCAGGCCGAGGCCGCCTATCAGAACGCGGTTGCCTATGCCCGCGACCGGCTGCAGGGGCGCGACATCATGGGGCCGCAAAACCCCGACGGCCCGGCCGATCCGATCATCGTGCACCCCGACGTGCGGCGCAACCTGATGGATCAAAAAAGCTTTGTCGAAGGCGCGCGCGCCCTGACCATGTGGGGCGCGACCTTGATCGACCGCGCGCAGAAATGCGCCGACACCGATGCGGACGCGATGATTTCGCTGCTGACGCCGGTGATCAAGGGGTTTCAGACCGATAAAGGGTTCGAGATGGCGGTTGCCGCGCAGCAGGTTTATGGCGGGCACGGCTATATCGAGGAATGGGGCATGAGCCAGTTCGCCCGCGACGCCCGGATCGCGATGATCTATGAAGGGGCGAACGGCATTCAGGCGCTGGACCTGGTGGGGCGCAAACTGGCCATCGACGGGGGCAAGCCGGTGCTGGCGTTCTTTGACATGGTCAAGGGGTTCATCAAGGCCAACGAGGGCGAGGTGCGATTGAAGGCGGCGTTCCTGGACCCGCTGAAAGCGGCGTCCAAGGACATGCAGGCGGCGGTGCTGTACTTTGTGGGCGCGATGAAAACGCCCAATGCAGCGCTGGCCGGATCTTATGATTTCATGCACCTGACGGGTCATGTGTGTCTGGGGCTGATGTGGGCCCGGATGGCCGGGGCGGCCCTGGTCGCGCTGGATGCAGGCGCAGAAGACCTGGCGTTCTACGAAACCAAACTGGCGACAGGGCGCTATTACATGGCGCGCCATCTGCCCGCGACGGCGATGCACCTGGCCCGGATCAACACCGGGGCCGACCCGGTCATGGCGCTGGACGCCGCGCAGTTCTGACGCAGCGGGGGCGGGGGGATGCCCCCGCCCCCGCACCCCCACCCCCCGCCCCGCAACATTCGAGGTGCCATGCCCAAACGCCTGCGCCTGACCCGCCGTTTCGCCGCCGCGATGACCGAGGATGCCTATCGCCGCCTGACCCGTTTCGCGACCGAAGCCGGGCTGGACGAGGGCGAGGCGCTGTCGTTCCTGTTCGAGAATTTCGATTCGGTGATGCATGCCGAGAACCTGACGGCGCGGCTGCGGCTGTTTCTGATGGAGCTGGAGGCGCGCAAGGCATGAGGCACCGGCACTTGGCACCTGCAGCACGCCTCCGGCGGGGGGGTATTTGCTGCAAAAATGAAAAGGGCGCCACTTTGGTCTCTGCAGCCGCGGCAGCGCCCCCCGGGCAGGAAGGCCCCGTTTCACCTTTGGCGGTCATCGGCTCCCCAGCCTGTACCGCACGGGGAAGTTCGCAGCTTATGGTTAAGGAATGATTATTCATTTTTGTACAAGTACCCCGGGTCCGGGCAGAGCCCGGGGGTGGCCAAACGCACGACGACAGGAGTGATGCGATGACAATGACGCTCTATTGCTTTGGCGAAAGCGGCAACGCCTACAAGGCGGCGCTGACGCTGGCCTTGACCGGCCTGCCCTGGGTGCCGCGTTTCGTCGATTTCTTCAACGGCGAAACCCGCACGGCGGCATTTCGTGCGCTGAACGTGATGGGCGAGGTGCCGGTACTGGTCGACGGCGATGTCACGCTGAGCCAGTCAGGCGCGATCCAGTTCTATCTGGCCGCCAAGGCGGGCCGGTTCGGCGGCACTACCAGCGCCGCGCAGGCAGAGGTGCTGCGCTGGATCCTGTTTGACAATCACAAGCTGTCGGCGATGGCGGGCAGCGTCAGATACCAGATGAACTTTCTGCCGCCCGACCGGCGCAATGCCGATGTCATCGGGTTTTTGTCCGCACGCCTGACCGGCGCGCTCAAGGTGCTGGATATGCAGTTGCAGGCAACCGGCTGGCTGGTTGGCGATGGCCCCACCGTTGCCGACTTTTCGGCCTGCGGTTATCTGTACTATCCCGAACCTTTCGGTTTCGACCGCGCCGCCTGGCCCGGCATCGACGCCTGGCTGTCGCGCATCGCGGCCTTGCCCGGCTGGAAACATCCCTATGACCTGATGCCCGGCAATCCGGCCGACCGGGCGCAAGAAAGGACATCATGACCGACGCTTTCATCTATGACGCCATTCGCACCCCGCGCGGCAAGGGCCGCGCCGATGGCGCGCTGCACGAGGTCACGGCACTGCGCCTGTCGGCGCATGTGCTGAACGCGCTGAAGGCGCGCAACGAGTTGACCGGCCACGCGGTCGAGGATGTGATCTGGGGCAATGTCACCCAGGTCGGCGAACAGGGCGGCTGCCTGGCGCGCAGTGCTGTGCTCGCCTCGGACCTGGACGAGTCGATCCCTGGCCTGGCGATCAACCGGTTCTGCGCCAGCGGGATGGAGGCGGTGAATCTGGCCGCAAATCAGGTGCGCGCCGGGGCCGGTCAGGCCTATATTGCGGGCGGGGTCGAGATGATGAGCCGCGTTGCGATGGGCAGCGACGGCGCCGCCATCGCCGTGGACCCGTCGCTGGCGATGGACAGCTATTTCGTGCCGCAAGGCATCAGCGCCGACATCATCGCGACCGAACACGGCTTTAGCCGCGATCAGGCCGATGCGCTGGCAGTGGAAAGCCAGCGCCGCGCCAAGCGGGCCTGGGACGAGGGCCGCTTTGCGCGGTCGATCGTGTCCGTCACCGACCGCAACGGGCTGACCATTCTGGCGCATGACGAATACATGCGCCCGCAGACCGACATGCAGGCGCTGGGTGCGCTGGAACCGGCATTCAAGGCGATGGGCGAGGTGATGCCGGGTTTCGACAAGGTGGCACTGATGAAATACCCGCATCTGGAGCGGATCAACCATATTCACCATGCCGGCAATTCCAGCGGCATCGTCGATGGTGCGGCCGGGGTACTGGTCGGCAGCCGCGCCTGGGGTCAGGCGATGGGTCTGAAACCGCGGGCCCGGATCCGTGCGACTGCCAAGATCGGCACCGATCCCACCATCATGCTGACCGGCCCGGTTCCCGTGACGCAAAAGATCCTGGCCGACAGCGGCATCGCCTTTGGCGACATCGACCTGTTCGAGGTCAACGAAGCCTTTGCTTCGGTCGTGCTGCGCTTTCTGCAGGCCTTTGACGCCGATCCGGCGCGGGTCAACGTCAATGGCGGGTCCATCGCGATGGGCCATCCGCTGGGCGCCACCGGGGCCATCATCATCGGCACCCTGCTGGACGAGCTGGAGCGGCAGGACAAGACGATGGGTCTGGCGACGCTGTGCATCGCCAGCGGCATGGGGGCGGCCACCATCATCGAGCGGGTATAGGCCGATGCCGAGGATCGACCTGTCATCCGTGCCCGTCCGCACCGGCACCATCTATCCCCCGCCCTACGACGCGATCGTCGCGGGCCGCAGTTCCCTGCGGTTGGGCGAGGCCGGGGGGCTGACCCAATTCGGGGTCAATCTGGTGACGCTGCCGCTGGGGGCCACCTCGTCCATGCGGCACTGCCACGAAGCAGAGGACGAATTCGTGATGATCACCGAAGGCACCTGCATCATGGTGACGGGTGCAGGCGAAACCGAAATGGGCCCCGGCGACTGCGCCGCGTTTCCGGCCGGCGATGGCGACGCGCATCATTTCCAGAACCGAAGCGCTGCGGTGGTGCGGTTCCTGGTCATCGGCTCGCGCGCCCCGCGCGAGGTGGTGCATTACCCCGATCAGGGGCTGAAAGTGGTGCAGGAAGCTGGCAGATCCGCTTTCTACCACGCTGATGGCCGCCCGCCGGCCACTGTTTGACGACCGATGACCGCCCCATTCCCGTTACCAAAGGATCACCGCCATGACCGCTGATTTCATCCTGACCACCGATGCCGATGGGGTGGCCGTCATCACCTGGGACGTACCCGGGCGCAGCATGAACGTGATGAGCCTGCGGGGCTTTGCTGATCTGGATGCGCTGATGGCGCAGGCATTGGCCGACCCTGCCGTCAAAGGCATCATCATCACCAGCGGCAAGGACAGCTTTGCCGGCGGGATGGATCTGAACATCATTGCGGGGATGCGCGACGCGGCCGGCGACGATCCGGCGCGTGGATTGTTCGACGGGGTGATGGGGATGCACGCCATCCTGCGCCGGATCGAACGGGCCGGGATGGACCCCCGGACACTGAAAGGCGGCAAGCCGGTCGCCGCCGCCCTGCCCGGCACCGCGCTGGGCATCGGGCTGGAGATTCCCTTGGCCTGCCACCGCATCTTTGCCGCCGACAATCCGGCCGCCCGGATCGGCCTGCCCGAGATTCAGGTGGGCATTTTCCCCGGTGCCGGCGGCACGACGCGGCTGGTGCGCAAGATGGGCGCGATGGCGGCCATCCCGCTGCTGCTGGAGGGCAAGTCGAACGATCCGCGCAAGGCGATGGCCGCCGGCGTGGTGGACGAGGTGGTCGCCCCCGATCAACTTCTGGCCGCAGCCAAGGCCTGGGTGCTGTCGGGGCCCGATATCGTCAAGCCCTGGGACCGCAAGGATTACAGGATGCCGGGCGGCGCGCCCTATCATCCGGCGGGCTTCATGACCTATGTCGGGGCCAATGCGATGGTGAATGCCCGCACGCAAGGCGTCTATCCCGCCGCCAAGGCGCTGTTGTCGGCGGCGTACGAGGGCGCGCTGGTGCCGTTCGACACCGCGCTGCGGATCGAGGCGCGCTGGTTCACCAATGTGCTGATGAACCCTTCTTCCGCCGCGATGATCCGCTCGCTGTTCATCAACAAGGAGGCGCTGGACAAGGGCGCCAACCGGCCTGCCGGACCGGATGAAAAGGTGCGCAAGCTGGGGGTGATCGGTGCGGGCATGATGGGGGCGGGCATCGCCTATGTCAGTGCCAATGCCGGGATCGAGGTGGTGCTGATCGACGCGACCGAGGAGGCGGCCGAACGTGGCCGCGCCCATGCCGAGGCGCTGCTGGACAAGGGCGTGGCGCGCAAGGCGGTGACGGCCGAGAAAAAGGCCGCCGTGCTGGCCCGGATCGCCGCCACCACCGATTACACCGCCCTTGCCGGATGCGATCTGATCGTCGAGGCGGTGTTCGAAGATCCCGCCGTCAAGGCCGGGGTGACGGCCAGGGCCGAAGCGGCGGTGGCAGCGGACTGCATCCTTGCCACCAATACCTCGACCCTGCCGATCACCGGCCTGGCCAAGGCCAGCGTCCGGCCCGGCCAATTCATCGGCATCCATTTCTTCAGCCCGGTGGACAAGATGATGCTGGTCGAGATCATCAAGGGCGGCGCGACCGGCGACCGGGCGGTGGCCAAGGCGCTGGATTTCGTGCGCCAGATCCGCAAGACGCCGATCGTGGTGAATGACGCGCGGTTCTTTTACGCCAACCGCTGCATCATCCCTTACCTGAACGAAGGCATCCGCATGGTGGCCGAAGGTGCGGCCCCGGCGCTGATCGAGAACGCGGCGCGGCTGGTCGGCATGCCGCTGGGGCCGCTGCAACTGCTGGACGAGACGAGCATCGATCTGGGGGTCAAGATCGCACGCGCGACCAAGGCGGCGATGGGGGCGGACTATCCCGATGGCGCGGTGGATGACGTGCTGTTCTGGCTGGCCGATCAGGGGCGGCTGGGGCGCAAGGCCAAGGCGGGGTTCTATGCCTATGACGGGGCGGGCGAACGGCTGGGGCTGTGGCCCGAACTGGGCGTGCGGTTCCCGCGTGCGGCGGTACAGCCCGCACTGTTGGAGGTGCAGCACCGGCTGCTGTTTGCGCAGGTGCTGGAAGCGGTGCGCGCGCTCGAGGCCGGGGTGCTGACCGATATCCGCGAAGGCGACGTGGGCGCGATCCTGGGCTGGGGCTTCGCGCCCTGGTCGGGCGGGCCGTTTTCGTGGCTGGTCATGCTGGGTGCGCCATATGCGGCCGAGCGGGCGGCGGAACTGGCGGCGGCGCATGGGCCACGTTTTGCCCCGCCCGCCCTGCTGGTCGACATGGCGGCCAAGGGGCAGAGCTTTTATGGCCGGTTCGGAGCAACAAAGGCCGCCTGACCGCGTTCGGGGTCGGGTCAGGCGTAGGGTGCGCTTCAGCGCACCTTCGGAACGGCTGTCAAGGTGCGCTGAAGCGCACCCTACGGATCGAACCGATACCCGAACCGCGCAATGTCGGGCGCAGCCAGATCGGCCAGCAGGGCTGCATCGGCACCGGTGTATTGGGCGCGCCAGTCGCGCGGGCGACGACTTTGGTTGACCTGCGCCAGTACCGGGACAAAGCCCAGATGCCGGGCCAGCGGCGTCAAATCCTGCCCCAGATGCTCCAGCCGCAGGCACAGGGCAGGGTGCTGGACCCCGCGCGCGTCGGTCAGATAGCGGGCCACCGGGTTCAGCCGCAACGCGGCCCGGGTGGCGGCGGCATTCAGAAAGCTGCTGAAATCGCTGGCCTTGGCCAGATGCACCGCCGGATGGTCAAACCGCTGGTCCCGCAACCAGTGGTAATAGCTGACCATCCGGTCCCACGGATTGCGCACCAGGGTAAAGACCAGCATCCCGGCCATGTCCGCGGCCGCCACCACCCCGTCGATATCGGCCAGAGTTGCATGTTTCCACAACCGCCCGGCCGGCCGCAGCCCGGCCAGCGTCGCCTTGCGCGCCCGCGCCAGCGGCGTGTCGCCGATCAGGATGTCACCCGGCAAGACGTGCGCCTCCAGCGCCAGCGCCATCGCGGTGCCGCCCGTCTTGGGGATATGCACAAAGATATAGCGCCGCCCGGCCGAGATGATCATGGCGGCAAATCTAGGGAGGAACCGGCCCTGCTCAAACCCGCCACTATGCCGGGGCCGGCACCGGCCGGGCCCCCAGCGCGATCCAGATCCCCGCCGCCGTCACCATCGCCAGACCCAGTTGCGCCAGCGGCGTCGGGTATTCGGCCCACAAGATCATCGCCCATACGGTTGCAAACACCAGCAGCGTGTTTTCGCAAACCGCCACCATCGTCGGCTCGGCAATCTGATAGGCGCGGATCGACAGGCCGACGCCGATCAGGCTGCCGACGGCCTGCACCCCGATCATCACCGCGAATATCCCCTGCGGCATCACCCAGCCCCGGGTGATGAACCCGTCGCCCCCCGGCGGCACCGGCAGCGGCCACAGCGCCAGGACCAGCACGCCCAGCCCGCCCCACAGCGCCATCATCGCAAAGAAACTGCCCAGCAGGACCAGCGTCCCCTCGGCCCCGCACCAGCGGCGTGTGACCAGATTGCCAAGGCCGTACAGCGCGCCCGCCACCACCGGCAGCAGCGTCCAGCCTGACAAGGCCCCGACGCCATCCCACAGCGCCAGCACAATGCCGCCAAAACCCAGCGCCACCGCGCTCAGTCGTTGCGGGCCGGGACGGACGCCAAACAGCAACACGTTGAACAGCACCACGAACAGCGGCGCGGTGAACAGCCCGGCCGCGACCTGGGCGATGGGCATGAAGCCGAGACAGCCGAAATAGATCACCATCGCCAGCGAGTTCAGCGTCGAACGTGCCAGCACCCGCCCCGGCGACAACGGGCGCAGCCGCGCGCCGAACCACAGCGCGGCAGGCAGCAGGATCGCCACCGCCATAAGCCCGCGCAGCAGGTGAAACTGCCACAGACCGCCGGTTTCGGCCGCAAGGCGCATGAAATTGTCGATCAGCCCGAACAGCGCCATCGCGCCCGTGACCATGGCCGCCGCCAGCAGCGGCTGTTGTTTGTGATATGTCATGGTCTTGATGCACTGCCTTTTTACGTCCAGCATCGCAGGATCCGGGGCCTGCCACTTTGCCAGCCGCAACACGGCGCGGCATATGGGGGACATCGGTAAGGGATGCGCGCGGTCAAGGCCAGCCTGTTCAACCCGCCGGGAACCGGATAGGATGCGGTCAAAACAGGCGGCACGGGCAGAACCGCAGGGACAGATGCGACAGCAGCACATCACCGCACTGGCCGAATATGCGCGGCTTGAATCCACCGGCCTGTGGCGGTCGGACCCAAAGGCACAGCGGCGCGAGGTTGCGGTGTCCTTTGGCGAGGCGACGCTGGTGATCGCCGATACCGCCGGGCGGCCGCTGACGCATTGGTCGCTGCCCGCGGTGACTCGGCTGGATGGCGGCGTCGGGACGGCCTGTTACAGCCTGGACGGCAGCCCCGACGAAACGCTCGAGATCGAAGAACCGCTGATGGTGGCCGCGATCGACCGGGTACGGGCGTCGCTGGCGCGGCGGGAACCGCGCCCGGGGCGGCTGCGGCAGACGGGAATCGCGACGGTGGCGCTGGCGCTGATTCTGGCCGGAACGCTGTGGTTGCCCGGCGCGCTGACCCGACAGGCCGAGGCGCTGCTGACCCCGGCCACCCGGATCGAGATCGGGGCGACCCTGCTGGGCCATCTGCAGCGCCGGACCGGCCCGGTCTGCCTGGAACCGCGCGGGGTCGAGGCGCTGGACCGTCTGGCGCTGCGGCTGTTTGCGGGCCAGCGGGTGCAGATCGTGGTGGTGGGCGCCGGGCTGAGCGGCCCGCTGGCTTTGCCCGGCGGCATCGTGGTGGTGCCGGCCGGCGTGATTGCCGGCGAGGGGGCCGCAGATACCGGCAACGCACCGCTGGCGCTGGCGGGCCGGATCGTGGCGGCGGCGCTGGGGCCAGCGGGTCAGGATCCGCTGACGCCGATCCTGGATTCCATCGGCCTGTCCGGCACGTTGCGGGTGTTGGCGACGGGTGCCATCCCGCCCGAGAGCCTGGCCGCCCAGGCAGAAGGCCTGGCCGCGACGGCCCCCGCCTTGCCGGGCTTTGATGCTGTCATTGCTGCCTTTGCGCTGGCTGATCTGCCACTGTCGCCCTTTGCCTATACGGTTGATCCGACAGGCGAAACGGTGCTGCCACTGATCGAGGCCGATGCAACCACCGCCGCCCCGCAGGTGCCGGTGATGAGCGATGCCGATTGGCTGGCCCTGCAGGGCATCTGTTCGATCTGACCGGCGGCCCGGTCAGCGCCGCCAATCAATCGCGCACGAAAGCGTCGCCAAACCCCGCGCCATGCGCCGCGCCAAGCGCCGCCTGGGCCTGCGCAGAACTGTCGAACGGGCCCGCCGCGATGACGCGCAAAACCTGGCCATTGCGGTTCACCTGCATCGTGCCCACCGGCAGGCCCAGCGACTGCAACCGGGCAATGGCACGGTCGGCATTGGCCGGGTCGCCAAAGGTACCGACCTGAACATACAGCCGGGCCGCAACTTGCGGCGCGGCAATCGGGGTCGCCACCTGCGGCACAGCGTCTGGAACGGGGGCCACAGTCTGTGGAGCCAGCGCCCGCGCCACCACCCGGGTGCCGCCATCGGCCGCCAGAATCACCGTGCCGGGCCGCAAACCACGGTCCGCATTCAGCCGCCCGTCATCCCAGACCGCGCGATAGCCGGGCGGTGGGGCCACCACCGCCGGGGCCCCGACCGGATTCGACGCTGGCACCGGGCCGGGGCCGAACAACTGGTCAAGCGCGGGTGCCATCGTGGCGCGCGCCAAGGGGCCGGTGCCGTAATCGACGCCACCGGTCATGCCGCGCTGGGTGCCGACGCCAGGCGCACAACTGACCTCGGCCCCCGAGGTTGTCATCAGCCTGGCGCCGGTCTGGCGGGCATAGGCGCACAAGGCCTCGATCGTCATCGGCCCGGAATAGCCACCGGTTGTGGCGGCAGGCGCGCTCAGCGTCGGGGCGCGCGGCGCGGCGGCCCCACCGGGTGCCATCGGTCCCATCGGGGCCGCAACAACACGCGCGGGCTGGGCGCAGCGCAGGTCATAGGACGCCCCACCGATCAGGATGCCCGGGGCGCACAGGCCCAACCCGTCGGCCAGCGTCGCGCCGGCAATCCGGGCGGCCACCGGGGCTGCGGGGTTCGTCTGCACAGGTGCCACGGTCGCCACAGGGGCGACGGCGGCAACCGTGGCCACGGCAACCCCCGGCCCGCAATCAATCGGCAGGCCGGTGCTGGCCGACACCATGTTGGGCTGGATGCCGGTCCGGCCGGCGCAGGCCTGCGACATCGTCATCCGGCGCGGCTCCGGCGCGGCGACGGGCGCAGGGACAGCCACGCTACGGGGCGATGGTGCCGGCGCCGCGCCCAGATCGGGTGGTGTGGTCAGCGAGGCGACGGTTTCCATCGGCGCACCGACGTTCGTGGCCGGACGCGGCGCGACGGGGGGGCGGACCGGTCCGGCCTCGGCCATCACCGGTGCCGGGGCGGCGGCGGCAGGGACAGGGGCGGCACCGCCAAACGTGGGCTGAAATCCGCACAGCGGCGTGCGCTCTCGGGTCAGGCGCGGCACCCAGTTCACGCTGCCCGACAGCTCGACCCGCAGGAATGCGCAGCC
>Ga0105049_10008398_pt1 | contig 11975 bp, 5 predicted proteins | sample MAT06_FD_78087 | JGI IMG/M metagenome (GOLD analysis project Ga0105049, IMG submission 78087) | Freshwater microbial communities from Lake Fryxell liftoff mats and glacier meltwater in Antarctica - MAT-06 | ecosystem: Environmental > Aquatic > Freshwater > Ice > Liftoff microbial mat | place...
AAAATCTTTCGGTTCTCATTGCCCCGAGAAAATAATTGCCAATCTGCTGAATAACCTTAAAGCCCAGAATAAAAATTTTTGCAGTAAATGCAACCAGCTTAAACTTACCCGGCAACAAATTGCAGACATGACCGGACTGCGGGTAGAAACTGTAATAAGGACCATGCGAGTAATGCATGAAAAGGGCGGGCTGATTATATCCAAAGGAAAAGTGTACTGCAATGATATGATTGAAGTCATAACAGCTTAAACTGCTTTGATTTTATTTTGAGAAAAATTTCATGAATCAATTGCTCCGTAAGTGGCTCACCATTTCCTTTTTTAATTTGTTGCTGGTAGCCATGTTGGGTGTACTGATGCGATATAAAATTGCCTATTCCCTGCCATTCATCGACCAAAAACATGTATTACACAGCCATTCCCATTTCGCCTTTTCCGGCTGGATTACACAAACCCTGATGGTATTGCTGGTGCATTACCTGGCCTTAAAAAACGGGGAAGCTGTTTTTAAGAAGTACAACTGGTTATTATATGCCAATCTCTTTGCGTCTTATGGCATGCTGATCAGTTTCATACTACAGGGCTATGCATTTTTCTCCATCAGTTTTTCTACCTTGTCAATTTTTGTAAGCTATATTTTTGCTGTTTTTTACTGGAAAGATCTTGCCCGGTTAAATGAGAAAAGGGTGAGCCATTTGTGGTTTAAAGCTGCGCTGGTATTCAATGTGGTATCCTCCATCGGCGCATTTGGATTGGCCTACATGATGGCCAACAAAATAGCGGTACAAAACTGGTACCTGGCAGCCGTTTATTTCTTTTTGCATTTTCAATACAACGGTTGGTTCCTGTTTGCCGGCATGGGTTTGCTGGTGGCTAAGTTAGAATATAGCAATGTGTCTGTTAAAAAGCTTCGAATGGCTTTCGGGTTTTTTTGTGTTGCTTGTGTGCCGGCTTATCTTTTGTCTGCTTTGTGGCTTCCCATTCCACAATTCATTTATTTTATTGTGGTAGCTGCTGTTGCAGCGCAACTGGCTGGCTGGTGGCTGATGGTAAAGGAATTCATTCGGTGCCGTATGTTTATCAACAATAATTTTTCAAAATATGGAAAAACTCTTTTGTTGCTTTCAGCCATTGCTTTTTCAATAAAGCTGTTACTGCAAACGGGTTCAGTCCATCCGGCCCTAAGCCAGTTGTCTTATGGTTTCAGACCCATCATCATTGGGTATCTCCACCTCGTTTTATTGGCGGTTACCAGCATTTTTATAATTGGGTATATCGTCTCTTTTGAATTGGTACCGGTAACCAAAGTTTTAATTACAGGTGTTTTTATATTTGTTGCAGGTATCGTCATCAACGAGTTGTTGCTGATGATACAAGGCGTAGGCGGAATGTCCTACACCAGCATACCTCATATTGATCTTTTGTTATTATTTGCGGCGATGATTTTATTAACAGGTATCAGTATTGTGTTTGTTGCTTGTTTGCGAAAACCTGTTTCCGGATAGTGCACATTGCAGTCCAATGCAGCAACTTTGTACAAATAGAAATCCCCGCTTTAAGCAGGGATTTTTATTATAAATTGTTTTTATGCTAAACTGCTATATCCGCCATATCCGGGATGTCTACGGCTTTGTAGTCCCCTGCATCCAATTTCTTTTTGGTTGCGGCAAATGCCTCCAGTGTAATATCAATATCCTCATCGGTGTGTACTGCTGTTGGAATGAGCCTATAAATAATATCCCCTTTTGGAATTACCGGATAAACAACAATCGAACAAAATACATGATAGTTTTCCCGCAGGTCCATTACCATTTGAGTAGCTTCAGGCACATCCCCTTTCATGTAAATGGGGGTAACGGGTGAGTTGGTATCACCAATATCAAAACCTCTTTCTTTCAACCCATTTTGCAGACGGCTTACATTGTGCCATAATTTTTCTCTCAGTTCCGGCATGGTAATAACCATTTCCATCCGCTTCAACATTCCTTCTACAATCATCAATGGCAAGCTCTTGGCAAATATTTGAGAGCGGGTATTGTAACGTAAATATTTCATGACCGCTTTTGGTCCTGCGATAAATGCACCAATGCTTCCCATGCTTTTTACAAAAGTACTGAAGTAAAGATCCACCCCATCCTGGCAACCTTGCGCCTCATCCGCACCGGCACCGGTTGGTCCCATATAACCAAATCCATGTGCATCATCAATCAATAAACGGAATTGGTATTTTGATTTGGTAGCCACAATTTCTTTTACAATGCCCTGCTCGCCATCCATTCCAAATACACCTTCTGTAATTACTAAAATGCCACCGCCCGATTTTTCGATCATCTTTTCGGCACGTTGCATTTGCTTTTCAAAATCTTCAATATTGTTGTGTTTAAAGGCGTAGGTATGACCCATGTGCAAACGAATGCCATCAATGATACAGGCGTGTGCTTCTGCATCGTACACAATGATATCCCTGCGGTTTACCAATGCATCAATGCAGCTCATAATACCCTGGTAGCCGAAGTTGAGCAACATGCTGTCTTCCCTGTTTACAAATTTGCTGATTACTTTTTCCAGTTCTTCGTGTTTGGCACTGTTGCCACTCATCATCCTTGCGCCCATCGGGTTACCCATTCCGTATTTTGCTGCTGCGTCTGTGTCCACTTTTCTTACCTCCGGATCATTCACTAATCCTAAATAATTATTGAGACTCCATACGATCATTTCTTTACCTCGGAACTGCATTCTTGGCCCCAGTTCTCCTTCCAGTTTTGGAAATGCAAAATAACCATGTGCCCGGTCCATGTGCTGACCAAGGGGTCCGCCATCTTTTACTAATTTTTCAAAAACGTCTGCCATAAATTATTGGGTTGTTTGTTACTTGTTATTACAGGTACTTATAATGTATGTTATCCTGATAAGCTTCGTGTACAGGATTTCATTAAACAGCCTGTAAATAGATGGGCAAATTTAAGGCATTGATTGCAAAAATGAATAGAGTGTATTCAAATTCTTATATAGGGTTACTAATTTTTCCATCGGACTTTCGCAATAGATAGTGCTCTTCTCACAGCACGTCAATCATTTAGTCGTGCTGTGAATGTTTTCAAATTTTTAAATAAGGCTGCCAGGTTTTATAACTTTTGCCGCAGTTCGCTTTACGCCAAATGAATAACATTCTGGTAACAGCCGCCAATGATTTATATCAGGGTGCATACAATTACCTTTGCCAAAATTTTATATTTATGGTTCGAAGAATTTATGCTGCTACCTGTTTTTTAATGCTGATTGCTGTTGGTTCGTTTGCACAAACTTCTGGCGAAAAGCTGTCTGCTGCACCCAAAAAAATAACAGCCGCAAAGTCTGTAATGGACCATGGGCCCAAACTGGTGGTAGGTATCGTGATAGACCAGATGCGTTGGGATTATCTGGTTCGGTTTAGTAAATTATACACGGCCAATGGATTTAAAAGGATGATAAAAAGTGGCTTTAGTTGTGATAATACTTTCATCCCTTACATGCCAACTTATACCGCTCCCGGACACGCTTGTGTTTACACTGGCAGCGTGCCCGCCATAAATGGTATCATCGGAAATAACTGGTATGATAAAACCTCTAATACTAATGTGTATTGCACCGATGACACTACGGTGCAAACGGTTGGAAGTACTTCCAATGCGGGTAAAATGAGTCCTAAAAATATGTGGACTACTACCATTACAGACGAACTGCGGTTGAGCAATAATTTTAAAAGCAAGGTGATTGGTATTGCATTGAAAGACAGGGGGTCCATTCTGCCTGCTGGCCATAGTGCCAATGCAGCTTACTGGTATGATAATGGCAAATGGATCACGAGCACGCATTATATGAACGAATTGCCGCAATGGGTAAACCAGGAAAATGCAAAAGATTTGCCCGGTAAATACATGAGTAAGGACTGGAACACATTGCTACCTATTGAACAATATGACTTAAGTACTGCGGATGATGTACCCTACGAAGCACCTATCCGTGGAGAGAAAACAGTCACGTTTCCCCACAAAACGTCCCAGATCAATGCGGAGAAATATGAGGCATTCAGAACCACACCTTATGCAGCCACCTACACTTTTGATTTTGCAAAAGCTGCCATCAAAAATGAAAAAATGGGTACAGGTTCAGTCACCGATTTTTTAGCCCTTAGTATTTCCTCGACTGATTATATTGGACATAGTTTTGGCCCCAACTCAATTGAATCGGAAGACGCCTATTTGCGCCTTGATCAAGACATTGCTGATTTTTTACAATACCTGGATGCTACTTTGGGTAAAGGGAATTACCTTACTTTTTTAACCGCCGATCATGGCGTGGCGCATATACCGGGCTTTTTAGCCGAACATAAAATACCTGGCGGCACCATCAGCGATTTTGATTTGATGAAAGAACTGAACCAGGCAATCGAGCAGCAGTTCAATATTAAAAAAGCAGTATTGTCGGTACAAAACTACCAGGTATATTTAAACACGGATGAAATAGAAAAGCAACAAAAAGAGGTAAAAGATATTTCCAAACTGGTCATCCGCATGCTGAAAAGGAAGCCCAATATTGTAAATGCCGTAGTAACCGATGATATTGCTTCGGCCGGATTGCCTGAACCACAAAAGCACATGTTCAACAATGGCTACAATCCAAAAAGAAGTGGTGATATCATGTTTACTTTTAAGCCTGGCTATTTTGATGGCGGCACCAAAGGCACTACCCATGGATTGTGGAATCCCTACGATGCACATATTCCATTGCTGTTTTTTGGATGGAACGTAAAGCACGGCAAAACCAATCGGGAAATTTACATGACGGATATTGCCGCCACACTGGCCGCAATGCTACAAATACAAATGCCCAATGGATGTGTGGGGAAGGTGATTGAGGAGGTGGTGTTGGCCCCCAACCCCTAAAGGGGAGGTCTGCAAAACCCCTGTGACCCCCCCGGCCCCCTAAAGAGGGAGGTTGGCAAACACTCTGCGGATTTTGGTAACGTTCATGAATTCTTCGTTAGTGCGATGGCGGTATCCTAGGAATATGCGCCGATATGCGTTGTTTCGAAGGGATATATATTTGAATGTGGCATACAACAATGCCTGGTGTGCAATGTAGGAACAGGCCGCGGCCTGTTCCTACAGATAGGAATGTGCGCCTGTATGCGTTGTTTCGAAGGGATATATATTTGAATGTGGCATACAACAATGCCTGGTGTGCAATGCAGGAACAGGCCACGGCCTGTTCCTACAGATATGAATGTGCGCCTATATGCGTTGTTTCGAAGGGATATATATTTGAATGTGGCATACAACAATGCCTGGTGTACAATGTAGGAACAGGCCGCGGCCTGTTCCTACAGATAGGAATATGCGCCTATATGCGTTGTTTCGAAGGGAAATATATTTGAATGTGGCATACAACAATGCCTGGTGTGCAATGCAGGAACAGGCCACGGCCTGTTCCTACAGATAGGAATGTGCGCCTCTATGCGTTGTTTCGAAGGGATATATATTTGAATGTGGCATACAACAATGCCTGGTGTACAATGTAGGAACAGGCCGCGGCCTGTTCCTACAGATATGAATGTGCGCCTATATGCGTTGTTTCGAAGGGATATATATTTGAATGTGGCATACAACAATGCTTGGTGTGCAATGTAGGAACAGGCCGCGGCCTGTTCCTACAGATAGGAATGTGCACCTCTATGCGTTGTTTCGAAAGGATATATATTTGAATGTGGCATACAACAATGCCTGGTGTACAATGTAGGAACAGGCCGCGGCCTGTTCCTACAGATAGGAATATGCGCCTATATGCGTTATTCTGAAGGAATTTATATTTAGATGTGGCATACAATAATGCCTGTTCCTACCGTAGGGATTGTTCAAATATTGCGACGTTTTTGGTAACCCTCGTTGAAATCATTCAATAACGGTGACCCCTATTAAAGATGTGCTAAGATGTTTACTACTCAGGGGATAATTTAGTGAGTTTGTATTTTGCTCCTCATTGATGAAATGAAGCTTAATTGAAAAACTTCTGGCTGGTTCATAAAGAAATGGTAACTAATTTATCGATTGTTTACTATAACAATGTTTAGATGAAATTTATTTTGGAATGCAAAGAACAATGCATTAGAATGCAAACGGTTTAATGGTATTTAAGAACAGGCGGCGGCCTGTTCCTACGATAAATTATAATTGGTCCTCTTGATCTTTGTTTTTGTTGAGATTCGCAAACCCGGTTACAGTGGGAAGAATTTAAGGGACTTTCGTAGACATACCACATCTGCAACATGTTGTAGATTAAAATTCTACAATCAATCCAAGCGTAGGAATAACAGTAGGATCATCATTTTTTACCCGGGTTGGTATCGCATTACTTCCATCTGCTTTAATGGCAAGTCCATCGGTTGTTTTAAACGTCCTGTTGTCGGCTGTTCTCTGCCAGGTATATTCGGGTATAACCGGATTTCTTGCTATGTACCAATTGGTAACATCTAAGAACAAATCGATGGTAAATTTTTTCAGGTTAATCTTTTTATCTATCCTTACATCGCTGCTGTTAAAGCCACCCAACCGTTGTGTATTCAGTCTTGCAAAGTCCAACGTGCCTCTTCCTTGCGATGCGTAATTAAATCGGGAGGCAACTTCATCAAATGGAGTAAATGGAGCTCCACCCTGGTAACGAAATTTTAAACCTAGTTCCCAGTTTCTTGGAAACTTGTAACCCCAGGTAACAGATAATAAATGTTGATTATCCCAGGTACTTACTACAAATTTGTTATCAGCTCCACTATACAAACTGCGGTAAAAGGTATAAGACAAAATACCAAAGAAATTTTTAGTTAACTTTTTCTGTACAAAAAACTCTATGCCATAAGCTTTGCCTTTTCCGTTTGTATTAACAGCTTCGTTACCAAGCGTTGTAAAATCATTACCCAGGTTAGCCAATGAAATGCCATCTCTTGCGGATACAGCTACGTTACCATACTGCTTGTAAAAGCCTTCCACTGTAAAACGCAATCCATCATTTGGTAAAAACTCAACACCCGTTGTATAGTGGGTTGCCCGTGTATATTTTGCATTTTGATTTACCAGCAAATTGTTGTTATCGGCATAGCCCAAAATAGTATAAACAGGCAATTTATAATAGATACCAGTACTGGCATTCAGCGTCCACTTATCTGCCAATACATAACTAAAAGAAATTCTTGGAGATAAGGTTTGTAAGCCATTCATGCCCTCAGTTGTAAATGTGTTCATATCTGTACGAACACCGGCACTTATCCCCAGCCTGTTACTCATTACTCTTTTACCCACCTGCACAAAAGCTCCGAAGCGTACAAAAGGATTTAATGGACTGGTAAAAGTTTTTTTTACGCCTGGTTGTATAATAGTATTGTTTACATCTCTCACTTCTTTTTGTATTACTGCAAAAGTGTTGTTATCGTATTCTGCCAGTTGAGTAGAAGCACCATAAGCCAGCTTCCAGCCGTTTCTATTTTTATTGATGTCAAACCGAAGTTTGGTTTCTGTTTCATTGCTTACAAAATCCAGTGTTTGATTGGCTGCACTGCGGTTTTCATTGTCTTCATACTTTTGAAGGTTGTTATTAAACCTTGTGCGGCTTAAAGCCAAATTCCAAAAACCATTAGAGATGCTTCTTTTAAGGGATGCTCCAATAGTATAATTCCATTGCTGGATACTTGCAGCTGAATTGAGATTATATAATTTTTCTGGTGTTGCATCTTTTACGGCAAGAAATTTAAAATCATCAATAGCACCAATACCAATAAAAGTGAGGGTGGTTTTGTTGTTTATTTGATGCGTAATTTTTGTCTGAAAATCCCAAAAATCTGGCAGAAATGGAAGGTCAAGTGCTTTAAAAAGAAGCTGAAAGGTGGATTTTCGGGCAGATGCTAAAAAGGTTGTTTTTCCATTTTTAGATAGCGGTCCTTCCAGTGTAATGGCAGATTCGGTTATACTTGCCCGTATATTCCCCTGAAATTTGTTGGCATTCCCAACTTTTTGTTTAAACTGAAATACACTGCTTAGTGCATTGTCGTATCGGGCATCAAAAGCAGATGAACTTAGTTTTACATCTTCAATAAAAAATACGTTTAAAATCCCCTGTGGTCCGCCACTACCACCTTGTGTTTGAAAGTGATTGATCACCGGTATTTCGATGCCATCTAAATAAAAAACATTTTCGTTGGATGCACCACCACGAATGATGATGTCGTTGCGAAAGGTACCTCCGCCTTGCCCACCGCCTACACCCGGCAGCGTTTGAATTACTCTGCTAATATCAAAATTACCACCGGGGTTACTTCTTATTTCTTCTGTTGTTAATCGTTGAACACTAAGCGGTGTTTCTAAAGAGGCAGCACGAACACTTTTTTTGTTGGTCTTTATAATTACTTCTCCCAACTCTGCTGCTTCCTGCTCCAACTCAATGGTAAAAACGTTTTCGTTACCACTGTTTACAACAATATTATAGAGTGTAAATGTTTTAAAGCCAACAGAGCTAATTACAAGATTGTAGGATTTAACGGGAATGTTCAGAATTCTAAATCTACCGGTAGAATCAGCGGCGGCAGATAAGTTAGTGCCGCCAATATTAATGTTTGCGCCAGCCAATGATTGCTGGGTATTTTTTTGAAGGATTGTGCCGCTAATACTGCCGGTTTTTTGAGCATAAGCAGAATCTATAATAAAAAAAATGGCAATGGAAACCATTAAAGTTTTAAAAAGAAAGGAGTTTGTTGCTGATTCGCTTTTATACATTTATTGTTGTTTTTGGTTTGATATAATTCTGCTTTGGTTTTTAATTATGAACATCAGGCATTATTACAAAAAAAGTTTCCAGGTTAGTTTGGTACAATGCTAAAGCGAAAACATATTCCAAGGTAAAAGGTTGGTTAACCGGGTAGAAAAATTTGATAACCAGCAAGCAGCCGGGGAGCAGTGGGATGATAAAAATTTTGCTAACCGGCTCTCTGGTAAAGTGAATGCCGACAATGCAGCAAATACGGGTTTACCAGAAAAGACCCAATCAAGCATTGTAGTTGCTGTTTATTTCATGTATAAGTACGCCTTGTTTTATTCAAGAAAAATTTTTAAAACCTCGTAAATTTATTCTTTAGATGACTTTAGTTTTTTAGTATCATTACTGCCTGATAAAAAATTAAAGAAAGCGGACGTTATCAGTAAAAATATAATTGAAAAATCACCGGGTAATGAGGTATTAAAAAGTTTGCTTAAACAGAAACTGATTAAGGAAACGAATAATCCCAATGATAAACGGAGTAAATTATTGGAGATTTCGCCGGAAGGCTTTACGGAAATTAATGCTGTAAGCAGCCAGCTATATAATATGGGTTTCATGTAGAAGGTGACCTTACCGACCAGGAAAAAACATCTATGTTAACGATGCTTTCGAAACTTTGTAAATTTCACAACGCTTTATTTGAAGCCAATGGTGAAAAAGTAGTAAATGAAAAGTTGGGGATTATACAATAGTTATGTCAAATGCAGTTGCCTCATTTCTGCCAACCTTGTAGGCAATTTTTGTTTAGCTTTATTTTTTGTACAACCAATCAATCGATCCCTGTTTATTATTGATAGTGCAAATATTGTAAACAACTTGAAAATATTGTTCTGGAATAATATCAATGCAATCACCCAGCAGATTTGTAACAATTGAAAAACCAAAAAAGTTACTGTTGAACATGATTAAAAAACTTAGAAAAGTTATCAATTATTTATCGGGGAAGCCTAAGTCGCTTTTTTTAATAGATGGTATAGGAGCTATGCTTACGGCGTTCTTCTTGTTTGCGGTATTGAGAAATTTCAACGAATATTTTGGAATGCCTGAAACAGTATTGACTTACCTTGCTGCCATAGCAGTTTGCTTTTGTATTTATTCAGCTGCTTGCTTCGTTTTCTTAAAAGATAATTGGACTCCTTACTTACGAGGAATTGGTATTGCCAATTTACTTTACTGTATTTTGACAACGGGGTTTTTGATAATTTATTACTCTCAACTTACAATAATAGGAGCAACTTATTTTATATTGGAGATAGCAATTATTTGTGGACTTGTTTGCATTGAGCTGAATGTTGCTACAAAAATCAGTAGGAGTAGAATAGACGTCCGTTCTTAATCCATTATTTTTTTGGAAAGGAAGTAAAAGTATTTGTAAAGATGATTGCAAAATAAAATAGACTAGCTCAATAAAACCTCCATAGAAGTACTTGCCCTTGTTGGTATTTCACATCTTGCTAAAAAAAAATTAAACCTTTATTCTGGGGGCCGATGTTGGTGTTTTTCACCAACATCCAAAACTATGAAGTAGAAGTAAGGTAAAAAGTTGATGAAAGATTCCAATTAAATCAACTTCTGTTGTTGCTCATAATACCAACTACGGCTTGGTAAATGGCCCTGTCATATGGTATCTTTCTCTTTACAGGCATACAATGAATATAATTATTTATTCACTTGCTTTTAATCTATTGCTCTTTGTACTAATACCCTGCTGATTAGCGGGGGCTGTCACTTACATTACCTACTGCAAGGAAACCCACCTGTGAATGCTGCTATTTTAAGGAAGTACCGGAGCGGAATTAAAGGAGACCCGAAGCCGAATTAGAACACAGACCTCGGAGGTAGTTTTTAATTATGGCTATGGGAGCTGTAAGATATACTCCAAAAAAACTATTCTAAAAAAAGAACAGGCTACCAATAACTGGCAGCCTGCACTTTATTTTATTCTTTACAACGAAAGCACTATTTTTCAATCACTATTTTCTTAACGATATTCTCATCTGGCAAAATAATTTTTAGTGTATAAATGCCTGAAGGAAAACTTTGAACCTGTAAACCATACGAACTATTGGTAGCATCTACATTACTCCAGGTTTTAACTATTTGCCCCTGTGCATTAATTAATTGAATGGTTGCTTTTTGGGTAGTACCTGCCAAATACACCTTGAGAATATCTTTTGCAGGTACAGGGCTTATAGTAACTGCAATTCCTTGCTTGTTAATACGAGCCTGCCTTATAGAGGAAAGGTCTTCTCTGCTATCAAGATTAACCTGGCGAAGCCTGTAATAATAAACAGTAGCAGGCTGTACAAAATTATCGCTGAAGGTATAATTAGTTTGTACGTTGCTGTTACCCCTTCCGTTTACCCAACCAATGGTTTCAAAATTGATGGCATTGGTACTTCTTTCAATGCTAAAGCCACGGTAATTCACTTCCTGAGAAGTGCTCCATTGCAAAAGAATAGCACTTCTTTTGGCAGTAGCATCAAAGCTTATAAACCTAACTGGTATTACTGCAGTTGGCGATACCAACATAAATTGTGAAAAGCCTGTAAAATTGCCTGTATAGCTGTAGGAACCACCAGCAACGCTGTTATCAACAAATATTGGGGTAATTATTTCTGCATCTGCAGAAGTAAGTGTACCTGCTAAACTAACGCCATCCCTTACCTTTAAAATTTTCAGCAACGGAATTTCTCCAACCGTCCATGCTGTAGACAACTCTGCTGTAGAAAAATAAAAAGTAGCCTGGTACGTAGCTGTTGAATTGGCAGTAGCGGGAGCTAATTTTATCACCTTATTGGTTCTAAAATAACTACCCGATGTAGTGGCGAGCACTGTTTTACCCATACCTGCATTTTGAATGCTTGCTGCTACACAATTCAAATTCTGGCTAGGGTTGCTAATGGTTGCAATAAGCCGGCTTGCAAAAGGCGAAGTGGTGGCTTTGCTGTAGTAAAATACAGATTGGCCAATAAAATGAGAGAAGGCAGTATCGGCATCTGTAGTTGTTGCTACAGAAAAAAAGTTACCCGTAACAGTTACATCATCAATTGTAAATGGAGGGTTACCGCCAATTGTTTCATCATTGTACCAATTAAATACAAGGTAAAATTTGCTGTTGCTTAAAGACAGCG
>Ga0105049_10008399_pt1 | contig 11975 bp, 16 predicted proteins | sample MAT06_FD_78087 | JGI IMG/M metagenome (GOLD analysis project Ga0105049, IMG submission 78087) | Freshwater microbial communities from Lake Fryxell liftoff mats and glacier meltwater in Antarctica - MAT-06 | ecosystem: Environmental > Aquatic > Freshwater > Ice > Liftoff microbial mat | place...
GGAAGGTCGAGAGTTTCAACGTGAACGCGCGGATGAAACCGGCTGCGGCCGCGGCTGTTCCGTCCGCAGCACCTTCCGCGCCGCCCTAGGCGGAGCCATTGCCCCGCTCCGCAAGCGTCGGGCGGGCCGGCTTTCGACTCGCTGCAGCGGTGTTATTCGCGCCGGTTGTTCCGCACCCGGATGGCCTTTCGAGGCCAAGCGTAACGACTGCAACGCCTTGCCAAGGGCGAATTTCGCAAGGCCGGATTCATTGACGCGGCGAGTTGCGACGGTATGGTTAACGAACCGTAACGATGTTCCGTAGGGGGCAGTCTGCGGCGGCAATCTCAGCACCGGGGGGCTCGCGGGCATGAAAACGATCGCGGTGATGTCGTTGAAGGGAGGGTCGGGGAAATCGACCCTGTCGGTCCATCTGGCTGCCGCAGCGACCGCGGCCCGACGACGCGCCATCCTCGTCGACATGGATCCGCAGCGATCGTCGCTGGACTGGGCGCGCGAACGCGATTCCGAATGGCCCGTCGTCGTCGAGGGCCGCAGCGGCGTGCTGTTCAACACCCATTGCGCGGCGCAGCGACAGGCGCTGGACCTGATGATCATCGACACCCGGCCGTCGCTCGCGAACGAGGCGGCCGAGGCCGCGCGAATGTCCGACCTTTGCCTGATCGTGGTGCGGCCCTGCTATTTCGACCTGCAGGCGGTCGGTCGCACCGTCGAGATGATCTCGAACCTGCGTCGTGAGGGGATGTTCGTGCTGAACCAGGCACCGGTGCGCCGGAACGGGGCCGAGCCGCGGCTGATCCGCGAGACCGTGGCGGCCCTGTCCGCCTATCGCTTCCCGATCGCCGAGGTCGGCCTGCGCCACCGCGCCGCCTATCAAAGTGCAATGTGGCGGGGTCTCGGCGCGCAGGAGGCCCAGCCCGACAGTCAGGCCGCCTTCGAGATCAACAGCCTGTGGGCCCGTTTGTCGGACCGGCTATGGCCGGTCTCCAATGTGCGTCCCTATCGCGGTGGCGGCCAGCCTGTCGAGGCCGACGCGCCGCTGGAACTCGCGCTGGCGGGCTGAAACGCGATCCGTCGCTGGCGCGCCACGCACGGTCGCGCGCGATCCGGGGCAGGCCGCGGCGCAGCGCACGATCTGACCCACGGTGCCGACGTGTCACGCTCCCATCAGCGTCGCCAGTGCGGAAATGGCTTGCCAGACACGCGGTTCGACCCCATCTTCGGCCCTTAGAGTGTGTGTCACTGGAGTTTGACGATCATGATCAGCGCCCTGGAAATCGGTTTTGGCCTTTCCGTCACGCTGCTCGCGCTCGGCTATTTCCTTGCGCAGCCTCGCCCGAAGCCGGTCCGCATGCGCGCGCGTGACGCTCGCTCGCGTCGCGGACCCCACGGCTGACGGTCACGCCCTGATCCTGGGTTCGAGCTTCGCATAGGGCCGCGAACGCGTGGGCGGACTTTCTCTCTTGGTCAGCCCCAACTGGTCACGGCTCCCCGACGTCGCGTGGCGACCGGATGGGGCAGGAAGGCGGTGGGTTCGGACGCCGGACGACCAAACAGCCAGCCTTGGCCGTAGCCGACGCCGAGGACCCGGAGAGCAGTCGCCTGTTCCTCGCTCTCGATCATCTCGGCGATGGTGCTCATTTGCAGATCCGTACATAGCCCGACCAGATGCGCGACGAGGTCGCGGGCCCGGGCGTCACCGGTTATGTCGCGAACGAACCCCCCGTCGATCTTCACCGTGTCGGCCGGCAGACGATGCAGATAGTCCAGCGAGGCGGCACCGACGCCGAAATCGTCAAGGCAGACCTTGATCCCGGCGCGGCGCAGGGCGGTCAGGCGGCGGGCGGCGGCCTCGATATCGGCCACGGCGGCGGTCTCGGTGACCTCGATCAGGATACGGTTGCGGATATCCGGTGAGGCCGCGGTCAGCCGTAGCAGACCGTCGATATAGCCGTCCGCGCCGAGCGAGGCCCCCGAAACATTGACGGCGATCCGGGTCAGACCGAAGCCGGGGCGGCGTAGCTGCAGCAGGGCCTTTTCGGCCACGGCGAGATCGAAGCCCTCGATCAGCCCGAGTTCTTCGGCCAGGCGGATGGAGTCGGCAGGGCCGTGTGAACCGAACCGGGCGAGGGCCTCGAAATGGTGGGTGACTGCCGTCGTGAGATCGACGATCGGCTGGTATTCGAGCGCGAAGTCGCGGGCCTTGACCATGGCGCGAAAGCGATCGGCGTCCTTGAGGGTCCGTCTGAGGCTTTCCGAGAAGGCGACGCCCGCACCATCGATCCCGCCCTCACGGATGCAGGATTCGAGGGCGAAACGGAGTGCCCGCACCGTCGACTCCGCAGGCGCGCTACCGGACAAGGCGGCCTGTGTCGTTCGAACAGCCAGATCCAGGCCCTCGGCGGCGGCGGCGTCGCGGACCTCGGCTTCGAGGTCGACCGGGCAATCTGATCCCCGGACCAGCGCGAACCGCTCGGGGGCGAGTCGGGCCGCGGAGGCACCGTCGACCGACGAGGCCTGAAGCACCGCAGCGACACGAGCCGCTGCGCGTTGATGGGCCTCGCCCGGGGCGTCGAGACCCGCGACGTCGACGAAGGCCACCGCGACACTCTCGTCCCGTGCAAGGAGCGAGCCGCGGACCCGTGACAACAGGCCGTCGGCACTGAGCAGGGTGGGTGCTTCCGGAACGGCGAGCGTGAAGGGCGCGCCCTCATAGGTGATGGCGCAGGAAACGGCCGGGGCCAGGTCGGGAAGCTGGAACAGGCGAAGGCGGGCGCGGCGGACCCGGTCAGGATCGCAAAGGATCAGGGCGTCGATCGGTGCCGGTCGTTCGTTGGGACGGATCGCCGCGAGCGCATCGGCCAGTGGCTTTTGTCCGGCCTTGCCGACAAGGTCCATCAGCAGGGTTCCGCGCCATGCTTCGGCAGCCGTACCGCCCGGTCGCGGACCGGCACCGATCGCCATTTCGATACGCCCGACGGCGTCGAGTTCCAGCAGGGTGTCGGCGGCGGCGAAGGCCATGCCGAGCAGGCGCGATTTCATATTCATCTTTATCGGCTACGCGATGGAGATGAAGAGTGGCTCGACGAAGAAGATTAACGGGGGGCTCAGGCCTGCCGGTTGAACGCCACCGCGCGGCCGTCGCCCGCGTGGGCCTTGCCCGAAGCCCCGTAGGCCGACGGCGTCCCGCGCAGGCCGGCAACCTCGGCGGCGATGGTCTGGACCAGCCCCTCCGAGATGATGCGGGCGGCCTCGACCGCTAGGGCGTGGCGCGACAGGACCGCTTCGAAGGCCTCCGTGGCGCGGATCAGGATGATGCGTTCACTGGCGGGCGCGGCGGCCAGGACCTCGGGGTTTGCCTTTAGCTGGGCGGATTCGCGCCGGTAGACATTGGCCAGTTCCTGGGTCTCGCTCAGGGTCGCCGCGGCGTCCTGGGGGCGGCGGGCCTCGAAGGCCTTGGACTCGGCACCGAGGCGCGCAGACAGGCGATCGGTCAGGTCGACGAGTTGGCGAATGCGGGCGGTGGCGTTCAGCGTGGCGGCGTCGGTCATGCGGCGGTCTCCCCGGCTTCCTGCATCTTCAGCATCTGGGCCACGACCTGGTCGGCCAAGCCGATGCCGCCGCCCCGCACGGTCTGTTTGGCCATGGCTTCGACCAGAAACCCGCGCCAGGTGCCCTCGGCCTCGCCGCCGCCGAACGGGGCCTCGGTCGACAGGCCCGCGAACATCGGCTTCAGCATCTGGGCCAGGAAGGAGGCCTCGAAGGCCTCGGCGGTCTCGCGGATGCGGGCGGGGACGGGTGTCGGCGCGGCGGCCGGCCCAGCGATCGACGGGGTTGGGGGCAGGGCGTTCATGCTCACATCACCTCGATGTCGGCCTGAAGGGCGCCGGCGGCCTTGATCGCCTGAAGAATGCTGATCATGTCGCGCGGGCTGACCCCGAGCGCATTCAGGCCGTTGACCAGGGTGGACAGGGACGTTCCGCCACCGACGATGCGCATCTGGCGGCCGAGGTCCTCCTCGACGGCGACGTCGGACTGCGGGACCACGACGGTCTCGCCGCCGCGGCTGAACGGTTCGGGCTGGCTGACCTGCGGATTTTCCTGGACCGAGATGGTCAGATTGCCCTGGGCGATGGCGACGGTGGAGACGCGGACGGCCTCGCCCATGACGATGACGCCGTTGACCTCGTCGATGATGACCTTGGCCGGGGCGTCGACCTCGACCGGCAGGTTCTCGACCCGGCTGATGAAGCCCGCCATCCCCATCTGGACCGGGGCGCGCAACGCGATGACGGTGCCGTTCTCGGCCAAGGCGGTGTTCGGATAGGCCTGGTTGATGGCGGCGGCGACGCGCTGGGCCGTGGTGAAGTCCGGATTGCGCAGCGTCAGCCGCACCTCGTTCATATTGGCCAGCTGGAAGCCGGTCTCGCGCTCGACCGTAGCACCCGAGGCGATGCGGCCCGCGGTCGGGACGCCGCGCGTCACCGACGAGCCCGAGGAGCCGCCGCCGGACACCGCGCCGGTCTGTATCGAGCCCTGTGCCACGGCATAGACCTGACCGTCGGCACCTTGCAGGCTGGTGACCAGAAGGGTGCCGCCCAGCAGGCTCTTGGCGTCGCACATCGACGAGACATTGACGTCGATCCGGGCCCCGGGCGTGGCGAACGGCGGCAGTTCGGCGGTCACCATAATGGCGGCCATGTTCTTGGAGTTGGCGTTGGTCCCGCGGATGTTGACGCCGAGCCGCTCGGTCATCCCCTCCAGCGACTGGCGGGTGAAAGGGCAGTTGCGCAAGGAGTCGCCAGTGCCGTTCAGACCGACAACCAGGCCGTAGCCGACCAACTGGTTGGTTCGCACCCCCTCGATCGCGGCGATGTCCTTGATCCGCGACTGGGCCATGGCCGGAGCAGCGAACCCGGCCAGGGCGGCAGCGGTCAGGAGGGAGGCGAGCAGTTTCTGCATCGGTCGGGCGTCCGCATACTGTTGTCGCAGCGATGACTGCCAGCGCCGTGCCAGAGAGAAAGTCTAATGAATTCAGGTCATGGAGGGATCCACACCTCCGTTTCGGCGGCAAATACTGCCGGGCCGTTAACCAAACAGTGACGTGGACGACGTGATGGTCCGGACCTCTGCTGGAGTCGCCGCGCATGAAGGTCAACGGCCCGTCTGGACCCACCGCCACCCAGGGGTCGCGTCCCGGTCGGGCCGCGAACGGATTTTCGGTACCGGGCGCGGCGGCAGGCACGACCGCCAATGCGGCCACGGCCGCGTCGAGCATGGGCGGCGTGGCCGATATGTCGGCGCTGATGGCCCTCCAAGGCGTCGAGGACGTGACCGAGCGGCGTCGCCGCGCCATCCGCCGAGGCGGGGGGCTGCTGGATCGTCTGGACGAACTGAAGCTGGCCCTGTTGCAGGGCGAGGCCGGGGACGGGGCGCTGGACCGGTTGACACGGACGCTTCGCGAGGAGCGCCCGGTGGACGCCGACGCCGGTCTGAACAGCCTGCTGGACCAGATCGACCTGCGCGCCGCAGTGGAACTGGCCAAGGCGGATTTACGCCGCAGTGCAGCATAACTCAGCGAAATCATTGCAAAAACCAGCTTGGCCGCACGTCGGGTGAGGAAGAAATGTCACGGTCATCGCAGCAAGAGGCCCCGCCGGGTCACGCTCGCGCGAGCGATGTTGCCGCGACTCTCGCCCGTCCCTATAGCCAACCAGCCCACAGGGGGGCGTTTTAGATGAGCGTGAGTGCGATGAACGCATTGGCGTCGGAAATCGCCCAGTCGGTCGAGTATCGACCGTCGGACGGCGAGCCGTTTATGAACGAGCGTCAGCTGGCCTATTTCAAGGGCAAGTTGATGGACTGGAAGAACGACATCCTCCGCGAGTCCAAGGGGACCGTGGTCAACCTGAAGGCCGAGACGGAAAATCATCCGGATCTGGTCGACCGGGCGTCCTCGGAATCGGATCGCGCGCTGGAGCTTCGCACCCGCGACCGCCAGCGCAAGCTGATCTCCAAGATCGATGAGGCGCTGCGCCGCATCGAGGACGGCTCCTACGGCTATTGCGAGGAGACCGGCGAGCCGATCAGCCTCGGACGGCTGGAAGCCCGCCCGACCGCGACGCTGTCGGTCGAGGCCCAGGAGCGGCACGAGCGTCGCGAGCGGGTTCACCGCGACGACTGATATGGGTCAGGCGGGCAGGGCCGGCGTGATGTCGGTTCTGCTGAAGTCGTCGCCCTTGTAGAGCAGGGGCGCGTCCAGTTCCTTGGCCAGGGCGTAGGCGAAGCAGTCGCCGAGGTTTAGCCTGGCCGGCGTGCGCTTGCCGAAGGCCCGTTCCGCAACGCAGGCGACGCGGGTTGTCCGTTCGGTCGCGGGAGCGATCACAATACGGAGCCGATCGATCACGACGTCCAGTTCAGAGACGCCGACATCACCTCCAACGCTCCTGAGACGGGTGGCAGCTTCCCAATAACCGATCGGAGAAAGAGCCCCGCCGGGGCGCGCCAGAAGAAATTCGAGGAACGGGTCCGCTTCTGGCTCGTCCAGCAGGATCGCTACCAGCGCCGACGCGTCGACCACGATCACTTCGGCAAGCCGTCTTCGTCGTACAGGTCGTCGTCAGTCAGCAAAGGGCCGATGATGGGCAGCGCGTTAAACCGGCGGACGGCTTCTTCGACGCCCCGGCGCCGGTCGGCGGTATCCGCGTCGCGCGTAGCCGTCATTCGCTCGTCACGTTCGCGCACCATTTCGTCCACCAGATCGGTGATCGACTTGCCTTCCAGCGCCGCAAGACGACGGAGCCGTTCGACGGTGTCAGATTTCCTTATCTGGACGGGCGCGTTCATGACGAAGTCCAATCTATCATGACGGCCGCAGTGATCCAAGCCCCCGCCTTGACTTCGCCCGGTTGCAGCGCGACCTAACCGCCTCGCGTTTCAAGGTCTCCGCATGCCCGTCAAGGTCCGTTTCGCCCCGTCGCCGACGGGTAAGCTGCACGTCGGCAATGTTCGCACTGCCCTGGTCAACTGGATGTTCGCGAAGGGGCAGGGCGGCGCGTTCGTCCTGCGGATCGACGACACCGATCTGGCCCGGTCCACGCCAGAGTTCGAGCAGGGTATCGAGGACGATCTGACCTGGCTGGGACTGGTCTGGGACGAACGCTACAACCAGTCCAAGCGGTTCGCCCGCTATGAAGAGGCCGCAGCCCGGTTAAAGGCGGCGGGGCGGCTGTATCCCTGCTATGAAACCTCTGACGAACTGGATCGTCGGCGCAAGGTGCAGTTGTCGCGCGGCCTGCCGCCTGTCTACGACCGCGCCGCCCTCGATCTGACCGAGGCCGAGAAGGCCGGCTATGAGGCTGAGGGCCGCCGTCCGCACTGGCGTTTCAAACTGGACGGCAAGCGCGTCGCCTGGGAAGATCTGTCGCGCGGCCATGCAGAGGTCGATACGGCCTCGATGTCCGACCCGGTTCTGATCCGGGAGGACGGGCTGTTCCTGTACACGTTGCCATCCGTCGTCGACGACATCGACATGTCCATCACCCATGTCATCCGCGGCGAGGACCACACCACCAACACCGGGGCCCAGATCGAAATCTTCGAGGCGCTGGCCAGCGTGGGTTGGGGCGGGTCGACGCCGGCCTTTGCCCACATGCCGCTGCTGGTCGGGGCCGACGGCCAGGCCCTGTCCAAACGGCTGGGGTCGCTGTCGATCGCCGAGATGCGCGACCAAGGCTATGAGCCGATCGCCATCACCAGCCATCTGGGGCGGATCGGCACATCGGACCCGCTGGAGGTCGGTGCCTCGATCGACGCCTTGGGAGCCAGCTTCGCCTTCGCCAAGATGGGCCGGTCGCCAGCGCGATATGACACCGCCGATCTCGACCGGTTGAACGCCCAGGCGCTGCACACGATGGACTATGGCACGGCCGGATCGCGGCTGGTGGCGCTGGACGCCAATCTGGGCGAAGCCTTCTGGAACGGAGTGCGGGGCAACCTTCAGAAGTTTTGCGATGTCATTGAAATGGCGGCCATCGTGCGCGGTCCGGTTACGCCGGTGATCGAAGACGCGGACTTTGCGGCGGCCGCGCTGGCGGTCTTGCCCGGGACGATCGACGAGACGCTCTGGCCCGTCTGGACGGCGGCGGTGAAGGAGGCCACCGGGGCCAAGGGCAAGGCCCTGTTCATGCCGCTGCGGATGATGATCACGGGGCAGGCGCATGGGCCGGACATGGCGACGCTCGCGCCCATGATCGGACGCGAGCGCATCGTCAGGCGGTTGAAGGGAGAGACGGCCTGAGCCTGCCCCGCCGCTTCAAATCAGGCGTTGCAGGCAGCCAGTTGTTCCGCCGTCAGGGCGACGCCCTTGTAGCTGAAGGCGGACACCGGGCCGATCCGGGCCACGACACGACGGCAGGCGCGGGCAACGGGCTGACTGGCCCCGCCCGTGGCGGTGCAGGCGGTCCCGTCACAGCGCCAGGTGGCGCCGTCGACGATGAGGCGGCCGGCGGGTGCCGATGAGGCGTTGACGAGCACGGCGCTGGACGTCGGTGACTGGGCGGAAACAGGGGCGGCGACGGCGAACAGGGCCGCGGCGACAAGCAGAGCACGCATGGGGAGGTCTCCGGTCTGACAGGGACGACCATCCGCCCCGCAGTGCTGTTGTCCGTTTTTAATCGCAACTGTCAAGCCGCGTTTCGGTCGACCTCAACGCCGACGTGATCATTGATCACTTATCGCAGATCATGTTGCAACTGGGCCATACTTTCGCCGGTCTGCATGGACGCGATCGCCGTCTCCACCGTGTCGCACACGGACCACGCGTCACGGAACGATTCGGGGGTCATCCCTTCGGCGATGCTGTGCTCCATCACCGCGAGGAGGGGCTCCCAGAAGCCATTCAAATTGAGGAAGATGACCGGCTTGCTGTGCAGGTCCAGCCGCTTCCACGACAGCACCTCGATGACCTCCTCCAGGGTCCCGACGCCGCCGGGCGCGACGACGAAGGCGTCGGACTGGTCGTACATGATGGTCTTGCGCTCGTGCATCGACGGGACGACCAGGGTCTCGACTTCGTCGAACAGGCGTTCGCGGCTGCGCAGAAAGCCCGGCATCACCCCCAGTACCCTTCCACCGGCGGCATGGGCGGCGCGGGCGGAGGCACCCATGAGCCCGACGCCTCCGCCGCCGTAGACCAGGCGCCATCCGGCGTGGGCTGTCTGCTCGCCGAATGCGCTGGCGGCTTCGGTATAGGCGGGGTCTGCGGCGTCGGACGAGCCGCAGAACAGGCAGACGGACTTGCCGTCGAAGGGCAGGATGGCAGCGGACGGCGACATGTGGCCTCGGTATCGAACAGGAGACAGGCGGTGGTCGGGCGCGCTATCGGGGTCGCTACTCCTAGCGGCCAGAGAGACCGGATGAAACGGGTGTTGAGCAGGGCGACGTTCATGGCCGGTCTGGCGGTCGCCGTTCTGGGCGGCTGCACACCGGCTCCGGTCGAGAAAACCTCGACCCGGGCCGTGGCGGGGTCCGGCTGGACACGTCCGCCGGTCATCGACGCCGCGCGGCGGGTGCCGGCCGGTCTGGTGTTCAGTGGCGCGGCCGAACCGGGCGCGCGCGTGGTTCTACGTAGCGATTCCGGTGCGGCCTACGCCGCCGTGGCCAATGACACAGGGCGTTTCGAGATCCGCATGGTCACCCCGCCGGGGGACACCCTGTTCCGGACGGAAACCCAGGTCGGACAGGATGCGGCACCGTCGCCCGACCGGCTGTTGATTCTGGCGGGGGGTCGCGGTCCGATCGCGATCATACGCTCCGGTGGACCGACGCGTCGGCTGGACCCCGCGCCGGGGCTGGGCGCGATCGACAGCGACGGCCGTCTGCGACTGGCGTCGGGCCGCACGACCACCTCGGACCGGCCGGTTCAGGTCGTCGCCGGAGGCGAGACCATGCCGGTGACGCCGGGGGCGGATGGGCGATGGAGTCTGGTCATGGGGCCGACCCCCGGGGCCGATCAGGTCCGTGTGGACGGTGTTCCATTCGACTGGCCCGGTGACGGGGCTTCCGGCGAAGGCCTCATCGTCGAACGCGCGGGCCGTGGGTGGCGGGTCGGCTGGAGCGGTCCGGCCGGCGCGCGCCAGTCGACCTGGCTGCCCGATGCGGCGTCATCCTGAAGGTGTTTACCGCCGCTTAACCAATTCACGCCAACGAGGAGGTGTCTTCCTTCTGAGGACACCCACCATCACCGAACTTCTTCAGCCCGGCGCTCGCGTCGGGCTTTTTTCGGCCTGTTGTCTGGGGGAGAGTGGCTCCGCGGGTAGGATTCGAACCTACGACCAGCCGATTAACAGTCGGCTGCTCTACCACTGAGCTACCGCGGAACACTTCCTCTCGGGAAGGCGGGCGCTATAGCAGCGCCAGTCCGCGTGGCGCAACGGGAAATATCCGAACTTGGCCCTCATCTCCGTCGATCGCCCCGATGACCCCCGCATTGGCGGCTTCCGAGATATCCGCGAGCGCGACCTGACGGGCAGGCAGGGGCTGTTCGTGGCCGAGGGCGAGGTGGTGCTCAATGTGCTGACGTCGCCGCAATCCCGGTGCCGTGCGGTCGCCTTGTTGCTTGACCGAAAGCGGGTCGCGGGACTGGCCGGGGTGTTGGACCGTCTGCCCGAGGCCACGCCGATCTATGTCGCGGAGCCGGGCGTGCTCGATGCGGTGGCCGGGTTTCATCTGCATCGCGGGATTCTGGCGCTCGGGGAGAAGCCGCCCGCGTTGGGTCTGAACAAGGGTCTTGAGGACCTTGGGCCCGACGCCGTCGTGGTCGCGGTCTGTGGCATCGGCAACCACGACAATATGGGCGGCGTGTTCCGCAATGCTGCGGCTTTCGGAGCCGTGGCCGTCCTGCTGGACGCGCAATGCTGCGACCCTTTCTACCGCAAGGCTATCCGGGTCTCGGTCGGGGCGGTGCTGCGCACCCCGATGGTCGTCGGGCTGGACGCCGTGGCCATGATCGAGGGCCTGAAGCGCGCCGGCTTCGAAGTGCTGGCCATGACCCCGGGCGCGAAGGTGACGCTTGACCGGATCGCGCGCGGTGGGCGGGTTGCGATCGTTCTGGGACCGGAAGGGCCGGGACTGTCGGACGCGGTGCTCTCGCAGTGCCTGGGCGTGGGCATTCAGATGTCGGCGGGTTTTGATTCGCTGAATGTCGCCGCCGTCAGCGCGATCGCGCTGCATCATTTCACCCGACAGGCGTGAATCGATCACCAAATCGGCATTAACGCTTTGTACACCTTGATGACGAGCCAAACCTGTGTCGGTGTGGCGTCGTCCGGGGGAGTTCAATCATGTTTGGTGGCGTTTTCGTCTTCATCCACCGCAATGCACGCATCGCGCTGGTGGTGAGCATCGTCGCGGCGACCGTCGGCGCCGCCAGCGTCATCGGCTGGATCACCGCGCCGATCGCCTGACGAGAGGCGCGCCTCGAAGCCGGCGCAGGGCGGCCATCTTGTCCATCATTCCGGCTGAAATCGCGATGGAGGCCTGACCGGGAATCGAACCCGGGTGCAAGGATTTGCAGTCCTCTGCGTAACCACTCCGCCATCAGGCCCTGGGCCGTTGGGAACGACCGCGCCATCGCGAGGGGCGTTCGCTATCAGATCGGATTGTCGCCCGCAACGCACAGACCTATAAGCGCGCCAGATTTCAGCAGACCCCTGTCTGCGAACAGGAAAGCCAGCCCATGGATTTCGCCGCCGCCCGCAAGGTCATGGTCGACAGCCAGGTCCGCGTGAACGACGTGACCGACCGCACCCTGCAGGCGGCGCTGCTCGAGGTGGAACGCGAGCGCTTCCTGCCGGAGGACCGCGCCTGGTCTGCCTATGCCGAGATCGAGCCGGGGATCGCGGGCGACCGCAAGCTGATGATGGCGCGCGACCTGTCCAAGCTGCTGATGGCGCTGGAGGCCCGCCAAGGCGAGA
>Ga0105049_10008405_pt1 | contig 11971 bp, 10 predicted proteins | sample MAT06_FD_78087 | JGI IMG/M metagenome (GOLD analysis project Ga0105049, IMG submission 78087) | Freshwater microbial communities from Lake Fryxell liftoff mats and glacier meltwater in Antarctica - MAT-06 | ecosystem: Environmental > Aquatic > Freshwater > Ice > Liftoff microbial mat | place...
TACCATCCAGGCACTTTTTAGATCACAAAGGTTAGAACATCCCAGCGTCATTCCCGTGAAAACGGGAATCCACGGGTTCCACGACTCTCAAGGCGGATTCCCGACTGCGCGGGAATGACAGGTACGGAAATGACAGATAAATGTCCCATGGATCATGGCTACAGCTATACAAGCAGGCTCCTAAGAAAACTCCCTCTCCCAGACAACTACATCAAGGAAAGGGAGTTTGGGTTAGGAGGCCGCAGCCCGATAGTCGGTCGCAACCCAGCCCAGAAACCCAATTAGGAAGCAGCAACCACAGGAGGCCGTCCGCCAACTGCCTGCTTATCAATCACTTGGTCAATCAAGCCATAATCCTTAGCCTCTTGGGCAGACATAAAGAAATCGCGCTCCGTGTCTCGCTCAATCTTTTCTAGAGGTTGTCCTGTACTGCTCGCCAGCCAACGGTTTAGATTTTGCTTATGATACAAAATCTCCCGCGCCTGAATTTCAATATCAGAGGCTTGGCCTTGGGCACCCCCCAAGGGTTGGTGAATCATAATCCGCGAGTGGGGGAGGCTGCTGCGCTTCCCTTTGGTTCCAGCGGTTAGCAGAAACGCTCCCATGCTGGCAGCCAAACCCACGCAGATCGTGCAAACATCAGGTCGGATATGGTTCATCGTGTCAAAAATACCCATCCCCGCCGTCACCGAGCCACCCGGAGAGTTGATATAGAGGTAAATATCCTTCTCGGGGTCGTCGGCTTCTAGGAACAGCATTTGCGCCACGATCAGGTTGGCCACGTCAGAATCAACGGGCTGCCCCAGAAAAATAATGCGCTCCCGCAGAAGACGGGAGTAAATATCAAACGCGCGTTCCCCGCGTCCAGACTGTTCAATAACGGTAGGAATCATGCCGCTCTATTTATCGCTAAGGAGATTGTTCTTATTCTACCGACTGAAAGCGGTCTTCGGGCATCCTGACGGCTTTCCACAGCCAGATAACGACTCAAACTCTTGTCTACATAGGATCTTGCCGACATAGGATCTTGTCTACATAGGATCTTGCCGACATAGGATCTTGCCGACATGGGATCTTGCCGACATGGGATCTAGATCTGCAAGAAGACTAAAGTTATTGAGAAGTGCCAGATGATGGAGATTCCTCTAAATACGTGATAAATTCTCGCAACCGGATGCGGCTGATGTAAGGCCAGCCACCTTCGGACTCGATATCTCGCAACAAGCTATACAACTGGTGACGGTTTTGGGGGAGAGTTTCCTGGAAAAAGTCATCGCGAATATCTCGATGCAATTGCTCTAGCAACCGCAACAAACCCAACAGCGCAATACCGTCACCTCGATATGATTCGGCAAGATGGTAAATCTGTTGGGCGATCGCCCCCTCTTCCTCTTTTCTATCTCCCTCTTGCACCATAGGTTTGAATTCTCCCTCAAAAAATAACTACAAGTTTATGCGATTTCCCGAATGCGATTTCCCGAAGTTGCCTAAGTATAAATACACCCCCTGCCTCAAGCATTTTCTAGAAAACGAAGATTTACCCGCTTTCGAGCCTTCCAAAGTATGAATCCAAGCTTGACACCAGAACTCTTCCACCAGCAAACAGACACAAAACTTTGGCTAGGTCGATGGAACCCCACGAAACAGAGGCACAAGGTCTTGTAAAATGCACATTAGCGGTTCTGTATGCGGCTCCGGCTGATCCATAGGCTCCGGCTGATCCATATAAGACAATCAGGTTAAGAGATATTCGAGGTTAATCATGAGGTATCGCGCTCTCGTTACCGTATTTCTAGCGCTTTTCATGGGCTTGCTAACAGCCTGTAGTTCTCCTGCCGCTGACTCTAGCTCCCTGAGCTATGAAGAAATCCGTGGGACAGGCATAGCCAACTCTTGCCCCCAAGTGTCCGAAATCCGTCGAGGCTCCATCGCCATTGATCCTAGCCAGTCTTATGAGCTAGTGGATTTGTGTTTGGAGCCAACCAGTTATGCCATCAAATCAGAACCCGTCTCAAAGCGCCAAGAGGCTCAGTTCATTGATGGTAGACCGCTCACACGCTACACCACCACCATCGACCAAGTGCGTGGAGCACTCAAGTTTGATGCCGACAAGCATCTAACCTTTGTCGAAGAAGATGGGTTTGACTTCCAAGCCACCACCGTCTTACTTCCAGGTGGAGAGGAAGTTCCCTTCCTATTCACCATCAAAGGATTGGTCGCTACCACCCAGAACATCGCAGACAGCATCAACGCATCCACCGACTTTGAAGGGGAATTTAAAGTTCCTTCCTACCGCACTGCTAATTTTCTTGATCCTAAAGGTCGTGGTCTAACCAGTGGCTACGACAGTGCTGTGGGTCTGCCTGCCGTATCAGATAGCGAAGAACTCCAACGGGAAAACAAAAAGCAGTTTGAAGTCGGGCGTGGCAAAATTTCCATGCAAGTCACCAAGGTCGATGAAGCAACTGGGGAAGTCTCTGGCACCTTCGAAAGTATCCAACCTTCAGACACTGACATGGGCGGAAAAACTGCGGTTGATGTCCGTATCCGTGGGCTATTCTATGCCCGTGTAGAAGCGGCTTAACCTAGGTATTGTCCATTCATCATGGCTATAGACTTTGGCGTGTCTTTAGCCCTCCTGTGCATTAATTTATTGGCTTAAAGCTTTAAAGAACATTTGGGGAGGGGTAAAACACCCTCCCTTTTTGCTGAGCCACCCTTCTCAGCCCTTCATTTCGCCAGAAATGAGCAAATTCAACAGCAAGAAACTCAACAGCAAATTCAAAAATAAGCTCACAAACAAGTTCAAAGGATGGTTGCGCCGTTTATGGCGCAGTAGCAAAGGCAGTATAGATCCCCTAGCTCTTCACCCTCAGAAAATCGGATCGAAGCCTATAAGCTTTAAGATTCTTCTCTAAAAACTACCCAGAGGCCATTAATTCTAAGGCTGTCTGTTTAGGGAAAACACAGGACTAGCAAGGGTTTTTAGAATACACCATAGGCAAAAGGGGTCAACGCTCCTGGCAGCAACCCGTCCTAATCCAAGATATCAACCAACCCAATCATCCTGAAGCCGAATTGCTAGCAGACAGGCCAATTCCTTCAAAAAGTTGAGGCTCCTAACGAATTGAAAGCGCTCCAAAGCCAGTAATTTCCCTTAGGCTTCTAGGTGTTTCCTACGACAAGTAATGGGAATAAATCCTAGGTTATAGACCTACCGCATCCTCATATTTCCTAAGTTTTACTAAATTATTGGCTAGGCACAACGAGAAGATCCGGGGCAGAAATTCCGGAAAACTGAGTGATCTTTAACCAAGTCATCTTAAAACGATTCAAATCAGTTCAAGATTCGATGAAATCCTCTCCATTTTGTGAAATGTAAATGCTTTATCCGTAAAATTGGTGAGTGCGTTGATGGTTATCTCCATATTTGTCTCTTTTCGTTAATTATTTGCCAGCCTCCAAAGTTACTAGAATCGGCTTCCTATCTTTAGTTCATGGATCTCCACTCACGCCTAGATTGGTTCCGTAGAAATGCCGTTGATCGATGTTTAGCTTAGGGAATACGGTTAATGTGCATCAGTTAAAGAACCGAATGGGAACCGTCCCAGATGGGTCCCTCTATTAGTCGCCGAGCATTTGGTGTAACAACGGTTCGCCACAGTCTTACCCAAGCGGTATCGGCATTTTTGAGTAGTTCCTGAACGTTACCTGAAACTCGTCATGTCTATGCTAGTCACCAATGAACTTAAGAGTGAGACCCTGGAACTCTTGCGAGAGTACCAGAAAACACCGACACCCTTAATCCGCAATCAGTTGGTTCAACTCAATTTTGGGCTTGTTCGGAAAGAAGCCCACCATTGGGTCAACCAATGCACAGAGGGTTACGAGGATCTGATTCAGGTCGGAAGCATGGGTCTTATCCGTGCGATTGAGCGGTTTGACATCAGCAAAGGTCATGCTTTTAGCTCCTTTGCCATTCCCTACATTCGAGGTGAAATTCAGCATTACCTGCGTGACAAAGGCACCCCTGTACGCATTCCCCGTCGCTGGCAAGCTCTACAGCATCAGGCTTCGACGTTAACTCGCGAACTGCAAGCCCAGCTGCATCGCCTACCCACAGACACTGAGCTAGCAGAGGCTCTAGATATTCCGATGGTTGAGTGGCAGGAAATCAAACTGGCTTATCGCAACCGAGCGCCCCTGAGCCTAGATGCACCCATGCGAGATGAAGAAGATAGTTCTACTTCGTTGGGTGACCTCCTTCCTGATCCGCAGTACCGTAGTTTTCAATTGGCACAAGAAGACCAAATTCGCTTGCAACAAGCGTTGGTGCAGCTAGAGCAACGCACCCGCGATGTCTTAGAATTTGTATTTCTGCATGACCTCACCCAGAAAGAAACAGCAGAACGCTTAGGGATTAGCGCTGTTACGGTATCTCGCCGAGTGAAAAAGGGGCTGAAGCTATTGAAAAAATCAATGACGACTGTCTGATGATGACTGTCTGATGATGACTGTCTGATGATGACTGTCTGATGATGACTGTGTGATCACGACTATCTGATTATGAGCGTCGGATGATGAGCGTCGGATGATTACGGTTTAAGACCAGATCAAGACTTTGGCGAGTTTCTAGATCTATATTCTTGGCGAATCCTTAGCAAGGCCATCGGGATCAGACCGATGGCCTTGTTGATTTTGGGATGCCCAGACAGCCTGCGGCAGGTTTATGCAAGCGAGGATAAGGGCGATCGCCCCTCAACCCTCTAGCCCCCCCAAAGCAGTTCACCAGGGATCTAAGCCGGGAACCTAAAGATAGAGGCACCGGGACAACCGACCGTATTTCTCCAGAACTGTTGCAAAAGCACCTTAAAATCAACACAGCAGGGTAGGACATTTGCGGTCTTGGAGCCTACCCAGATTTCCATTGGATGAACTGCTATTTGACAACCTGCTATTTTGAAAACTTGCTATGTGACAACGTGCCATGCCTTCAGAGAAACCCACTCAGCCAGATTTTGATACATCGGCTGATCTGCCAATCCATCCTCAGACTGCGCCCACAGCCAAGGGGTTTTGGCGATCGCAGCAAGAAAATATTCGGTTTTTGGCGATCGCCCTTGCCTTAGCCTTGTTCCTTCGCTTCTTTATCGCCGAACCCCGGTTCATCCCGTCTGATTCGATGGTGCCCACGTTAGCGGTGGGCGATCGCCTGGTCATTGAAAAAGTTTCTTACCGTCTCCAGTCCCCCATGCAAGGGGATATTGTGGTGTTTCGGCCTCCCGCTATTTTGCAAGATCTGGGCTACCGCAACGATCAAGCCTTTATTAAGCGGATTATTGGAGAACCTGGGCAGATCATCCAAGTCACCGCCGGTCAAGTCATTGTGGATGAAACTCCCCTCAGCGAAACCTATATTGCGGCTCCACCTAACTATGAGATGCCCGCCGTACAAGTGCCCCCCGGGCATGTCTTTGTGATGGGCGACAACCGCAACAACAGCAATGATTCCCATGTGTGGGGATTCTTGCCCCAAGAGAATATCGTGGGCCGTGCCATCTTCCGTTTCTACCCCTTCGACCGCATTGGGAAGGTCTAGAAAGTTTAGCGGTTAGGGGTTGCTAGGTCGGGCTGCAAATGACCACCATCCGCGCTGAGCGGGTTGACGGGATTACAGCAATCAGGTCGCTTTATTTTTTCAAAATACTTTCGGCACGCTGCGCCATGGCACGGATAGGGGCGTAGTCGGCATCGATGACAGGGGCAAAGTGGGCGATCGCACCCTCTGCCAGGATCGATTGACCCCATGGGGTTTCGTGCATCGTGAGAAAGAGCGATCGCACTCGATCGCGCAGCAGTTGGGGCACCCTTGTAGAAATTACCCAGGGTGGAGCCGGACTGGGGCCGAGGGTGCCAATGATGCGAATTTGGCGGTGTAGGGCAGGATGGCGGTGCAATTCTGTTTCTAACACGGTGCTATCGATGGCGGATGCGTCGATGCTGCCCGCTAGCAACCATTGCAACGAAGTCTCATGGGCTCCTGATTCTAAGAACTGCCCAAAATAGGTTAGGGGTTCTCCTAAGGTGGCCAGGTGGGCGCAGGTGACATAGTAGCCAGAGTGCGATCGCGGCTCGTTATACGCCCACACTGTTCCTCGCAAGTCGTCAAACCGCTGAAACGGGCTATCGTGACGCACCACAATATCGGAGAAGTAAACCGGGCAAGATTGGTAGCGATCGCCCTGCATCACAGGAGCCGCCAACAACTCCAATCCATCTGGAGACTGATCGGCCTTCCAAACATAGGGCAATCCGCAAATCCAACAAATAAGCAATTCTCCCGCATCAAACAAGCGTTCTCGGTCTACCCAAGAAATATGGTTGATAAACTCCGTTGGGATGTCTAGGTGATGCGTTAAGTATTGGGCAATGGCGGCACAAACGGCATCTGCGTTAGGTGCCATACAGGATGTGAGGGTCAGGCGATTCATGGCAACTGCGTGCGCCGAGGATGGACAATCCTTGAGAATACGCCATTCTGAATAGTTGCGGGGAGGGTATTGCCCGTCGTAACGCCCGAAAATACATTCCATATTCATCGGTCAGGGATTCATCAGCCAGGGATCAATCAGTCAGGGATCAATCGCCCCAGGATTCATCAGCCAGGGATCAATCGAGCAGCGCGTTTGGCTGTGGGGGCGATCGCCCCCCTGATCATGCGGCAGCTATGATTGGGACAGCCGCACAGTTGAATCAGACATTGGGCGCGAGTCAAGGGGCGATCGCCCCGACCTTCTCGATTGATCCTCGCCTCACACCCTACAGAATTCCAAGTAATCTGATAATAAACCCATCGTCCAAGGTCATGATTCAACGCAACGTGCCCCAACCCCCTACTTTTGAAACCGTGGCGGCAGAGCGGTTACATCGTCAGCAACGCCTCGCCGCTGCGTTTCGGCTGTTTGCCCGCTATGGGTTTGACGAAGGGGTCGCCGGGCATATCACCGCCCGCGATCCTGAGCATCCTGACCACTTTTGGGTCAACCCGTTTGGGATGTATTTCGGCCATATTCGAGTGTCAGACCTGTTGTTGGTGAACCACAAGGGAGAGGTGGTGAAGGGCGATCGCCCCGTCAATGCCGCCGCCTTCGCTATTCACTCCCAAATCCATCAGGCGCGCCCCGATGTTGTAGCCGCCGCCCATGCCCACTCCCTATATGGCAAAGCTTGGTCATCCCTCGGTCGCCTGCTCGATCCTATTACCCAAGATGCCTGCTCTTTCTACGAAGACCATGCCCTGTTTGATGATTACACTGGCGTTGTTTTAGACACCGCCGAAGGGGAGCGGATTGGGCAAATCCTAGGAGAGCGCAAAGCCATTATCCTTCGCAACCATGGGCTGCTCACCGTAGGGCATTCTGTCGATGAAACCGCGTGGTGGTTCATCACCCTCGATCGAACCTGCCAAGCCCAACTGGCCGCCGAAGCCGTCGGCACGCCCGTCCCCATTCTCCACGACATCGCCCAACTCACCTATAGCCAAGTGGGCACCCCGTTCATGGGTTGGTTTTCCTTCCAGTCGCTCTATGACAAGATTGTGCGCGAAGAACCTGATCTGCTGGAGTAAAAGGGATGGGCGATCGCCCTAAACAACCCACCCTCTTCAAAAAACATGGGCTGCTCCTCAACGGATGAATCCGCAAGGACAGCCCATACTTTTTAGAGGTGGATGACTAGCTAGAACTAGTGAGTTCTGCGCTTCTCAGGAGAGGGACGAGAAGAGGCCGAACCCGACCGTGATTTGGGGTTGCTCCCAGAATGGGAGGGTTTCTTCTGACCCTTGTTTTGGTGATTAGGCGATGGCGCATGGGCGCGTTGCGGTTGTTGCCGCCGCCCCCGTTGGTTTTGAGCCACCTTGGGGCTAAGCACATCGCTAGCTGGGTCAAACTCAAACCCTTCCACCTCGCCTTCGGGGATCGGGCGCTTGATCAGCCGCTCGATGCTCACCAGGTATTTCCGTTCGTCAGCGGAGACTAAAGAAATCGCCTCTCCGGCAGACCCAGCGCGCCCGGTGCGCCCAATGCGGTGCACATAATCTTCAGGGACGTTTGGCAATTCATAGTTAATTACCATGGGCAACTCGCTGATGTCGATCCCACGGGCGGCAATGTCGGTGGCCACCAGCACTTGCAGAGTGCCGTCTTTGAACTTGGCCAGGGTGCGGGTGCGGACGGCTTGGCTTTTGTTGCCGTGGATGGCAAGCGCTGGGATGTCAGACTGGGCCAGACGATTGGCAAGGCGATCGGCTCCATGCTTGGTGCGGGTAAACACCAGCACTTGGTACCAATTATTTTGCTGAATGAGGTGAACGAGGAGGGACGCTTTGCGATCGCTCCCTACCCGATACATTTTTTGCTCAATCAACTCGGCCTTGGGGTTTTGACGCGGCACTTCAATCAACGCCGGATCATTGAGCATCGTCTGAGCCAGTGCCTTGATTTCCTTCGAGAAGGTCGCCGAAAACAGCAGGCTTTGACGCTCCTTGGGCAATAGCGAAAGGATGCGACGAATATCACGGATAAAGCCCATATCGAGCATCCGGTCGGCTTCATCTAGCACCAGAATTTCGACTTGGGATAGATCGACTGTGCCCTGTTGCACATGGTCGAGCAAGCGGCCTGGGGTTGCCACCAAAATGTCTACTCGACCCCGAAGCTGCCGAATTTGAGGGGTGATATTGACGCCACCAAAGACGGTCATGGAGTTGAGGTCGAGGTGCTGACCATAGGCCTGCACGCTTTCTTCAACCTGGGCGGCGAGTTCACGGGTGGGGGTCAAAATCAGGGCACGCACGGGGAAGCGGCGCTTGGAGGGAATTTGGGGCGATCGCCCAGACAAAAGCTGCAAGATGGGTAAGGTAAAGCCAGCCGTCTTACCTGTGCCCGTTTGGGCACCCGCCAGCAGGTCTTGACCCTGCAAAATGAGAGGAATGGCTTGCGCTTGAACGGGCGTTGGAACAGTGTAACCACGCGCTGTAACGGCACGCACAATTTCATCGGACAAGCCGAGGTTGGAAAAGGACATGAAGCTCCGGGGAGTAAAAATCGGTCTGTCGCCGTTAACGGCACCAGTCTTTGGCAGACGGATATGAACTTGAGAGGTGAGTATCGGTCGCGGTGCGAAGACTGGTGGCGAACATCGACATACATCTTAATCACTATAACCCAGGAAATAGGTGTGCTGGAAGGCTCCATCCGCCTCGGCGCTAAATCAGCCGCTCCACCGATGCCCCATCCGCCGCGTAGCAACCCAAAACACGCTGGGGAAGATGGTTTCAGACTGCTACTGCCAAATCTAAGAAAAATCTAAAATAATTCCCATATCCAGCCTTTGTCAGGTGTCTCAGCGCTCCCAGGGTCTCACGACAGCGGTTCTGCAGCCTGAACTCCGATAGAGTTCCGATAGAGTGATGGAGAGACCTGTGATGGAGAGCCGTTGTGAGCCAGTGGGATGGAGTTATTTGAGGAGCATCGCCGCAGGGTGACCCAAGCGGAAGCGCCGCTGGCGGCAAGGATGCGGCCTCGCGTGCTAGATGAGTATGTGGGGCAGGATCATATTTTGGGTGAGGGGCGATTGTTGCGGCGGGCGATCCAGGCGGATCAGTTATCGTCGTTGATTTTTTATGGGCCACCCGGCACGGGGAAGACGACCCTGGCCATGGTGATTGCCAACACCACGCGAGCCCATTTCATCTCTATCAATGCGGTGTTGGCGGGGGTGAAGGAGATTCGCGAGGCGATCGCCACTGCCCAAGAAAAGCGGGGTCTTTACAACCAGCGCACCATCCTGTTTGTAGATGAGGTGCATCGCTTCAATAAATCTCAGCAAGATGCATTGTTGCCTTGGGTCGAAAATGGCACCGTGATTTTGGTCGGAGCCACCACCGAAAATCCTTATTTTGAAGTGAATCAGGCATTGGTAAGCCGATCGCGCATTTTTCAATTACAACCCTTGGGCGATCGCCATCTCGCCGCCATTCTCCAGCAAACCCTCCAGGATGGCGATCGCGGCTACGGCAAGCTCCAGGTTGCCATAGCCCCAGAAGCCGAAGCGCATCTGATTAACATCGCCAATGGCGACGCGCGCACCCTGCTCAATGCCCTAGAGCTAGCCGTCGAAACCACGCCCCCCGATGCCACCGGCATCATTCAGATCCCGTTATCGGTGGCGGAAGACTCCATTCAGCAACGGGCGGTGCTGTATGACAAAGAGGGGGATGCCCACTTCGACACCATCAGCGCCTTCATCAAAAGCCTGCGGGGGTCTGATCCCGATGCAGCGCTGTATTGGTTGGCGCGGATGGTGTATGCCGGAGAAGACCCACGCTTCATTTTTCGGCGAATGCTGATTTTGGCGGGCGAAGATGTGGGAATGGCCGACCCCAACGCCGTGGTGGTGGTGAATGCCTGCGCCCAGAGCTTTGACCGGGTGGGTTTGCCCGAGGGGCGCTATCCCTTGGCTCAGGCGGCGCTCTACTTGGCCACTTGCCCCAAATCTAACAGCGTGATGGGCTTTTTTGATGCCCTGGCAACGGTGGAGCGATCACGCGAGGGGGAGGTGCCGCTGCATTTGCGCGATCCCAGCCGCGACAAGAAAAGTTTCGGCCATGGCCAAGGCTACCTCTACCCCCATGCCTACCGCGATCATTGGGTAGAGCAGCAATATCTACCGGGCAGTTTGCAGGGGCAGGTGTTCTACCAACCCTCCAACCAAGGCTATGAAGACCGCATTCAGGTGCAGGTCGCACGGCGGCGAGAGGCACAGTTGGCGGCGCTCGTGGAGAGTAGCGGCGCGTTTGAGGGGCTCACCTTTAGCCCCACTGATCGAGAGCAAGACCGCTGGCTGCAACGCACCCTCGACCAAGCCGGAGAACGGTTGGCGATGGTGCGCGATCGCCTTTTTAGCCTCGCCATGCCCCAGCGGAACCATGTCTTGCTCACCCTCAACGCGGGGAGTGGCCTGCTCACCTGGGAGGCGGTGCGGCGCGTCCCGGAAGGAGCCGTCTATGCCCATGGGCAACGCCAGCAAGATGCGATCGCCCTGCAAGAGCAGGCCGCCCTCTTACCCGAACTCAGCCGCCCCATCGTGCTACAAAGCCCCCTCACTGGCTTGGCCGATGCTCTCCAGCAGGCCGCTCCGACCCTCCGCTTTGATGGCATTTTGGGGCGCAACGTGTTGGCTGGGGAGCCAGAGCATAGGGCGATCGCCCAATTCCTCCTCCAGCGCCTACAACCCAAGGGCTACCTCGTGTTAGCCGAGCCACTTCCCCGTCACGGGCAACGGCTCTATGATCTCCTCCCCGAGCAGGCACTCAAACCTGCCCTCCGCGCCCGGCTCATCCGGGCAGAGGAGGCGATCTATGCCGCTGCCGACCCACAGATCCCCAGCAGCACCTTGCAGTGGGATCTCGCCGACTGGCGATCGCTCTTCGAGTCTTTAAACATCCCCATGATCCTCGACCTCCAAGTGGAGATCACCGCCACCGACCTATACATATCGGCGGCGTTGCTGGAGCGCTGGTTTACCCTGGGGCACCCATCCCCAGAGACTGGGCGCGATCGCCCCAGTTATGCCGATTATTTAGCCCCATCCCTGGCAGCTAAAGACCTAGCTGCGGTGCAATCGGCCTTTGGGCGATCGCTGCAAAACCAGACAGTGAAATGGAAAGGGGCGATCGCCTACCTCCATATCATCCGCACTACCGATCATTGAAAAACCTGGGCTGCGGTCATCAACTCTCGCAATGCTGAGGACTGAAGATCAGCGATAGCGTGCTATTTGGTCAGCATAACTACTCAGGTACTATATCTAGGCTTTGAAATCTTCAAAACACCATCTGTAGTGCTTATTGATTTTATCTTGGCGTCTGAAAAATCCAGAATTCTCAATAAAAGTCTATTTTCTGACTTAA
>Ga0105049_10008408_pt1 | contig 11970 bp, 8 predicted proteins | sample MAT06_FD_78087 | JGI IMG/M metagenome (GOLD analysis project Ga0105049, IMG submission 78087) | Freshwater microbial communities from Lake Fryxell liftoff mats and glacier meltwater in Antarctica - MAT-06 | ecosystem: Environmental > Aquatic > Freshwater > Ice > Liftoff microbial mat | place...
CGGCGGCTCGACGCAGGCGACGAAGTGGGTCTCGGACGGGCAGGGGAGCTTCACGGTCGAAGAGGCGGAGAAGCCGGGCCGCGGGACGGACGTGGTCTTGCACTTGAAGGAAGATGCTCTGGAGTTCCTCGAACCCTGGCGGCTGCGGACGCTCGTCAAGAAGTTCAGCGACTTCATCGAACACCCCGTTGTCCTGATCGGCTCGGAAGAGAAGGATGGGCAGACCGTTCCGACCGAAGACACCGTGAACAACCGCAAGGCGATCTGGCTGCGGTCGCCCAAGGAGATCGCACCGGAGGAGTATGCGGAGTTCTACAAGTCGATCGCACACGACCACGAGGCTCCGGGCAAGGTCTTGCACTTCAGCATCGAAGGCAAGTCCGAGTTCCGGGCGCTCCTGTTCATTCCTGCAAAGAAGCCGTTCAGTTTCGATTGGGAAGAGCAAAAGGCCGGGCTCAAACTGTTCGTGCAGCGCGTGCTCATCATGGACCAATGCGAGGCCGTGCTGCCCACGTACCTGCGGTTCGTCAAGGGCGTGATCGACTCCGCAGACCTGCCGTTGAACGTCTCCCGCGAGTTGCTCCAGCAGAACCCGCACCTGGAAATCATCAAGAGGAACGTGGTCCGCAACATCTTCTCCGGCTTGGAGGCGATGAAGAACCTCGAATTCGACAAATACCTCGCGTTTTATCGCGGCCTGGGTCCGGTGTTGAAGGAAGGCTTGGCCCGCGATTGGGAGAACAAGGACAAGGTCGCGGACCTCCTCCTGTTCGAATCGGCATCCACAGAGAACGGAAAGTTCCTCACACTCGCGGAATACGTGGAGAAGATGCCCGCGGGGCAGGAGCACATCTACTACCTCAACGGCGAATCCGCGGAGCAACTCCGGCACTCGCCGTACCTGGAAGCGTTCCGGGCGAAGGGCTTCGACGTGCTGCTGATGACGGACCCGGTGGACGAGTTCGCGATCCCGCACCTGACGACGTACAAGGACAAGCCACTCCAACAGGCGGACCGCGGGGACGTGAAGGCGGGGGACGAGATCACACAAGAAGTTAAAGACCACTACGCCGGGTTGCTGGCGGCGATGAAAGCGAAGCTCTCCGAAGTCTCGGACGTGCGGCTCACGAAGCGGCTGACGGAGAGCGCCGCGTGCTTGGTCGCGGACGCGGGGGGCATGTCCGCCCATTTGGAACGACTGATGAAGCGGGCCGGCGAAGCGGGCGAGGGCAACAAGCGAGTCCTCGAACTCAATCCGGATAACGCCGCGGTGATCGCCCTGCGGGACTTATTCGTACTGACACCGGACGACCCGCGGGTCGAGGCATTCGCCCGATTGTTCTACGATCAGGCCGTGATCGCCGAGGGCTCGCGGGTGCTCGACCCGGTCGGTTTCGCTCGGCGGATGAATGAGCTGATTGCCAAGGCCTCGGCGAGCTGAGGAGTTTTCGAGGATGAGCGCCCGTCCGATCGCCGGGTGCCGTCCGATTTTGCGGCGTTGAGTTTCAGGCGCCAGATTCAGAATTCATGCTCCAGTGCTAGCGAGTCGCCCGCGTGCCATTCTCGGCTCAAAAAATCCATTCGGAACAATAGCCAGTCTCGTCCCCATCGCCTCGACTGATCGAATCCGGTCCACTTACTGCCCCTGTAGAACTCCTCGAACTTCTTGAACGATTTTCCGGATTTTTCCCGGCCTCAGTCCGAAACAGTGAACTAGGGTTTGGCAGTCGCCGATCACGCAAGTTCCGTGGAGTTCCCTCCATGACCGCAACCATCTCGAATAACACCCGATCGTCCGTGGATTTCGGCGGCGGGTTGGCCGTCGATCCCGGATCGGACACGATGCCGGTCAACTGTGCAATGTCCAAGACCGCATTCCCCGCGAACCAGCCCGAATGGCAGGTCAAGACGCTGGGGAATCTCCGCCAGGTCGAAGATCTGCTGGATTCGCTCGAAGCCCACGGCATCGAGCACCGCGAAGTGCTCGCGATGGGCAACAGCGTCTTCGCCGTCCGCTGGCGCTGAGCCGCATAAAACGAACGACCACTGCGACCGGGGCCATCCGCCCCGGTCGTTTTCTTTTGAGAGTTCTCGCGTCGAGTGGGGGTTTTCCAATTGCCGGGCGCGCGGAGTGGATTTACATTCGTCCTCACTTCGTCCGCACCCGCAATCCGGAGCCCCGCGCCGATGGCTGCACCCTCCCCCCCCGCCGCTCCACGCATGTCGGCCGGGATTCGGTTCAAACTCTCCCTGATGATGTTCCTCCAGTTCTTCATCTGGGGAGCCTGGTTCGAGATCGGCTTCTCGTACATCCCCGCGCTCGGGTTCAGCGGCTGGCAAAACATCTTGGTGTTCGGCGCCATGAACGTTGCGGCGCTGGTGGCGCTCTTCTTCAGCGCTCAGTTCGCGGACCGGACGTTCGCGGCCCAGAAGTTCTTGGCCGTGAGCCACCTCCTCGGCGGGCTGGCGATCCTCGGCTTGTTCTTCGTTCGCCCGGAAGTCATCGCGGACCTGTTTTCGGGGTCCGAACCCGAATTTCAAAAAACGCTGCTATTCGTGCTCTTCTTCGGCCTCATGCTGCTCCACGCCCTCTTCTACATTCCGACGATTTCGATCACCAACTCGATCGCGTTCGCCAACCTCACCGATCCGTCGCGGCAGTTCGGCCCGATTCGCGTCTGGGGCACCATCGGGTGGATCGCCGCGTCCTGGCCGTTCATCTTCATCCTCGTGGACTGGGCCAACGTGCCCGAGTTCGGCACTGTCGGCACGGTCGAATGGATGGAGAAAGCCCTCGGCTCCTCGCTCAGCGGGGCCGCCGCATCGAACGCCCAGCGGTACATCTTCCTGGTCGCCGGGCTCGCCTCCCTGGTGTTGGCGGGGTTCAGTCTCTTACTGCCGCACACTCCGCCGAAGCCCGCCTCGGGGCTCGATTCGCTCGCGTGGCTGAAGGCCATGAAGTTGCTCAAGCACCCGTTCGTGCTCGTTCTTTTCATCGTCACCTTCATCGACGCCGCGGTCCACCAGAGCTTCTTCTACTGGACCTACGACTTCCTCACCGGCCCCGTCGGCGTCAAGTCCAACTGGGCCGGACCCGTGATGAAGATCGGTCAAATTGCCGAAATCCTCACGATGCTCGTCCTCGGCTACGTCCTCAAGTCCTTGGGGTGGCGCATGACCATGACCATCGGCGTGCTCGGCCACGCGGGCCGGTTCGCCGTGTTCGCGTTCTTCCCGGAACAGACCGAAGCCATCGTGCTCGTGAACGTCCTCCACGGCATCTGCTACGCATTCTTCTTCGCCACGGTCTACATCTTCGTCGATGAATACTTCCCGAAGGACATCCGCTCCAGTGCGCAGGGTTTGTTCAACGTCCTCATCCTGGGCGTCGGCCCCTTCGCGGCGAACACGGCGTGCGGAATCTTGAAGGAAGAGTACGGCGAACGCAACGTGGTCGATGGCAAAGAAACGTTCAAAATGGTCGATTACTCCGTCGTCTTCCTCGTCTCGATGTTCGCGGCGCTGTTCGGAGCGATCCTGCTCGCCGCACTGTTCCATCCGAGGAAGTCGCTGGCGGAGGCGAGCAAGTAACGCATTTTGAGGCCCCTGGCGCTCGCCCCGCTGGGGGTGTAAGATGAACTTTGCGAATCACCAATTGAGGGCGTTGCGATGAGCGGTCGAACCTGGCTCCTTCTCGGGGTGTGTACGATGGCGCTCGCAGCGGACGCTCGGGCTCAACCCACCGGCGCGGCGAAGGCCCCGTCGGCACCCGTCAGCCTCGAGCAAACCGCTTTGGACATCCTCAAGGAAGTCCACAACCGCGGCGCGGAGCTTTACAACAAGGGCGAACCGCTCGGCGGATTGCGGCTGTACGAAGGCGCCCTGCTCACCGTGAAGCCGTTTCTGGCCAAGCACCCGTCCATTCAAAAGATCATCGACGACGGCCTCGACGAAATCCTCAAGACCGAGGGCGTCAAGATTCAAGCCTTCCGGCTGCACGAAGTCATCGAAGAAGTTCGCACGAAGTTGAAGGAAGAGGTCAAGAAGGGGGATATTCCGAAAGCCGAGAAGCCCAAGGAGATGCCGGCCGTGAAGCCGAAGGAGTCGGCGACCGCGAATACGGTCGGAGGCAAACTCTCCTTCAAGGGCCAACCCGTCGCCGGGGCGGAGATCGTGATCGTGAGCCTGAGCGCGACCGACCCGAAAATCTTCCGGGCCACGACAGGCAAGGACGGCACCTATTCGATCGCAACGAACCCACCCGTGGGCGATTACGGCGTCAAAATCTCCGGGGCCGCGGATGGACCGAAGTTGCCCGCGAAGTTCGCGGAGTTCGCCACGTCCGGGTTGAAGTTGAAAGTCGCGGCGGGGGCGAACTCGTTCGACATCAATTTGGAGTAATCGACCGGCCCCGACTCATGACCGCGACCGTGCCCGCGGCGAGCAGCAGGAACGCCGCGGTGTACGCCCCATAGGTCATCGCTACATCTTGAGCCTCCTCCGGCAACGCACCCGAACCGAGCGTCAGCACGGCGGCGATTCCCAGGATCGCCCCGACGACCCAGCGAGCGATTCCCCCGTTGGGTTTCGCCGCGAATCCGAACAGGACCGCATACGGAAGCAGGAGCACCACGCCGTGGTGCTTCCACGTCCGCTCGCTGAAGAGCAGCATTCCGATCAGCACGAACGCCATCTCCGCCCCGGCCCAGAGCCCGTCGCGGCGCTGAGACCACGCGAACCCCGCGACGAGGAGCACGAACGCCGCCTGGAAAAGGCGGACGATCCACTTGGCGTTCTCCGGCCCGATGTCCGCGATGTTGTGGTACTCCTCGCCGTAGGGTTGATCGTTCTCGTCGTAGCCCACGACCGATGGTTGGGTCGTGAGCATCCGCACGGTGAAACCGGGGATCGATTGGTTGGCGTGCTCGCTGGTGATTTTCCCGTCGATCAGGAACGGCTTCGCCATTCGTTCGTACCAGCTGTTCAAAAGCGTTCGGTTGTGGTCCCACCCCAGCACCGCTCCGGGGACGACGAAGAGCCACAACCCCAATCCCACGGCCACCCCGACGATCACGAGCAGTGGTCCGCGGGCGGACGCTATCATCGGATTTGAGCAGTGCCGTTGCGGGAGCGCGAAGGCGAACGCCTTCCAGACGAAGTAGCCGACGATCAGCGCGGGCGTGACCTTGCAGGCGATGGCGAGCGCGAGCGCGACCCCGGCCAGTACGTTCCAGCCCCGGCGGTAGTGTTCCAAACTGCCGAGGACGAGGAACGCGATGAAGATGTTCACGTTCCCGTGCGAAAGGTCTCCGAGGATCGGGTGTAGGCTCATGAGAATTGCGAGGCCCTTGGCCCACCCCGGCATCGGCCCGGCGAGTCGGAACGCCCACAGGAAGCACGTCGCGGCCATGCCCACCTTGAGCGCGAACCACAGCATCGCCCCCACTATCGCGGGCAATTCCGCGAGCGGCCACAGAATCAGCGGCATGATCGGCGGATTGGGGTAGCTGTAGATTTGGTAGACATCATCGCCCTTTTTAAACCCCGGCAGCGGCCCCCGCCCCGGCGTCTCGTCGCCGAGGATCTGCACACGCCAGCGCAGGAACGCCGTCTTCGTCTGCGTGTTCAACCGGCTGAGCTTGTTGGCTTTCTGAAACTGCTGCACCCCGCTCACCGCCACGACGACGGCAAGGAGGGCGATGAACGAGTTCCGCCACACGGAGGACGGCACTTTTGCAATTCGGCCCGAGATTGACATAGATCGGAAGTTTACTGAACATCGTCGAAAAGGAACAATGGCAAGGGGACGCTATCAGTGTGGTAGAATGTCCGCGGAGGTTCTCAATGATTCAGACAGTCGAAGCGATCGTGGAGGCAGACGGTCGAGTGCGGCTTCTCGGAGCGGTGGACGTCACCATTCCGAGAAGGGCACTCGTAACCGTCCTGGAAGAACTGGAACCCAATCCCGGTGAGACTGCCTTGCTGTAGCAGAAAGCCTTGGCGGTGGATTGGTCCCGAGTCGAGGAGGACGCGGCGTGGTCGCACCTTGAATCGGTGAAGTAGTCCTCGTTCCATTTCCCTTTTCGGATTTGACCCAATCCAAGGTGCGGCCGGCTCTCTGCCTCGCCGATGCCGGACGGGGAGACTGGATTCTCTGACAAATCACCAGCAGGCCGTATGGAGATAGTTTCGCCGTGCCTCTGAGTGACTCGGACTTCTCGGCGGGAGGTTTGCTCGTGGCGAGTTTTGCACGTCCGAGCAAGTTGTTCACCGCAGATGGCGGACTCTTCGTGCGGTCCGTCGGTGTTTTGAAGCCGGCCGCACTCGGACGACTATTAGCGGCGGTCACGAGCCTATTTCATCAACCGTCGATCCCACCCTCCTCGTAAGAGGCTCTCCCATTCTCGGCGTTTACGGCCGCAGCGTCAAACTGTGCGACGGGATCACCCGCCGCGAAGTGCTCCGCGTCGGCGGGTTCAAGACCGGCCAAGTGATCGGCGATACGGACGCTCAGGGCGGCCGTGCCAAGGGCAAGCCGTACACCCCCGGCAACGTGCTCGCGAGCCTCTACCGGCATCTGGGCATCGACCCCGCAACCGCGATTCCCGTTCGCAACAAGCGGCCGATGCACTTCCTGGACGACCGCGAAAGCGTGCGGGAACTCGAATAGGCAATCCGGTATAACGGGAGTACCGACTTCCCGTTCCCAGGATGCCGACTCGATGGCCGATAAGAAGTACGCCCACCTGCACCTGCACACGCACTACTCCCTTCTGGACGGCGCGAACCGCATTCCGGAACTCGTCGCTCAGACGAAGAAGCTCGGCATGAACGCCGTGGCCGTGACGGACCACGGCAACATGTACGGCGCGATCGAGTTCTACCAAGCGTGCAAGGCCGGCGGCATCAACCCCGTCATCGGCTACGAGGCGTACCTCGCCCCCGGCGACCGCCGCGAGAAGAAGGCCAACCGCCAGCACGACGCGTACACGCACCTCACCCTGCTCGCGAAGAACTCGGTCGGGTTCAAGAACCTCATCAAGCTCTCGTCGATCGCGTTCTTGGAAGGGTTCTACTACCACCCGCGGATCGACCGCGAGATTCTGGAAGCGCACAAGGAAGGCCTGATCTGCCTGAGCGGCTGCCTGGCCGGGGAGTTCAACCAACTCATTTTGAAGGACCAGGCCAACGAGGCGGCCAAGCTCGCGAAGTGGTTCCACAAACTGTTCAAAAACGACTTCTACATCGAGATTCAGAACAACGGCATCGACCTGCAAGACCAGTGTACCCCGGTCGCCGCGGACATCGCGGACCAGATCGGCGTGCCGCTCGTGGCCACGGCGGACGCGCACTACCTCTGCTCGGAGGATGCCGAAGCGCACGATGTGCTCTTCTGCATCAACACCGGCAAAAAGCGAGACCCCCGCAAGAAGCAGTACCCCGAGGGCAAGCTTCCGAACCCGTACTACGTGCGGTCCCCCGGGGACATGTACCGGCTCTTCCCGGACTACCCGGACGCGGTCGCGCTCTCGCAGACCATAGCGGACGGCGTCGATATTCAGATCGACCTGAAAAAGCGGCACTTCCCGGTGTTCACGCCACCGGAGGGGTTGACCGCAGAGGAGCACCTCCGCCAACTCTGCCGCGACGGCACCCGCGAACGCTACGGTGAAGACCCCGCCCCCGAAGTTTGGGCCCGGCTCAACCTCGAATTGGACACCATCTGCCGCATGGGCTTCGCGGGCTACTTCCTGATCGTGTGGGACTTCGTCCGCTTTGCCCGCGACAACAAAATCCCGTGCAGCGCCCGCGGTTCGGGCTGCGGGGCGGTCGTTTGCTACGTCCTGCACATGAGCCACGTCGATCCGCTCGAATACGACTTGCTCTTCGAGCGGTTCCTCGACCCCAACCGCGGCGAGGCGCCCGACATCGACATCGACTTCTGCCAGGAGCGGCGGGAGTTGGTGATTCAATACGTGAAGCAGAAGTACGGCGCGAGCAGCGTCGCCCAGATCGGCACGTTCGGCACACTGGCCGCGAAAGCCGCGATCAAAGACGTCGGCCGCGTACTCGACGTGCCGCTCGACCGCGTCAACCACCTCTGCAAGCTCGTGCCGATGAAGGGCGCGATCTCGCTCGGCCTCGACGATGCGATGAAGAACCCGGACTTTCGCAGGGAATACGACAACGACCCGACCATCAAGCAACTCGTCGATATCGCCAAGAAGCTCGAAGGCATGAACCGCGGCATCGGCACGCATGCCGCGGGCGTGGTCATCGCCGACGGTGCCATTACCGACTACGTGCCCGTGCAGCGGGCGACCCGTAAGGGGGACGACGCGGACAAATCCGGGGATGCGGTCGTCATCACCCAGTGGGGCATGGGGGACATCGAAAAAGTCGGTCTGTTGAAGATGGACTTCCTCGGGCTGCGCACGCTCACGCTCGTCGATAACGCGGTCAAGCTCATCAAGAAGACCCGCGGCGTCGATGTCGATGTGATGGCGATCCCGATGGACGATGCAAAGACCTTCGAACTCCTCCAGCGCGGCGACGCCAAGGGCGTGTTCCAGTTCGAGTCCGAAGGCATCCGCGAACTGCTCAAGCGGATGAAGCCGGACAACATCCGAGACATCGTGGCCTGCACCGCCCTTTACCGCCCCGGTCCGCTCGAAGGCGGCATGGTGGACGAATACATCGAGTGCAAGCACGGCCGCAAGAAGCCGTACTATGCCCACCCGATCATGGAAGAGGTGCTGAGCGAAACTTACGGTGTGATGGTCTATCAAGAACAGATCATGCGCATGCTCAATCGCATGGGCGGCATCGAACTTTCGAGCGCGTATGCGTGCATCAAGGCCATCAGCAAGAAGAAGGAAGATATCATCGAGGCCCGAAAAGCCGACTTCATCCGCGGATCGGCCGCGAACGGGCTTTCGGAATCGGTCGCGGAAGAAATCTTCGAACTCATCGTCAAGTTCGGCGGCTACGGCTTCAACAAGGCCCACTCGGCCGCCTATGCGCAAGTCACCTATCAATCGGCCTATTTGAAGTGCTACTACCCCGCCGAGTTCATGGCGGCGCTGCTCTCCAGCGAGATCGACGACGGCAACAAGCGGGATATGCTCGTCGATCACATCGCGGACGCTCGCAAGATGGGCGTGGACGTTCTGCCCCCGGACGTGAACCGCGGGTCGCCGGACTTTGACGTGGTGAACGGGAAGATCGTGTTCGGATTGACGGCGATCAAGGGCCTCGGCCGCGGCGCGGCGGAGGAGATCGTCCGCGCCCGCGACGCGGGAGGGCGGTTCAAGGACCTGTTCAATTTCTGCGAGCGGATCGACCTGCGGACCGTGCCGCGGGCGGCGATCGAGAAGATGATCCAGGCCGGGGCGATGGACTGCCTGGCGAAGAACAAGCGGGCCGCGATGGTGCTCGCGCTGCCCCGCGCCGCTCAGGCGTCGGACGATAAAGCCGCGGACAAGAAGCGGGGCCAGAAGAACTTCTTCGACCTGGGGGGTGACGACGACGAACCCCGCACCGACCGCTTCGGATTGAGCGAAGGGTTGCCGGACGTGCCCGAGTGGCCCGAACTCGAAAAGCTCAAGTACGAAAAGGGCGCGCTCGACTTCTACATTTCGAGCCATCCCTTAGCTCAGTTCGACGATCAACTCCGCCGCTTCCGCACGCACGGGGCCGGCGAAGTGGGGCGGGCCGAGACCGGCACCGAAGTCCGCCTCGGCGGCATGATCAACGAGTTGGTCGTGAAGACGACCAAGAGCGGCAAGCGCTTCGTCATCCTCCGCGTCGAAGACTTCACCGGCGAATCGAAGTGCGTGCTCTGGTCCGAGTCGTACGTCCGCTACAAGGACGACCTTGCCGAGGACAAGATCCTGCTGTTCGAGGGTAAGGTCGAACGCCGCGAAGGGGCCGCGGAGCCGGACGTGATCGTGGAGCGAATCCTGACCATCGAAGAAGCGAGGAAAGAACTGACGCGAGGCATGGTCCTTCGAGTCGCCTATTCGGACGACGAAGAGCAACTCCGCAAGTTCGACGGCGTGGCCGCGGTCTTGAAGCGGAGCAGCGGGCCGTGCCCCGTCTACCTCACCGTCCGCGACCCCGCGGGCCGCGCGGCTCAGTTCAAGCTGGGGACCGATTTCACGGTGAACCCGACCAAGGTGCCGGTGGAAGAGCTGGAAATGCTGCTCGGGCCGGGAGCGGTGCTGTTCACGGGGCGTTAAGCCAATGGCATTTAGCCCGCGGTGAACAACGCCGGGGGCGTTCGTGCAAGCCCCCGGTGTATTCACCGGGGGCTAATTGTTATGCCGACCGCCGGTAGTCTTCGAGCCCGAAGAAGTGGTGCGTGCCGATCCAGAGGATCATCAGGATCGAACGAATGGCTTCTTTCGAGTTCACCTTGGACGAGCCCGCCCGGCGGTTTTCGAAGATGATCGGGTATTCGCCGAGCTTGCACCCGGCTTGGTGGCAGCGGAACAGGACTTCCTGCTGAAACGAATAGCCGCGGCTCTGCGTGCGTTCGAGGTGGGCGACGCGGAGCTTGGAAACGCGGTAGCAGCGGAACGCCCCGCTGGCGTCTTTGACCGGCATGCGGAAGAGGAACCGCACGAGCGCATTGACGCTGCGGCTCAGGACGAGCCGGGCGATCGGCCAGTTCTCCGTGCCGCCGCCGGCCACGTACCGCGAGCCGATCATGATGTCGCTTTTCGCCATGCCCGCCTGAATCCCCGGCAAAAACCGCGGCGGGTGACTGAAGTCCGCGTCCATGTTCTGTAGAAAGTCGTAGTCGTGGTCCATGGCGTAGCGCATGGCGGCGAGCGTGGCCGTGCCGAGGCCGAGTTTACCCGGGCGGTGCAGAACCTTGATTCGCGGGTCCGCCGCGGCGAGTTCGTCCGCGAGTTTGCCCGTGCCGTCGGGCGAGTTGTCGTCCACGACCAAAACGTGCGAGTGCGGCGCGACCTTGTGAATCTCTTCGATCAACGGCTGCAAGTTGCCCCGCTCGTTGTACGTGGCGAGCGAGATGAGCAGTTTGGGGTGATCGACGGCGTCTGGCACGGAGTTCGTTCCGGATAGGTTTCGGACGAGCCCGGACGGTACGGGCCGCATGGGCGGGGGCGTCGGCCGATTTGTTGAGGCCGGTTCGGCAGTGACCGCTTGCATGACCGTGGGCTCCGTCTTTATGCTCTTAGGATATTGATCCGGACCGCGGACGGTTATTCCACCCGTTCCCGGCGATCCTTCCGCCCGCAGACCGACCGGAGTACCTGGCCCATGGCCGCGACGCTCGACATCAAGTGCCCGCACTGTTCCAAGGGAATGAAAGTTCCGGACACGCTCGTGGGCAAAATGATCAAGTGCAAGGGGTGCGAAACGCCCTTCGCCGTGCCGGGGGGCCCGGCGAAGCCCGCGACCGCGAAGCCGGCCACCGCAAAACCCGCGACCGCGAAACCGGCCGGCGAGGCCCCGCTTGCGTTCAAGCCGGACGAGACCGCCCCGAAGAAAGCGTCCAAACACGACGACGACGATGACCAAAGCTCGAACCCCTACGGCGTCATCACCGACGGCGACGACATCCCCCGCTGCCCGTTCTGCGCGAACGAACTCGACCCGCCGGACACCAAGATCTGCATGACCTGCGGCTACGACTTGCTCAACCGCAAGCGCCGCGAATCGAAAAAGGTGTACGAGCACACCAACAACGACTTCATCATGCACTGGCTCCCCGCCGTCATTTGCATCTTCGTGGTGATCGGCCTGTTCACCACCTCGGTCATCGCCGGCATCAACATGACCGAATGGATGACGGGCGGCCTCTTCGATGCGGACGAGAAGAACCAGATCACCGGCAAAGCGACGTTCATGCTCGACCCGCTCTGCTTCAAGATCTTCATCTGGATCAACAGCGCCTGGCTCGGCTTCGCCCTGGCGCGGTTCGCCTACAAGCGCCTCGTC
>Ga0105049_10008409_pt1 | contig 11970 bp, 4 predicted proteins | sample MAT06_FD_78087 | JGI IMG/M metagenome (GOLD analysis project Ga0105049, IMG submission 78087) | Freshwater microbial communities from Lake Fryxell liftoff mats and glacier meltwater in Antarctica - MAT-06 | ecosystem: Environmental > Aquatic > Freshwater > Ice > Liftoff microbial mat | place...
AGTTGAAGGCGGGGATGCCGGCCGGATTGGTGGCGCGATCGGCAAAGTAGTTATAGCCGTTGGCGACGTCGCCATTCTGGAAGAGCACGTTGGCCCAGATCAGCGTGGGCACCGGAGCGTACAGATAAGCGGCGTAGTAGCGGAAGACATTCTTGCCGCTCTTGCCGGGCGACCAAGCCAAGCCGACGCGAGGCGAGAATTGCATCAAATCATTGGGGATTTTGGACGTGGTGCCGAGGAAATCCTGATTGGGAGTCTTCACCGCGGGATTGGTTTGGCCATCCCAGCGGAGCCCGTACATCAGGGTGAGCCCGGGCCGGAGGCGGAAGGTATCTTGCGCGAACAGGGACGGATAGGTGGGCTTGAGTACGGCGGCGCCGGGGCCAAAGAACTGGATGTACTGATCGGGTTGCCGCGCGGCGAAGGTATCGAAGCTGAAGAAGGTGAATTGCCCGCGCGCATTACCGCGCCAAACGTTGTCGAACTTGACGAAATCAATTCCACCGCCAAATTTGATCTCGTGACGGCCGGTTTGTAGCGTGACGTTGTCGGTGAATTGGTTGCGCCATTCGAGGGAAACGATGGGCAACGTGGCCGGCGGGCCCAGGCGGCCCAGGCCGTTGATGACGATGTTGGAGCCGCCGGCGACGCCGTTGGCATTGAGAGATTCCGGATAGGGGAACGTAATGCGCGGCCGATCCTCGCGGTTCATGTTGTAGCGGAACTCGTTGAACAGGCGGGCGCTAAAGACCTTGGAGACCTGGGTATTGAAACCATCCACGTCGTTCTTTTCGATGCCAAAGTTCTCGGCGCCGGCGGCTTGTTGGCCCGACAAGCCGTAGGTGCCGTTGTTCTGGCGATTGCGGGCAAAGTTGTAGCGCGAGGAGAGCGTGGTGGTGGAGTTGATGAGCCAGTCCACCTTGCCGACCAGGGAGGCCACGTTGTCACCGGCAATCAGTTGACCCTGGCGAGTGAGGAAGATTTTGGCCGCATCGGCACGCACCGGATCAGAGCCGTTGGCCGCGGCCTGGATGACGGGCAGGGCGTTGAAGGCCAGGTTGATCTGGGCGTTGCGTTTCTGGTTGTCGTTGGCGACGAAGAAGAACAGTTTGTTCTTGCGGATGGGGCCACCCAGGGTGGCGCCGAATTGCTGACGGCGGCCGCGGGCGGCGCGGTCAAAATAGTCGTCGCGGATAAACGTGCGGTCCTGCAGATACCAGAAGCCGCTGCCGTGGATGCTGTTGGTGCCGGACTTAGTGACGGCATTCATCATGCCGCCGCCGGAACGGCCGAACTCCGGGTTGAGTCCGTTGGTCTGCACGACGAACTCCTTGATGGCCTCAAGGCTGATGGTAAAGGGCGGACGCGGCCCACCGAGTTGGCCACCGAAGAAGCTATTGGAGAAGTCCGCGCCATCGACGGTAATGCCACTGTGGATGCCTTTTTGCCCGCCGATGGAAAAGGCCGACGCGTCACCGCGGGTGACCGAGAGGGTGCCGGGAGTGAGCGTGACAAAGGATTTGAAGTCGCGGGCGAGGGTCGGCAGGGAGTGCACCGCGCGGTCGTCGAGGCGTTCGGCGCTGTTCACGCGTTGGGTCTCGATGATGGGCACGTCGCCTTCGGAGACGGTGATGGTTTCGGAAATAGAGGATGCCTTGAGGCTCACCTCGATGGTGCGCCGTTGGCCGACCTGGAGCAGGACCTTGGCGATGCGCACCGAGGCAAAGCCAGAAGCGCTGGCTTGGATTTCATAAGTGCCTAAGGGCAACAGAAGAGCCGTGGCCTGTCCAGCGTCGTTGCTGAGGATGGAACGGGAGAAGCCGTTTTCGGTGTTGCGCAGCGCAACGGTGGCGCCCGGGATGACGGACCGGCTAGAGTCCAGGACGACGACTTCGATGATGCCGTTGGCGGCTTGAGATTGTCCGAAAGCGCCGATGGCGCCCAGACTGAGCGCAGCCCACAGAATGAAAGGGGAAGAGTGATTTCGCACGTGCATTGCCTCTGAAGTTGGATTCAAGAAAGCAGGCGTGCGAGGTTGCGACGGGGACGATGGCGACGGGGGCCTACTGACGATGCGGGGTGCACGCCAGGGGCCACTCTCGTCATCTCGTATTGTCATCAGGTTAAGCGTCTTGCGCGGGCGAGTGGCAACGAGTTTCGCCGGTTTCTAGCCCGAAAAATCGACAATTGTGTCGGTTTTAGCTCGCTGCGGCAAGCGGACTCAATCGGTTACCGGTTCGGAACGTGGCGTGCTTGCGGATGGGAGCACATGCATTCGTTCCGGTTATTTACCCTAGTTTCTCTCTGCCAAATGGTACTTGGTGCCGAGCCAGCACCGGATTTCGCCAAGCGCTTCGAAGCGATCAGGAAGACTGCTACCAAAGAGGAGTTGTATCGTTTCCTGTGGGCCGTTCCAAAAGGTGGCGACATTCATAACCACATGGTGCAGTCTTATCTGTCGCACCAGTGGTATGAGGCGGCGGTGGACCCCAAGCGGAACCACGGCAACCGTTACTACACGCAGCTCCGCTACACGAACTGTCCGGGGAACGATGCGCAGTCGGGGTTCGTGCTGTTCCGTACGATTCAGCGCGCGACGTATGAGAAGCTCTCGGTTTGTGAGAAGGCCGAGTTTGAGGCGCTCGATGCGCTTTCGCCGGATTTGCGGGAGCAGTGGCAGTCGTCCTTCCGGCTCGACAAGGCCGGCGAGGGGCGCAATGAGTTCTTCGAACTGTCCAGCAAACGCCGCGGGGATTTGGGCCTGGATCCGTATCTGGTGCCCGACCTGTTAGTTGAGCAATTGAAGCTCATGAAGGCGCAGAACCTAAGGTATCTCGAGACCCAATTCCGGCCCATCCTGCAGGATCAGGCGGGTCAGTTAATTCCGGAAGATCGCGTGGCCGAGTTACTCAAGGAGCGGCTGAATGCGCCCGACGCCAAGGCCACGGGAATCACGGTCCGGTTTATGAACTCCGTGCTCCGCTTTGCGCCGGATGCCGAGCAGCAGGTAGAGCGCATCTACGCCTTTATCGCCCGCAACCGCGACCTGTGGGTGGGCATGAACATGGGCGGCCGCGAAGACAACGATAAGGGCTTTGCGCTGCGCTTTATGGAAGTACACCGGAAGATGCGGCGGACCTATCCGGGTATCCATCTGGCGCTGCACGGCGGCGAGGTGGATTCGCCGGGCGCGGACGTGAAACATACCCTGATGTTAGGCGCCGAACGGATTGGGCACGGCGTGAACCTGGTGACGGATCCGGAGACCATGTTGTTTATGCGTCACAATCGCTATCTCGTGGAGATTAATTTAATCAGTAACAATCTACTGGAATATATTCCTGATCTGTCCACCCATCCGTTTCCGGAGTATCTGCGCCTGGGTATCCCGGTCTGCCTGAATACCGATGATCCGGGTGCGTGGGACTCCAACCTGACCGATGAATATTTTGTGGGTGTCACCCGCTTTAATCTCACTTGGGGCGAGATCGTGCAACTCGGGCGGAATAGCCTGCAATACGCCTTTGTCGAAGAGCCGGAGAAGAGTCGCCTGCTGAAAGATTATGAGGAAGGCGTGCGCCGCTTTGAAGCTCTTTATGGAACGGACGATTGGAAGAAGGCGGAGCCGGGGCTACGCGTGTCACCGTCGGGGTATGCGAAAAAGGCGCTGAAAATCGCGCTTCACTAACCGGCGGCCCGTTTGAACATCCGGCGGTCAATGCCGAACTTGCGGAGCTTGTAGCGCAGCACGCGCTCGCTGGTTCCGAGCAGTTCCGCGGAGCGGACTTGCGAGCCGGCGGAGTTGCGCAGTGCCTCCTCAATCATTTGCCGTTCCAGCGTGTCGGCGGCGGTGCGCAGAACCGGGGCGGCAGCGGGTCGGACGTTGGGCAGCAATAAATGGTGAGCCTGGATCACGGGCTGGTCCGCCACCAGCACGGCGCGCTCCACGACGTTCTGTAACTCGCGGACATTACCGGGCCAGAGGTGCCGGTGCAGTAGCGTCATCGCGTCCGGGGAGACGGCGCGTACATCGCGGCGATGCTGGAGGGCGAACTCTTCCAGAAAACACTGGGCGAGTGGCCCGATATCGTCCGGGCGCGCTGCGAGCGGAGGCAGGCAGATGGGGAATACATTGAGCCGGTAGTAGAGATCCTGCCGGAAGCGCTTTTCGGAAACGGCCAAGGCGAGGTCGATGTGCGTAGCGGCGATGACGCGGACGTCCACCCGGATGGTGGATTCGGATCCGAGCCGCTCCACCGTGCGATCCTGCAGCAGGCGCAGCAACTTCACTTGCCCAGCCAGGCTCAATTCGCCGATCTCGTCGAGGAATAGCGTGCCCCCGGAAGCCATCTCGGCTTTGCCGCGACGGCGATGGTTGGCGCCCGTATAGGCCCCGGCTTCGACGCCAAAGAGTTCTGATTCCAAAAGTTGATCGGGCAGCGCGCCGCAGTTCACCACCACCATCGGACCCGTCGCGCGCTCCGAGAGCCGATGGATGGTGCGCGCGGCGAGCTCTTTGCCGGTGCCGGTTTCTCCCAGGAGAAGAACGGTGGCGTTGGAGCAAGCTACCTGATCGATCTGGCGATAGACGGCCCGCATGAGCGGGCTGCTGCCGATTAATTGCCCGGGGGGCTCGGGCGGGCGGGCGGGAAGGGTGGCGAGTTTGGACAAATTCATCGGTGTTTCCTCAAGAGCGCAGGGGCGACGGGGTGCGACGGCAAGAGGACTGCAGGTCCAAACGAGGCCGATGAGTTCCCAGGATACAGGTGAGTTCGACTTCTGGCAAGCGAAAGAAGTTATAGGATTGACAAACAGTACAGAGTCGTCTAGTCTCATCTTAATGCTGGTGTCGGCCTTTGGGCGGTCGACTCAATGTACGGCAGAACGCATCAATGGTTGCGTTGGGTTCCCCCTATTCGGCTTTCCTCTTGCGCAGTGTTTGCGTGATTCGGATCACAGTGCTGATCCCCGGTCGCAAATTTTCTCCAACAGGATGGTTTCCAGCTCATGCGCGCAGGCTTACTCAAGATAGTGATGGGTATGATGTTGGCGGGGGAAGCTTTGGGGCAAACCGAAGCCGCCACGGGAGTGATTGCCGGCTTGGTGACGGATCAGAACGGCGGCGCGGTCACGCAGGCCGTGGTTAGCATCCAGAACACCGATAAGGGGTTGAAGCGTTCCACCCTCACCAACGAACAGGGGCTTTATCGCGCCGCGTTGCTTCCCCTCGGGAACTACGTAATCCGGGTGGAATATCCAGGTTTTGGCCGGATGGAACGCACCGGCGTCTATCTGGGCGTGGGCCAGCAACTGGCGATCGATATGACGCTGCGGCCGTCGGCAGTTTCTGAAACGGTGAGCGTCGCAGCGGAAGCGCCGCCCATCGAGACCAGCCGCTACGAGCGGACCCAGGTGATCAACCAGCAGGCGATCAGCAATTTGCCGATCAACGGCCGGGACTTTAGCGACTTCGCGCTGCTTTCGCCGACGGTGGTGCAGCGGACGTCTTCGAACGGCAAGTCCATTTCCGCGGGTGGCGGCAGCGGACTAACCACGGGTTTAACCGTCGATGGTGCCGATTACAAGGCTTCGTTTCGCGGTATGCAGACGGGCGCCGTGTCGCCGTATATTCTGACCCAGGAGGCGGTGCAGGAGTTTGAGGTGGTTCGCGCCGGCTTCTCGCCCGAGTTCGGACGTTCCATGGGCGGCCGCATCAATGTGGTGACCAAGTCCGGCGGCAACGACTTTCACGGCAGCGGATTCTACTATTTCCGGGACAGTGCGCTGGCGACAGATGATGCTTTGGGACGGCCCCAGTCGTTTCGCACGCAGCAGTTTGGCGGGAGCCTGGGCGGCCCGATCAAGAAGGATAAGCTCTTCTTTTTTGGCGCGTATGACCAGCAGAAGCAGGCGCTGCCGCTGTTCATCAACATTCCGGGGGAACTGGCGAACGCGGTGAATGCCGTCGCGCCGACATTGAAAATTCTGGGGCAATCCGGCCGGTTCCGGCAGACGAACAATGGACTCAATAACTTTCTCCGCGGCGACTACAGCCTGACGTCCAATCATCAGTTTTCCGCCCGCTACAACTACCTGAACAGCAATCAGGAGAATATCAGCACGAACCCCAATAATGCCCTGGGCACGCAGCGGAACCAGAACGGACACGTGAACAACGGGATGGTGAGCTACAACGCGGTGCTGGGCAATCGCGTGAATGAAGCCCGCGTGCAGTTTTCGCGCGATAACCAGCCGATTGAGAGCCACCCGCTGGGGGTGAATCAGCCGGCGGCCACGGTGATTGTGAGTGGCGTTAACTACGCGGTGGGCGGGCCGACTTCGGAGCAAAATCCGTTCTTCCAGAACCGCGATCAGTTGATGGACAACTTCAGCATCGTGAAAGGGGCGCACTCGGTGAAAATGGGCGTCGACTTCAACCGCACGGGGCTCGAGCAATACTTCGCGTTCAATCCCAACGGAACTTACGCTTATACGAGTCTGGCGAACTTCATTGCGGGCTCACCCGCTTCGTTTAATCAGTACGTCCCCCTGAATGGGCTCAACATTCGCCAAGCGGCGACCACCAGCTTTTCCACGAAAGAGCTCGCATTCTTCGTGCAGGACACGTGGCGAGTAGCCAAGGGGCTCACGATGAACTACGGCATGCGATGGGAAGGGCAATGGAATCCGCAGCCGCGTCGCAATCCGGCTTACCCACTTACGGGCTCCATTCCGCATAGCCTCAATAACTTCGCGCCCCGCCTGGGCCTGAGCTGGGATCCGAACAAGAAGGGCAAGACGGTGGTGCGCATCGGCGGCGGCTACTTCTACTCGCGCAACGACGGCATTAACTTTATCCGGGCCTTTGACACGAATGGGACCACGGGTGCTGGCGTCACCTTGACTCCTGCTGGCGCGGGCGGCAACCTGATCCCCAAGTTCCCCGGCAAGTTCGAAGGGTTCGCCAACGTTCCGGCCAGCGCCATTCCGGCGCTCAACATCACTTACTTTGACGGGAACTTCACGGTGCCCCGCACCATCCAATGGACGGGCGGTATCGAGCACGAAGTGATGTCGGGCACCACGGTGTCGTTCGATCTGATCATGAGCAACACGGTGCACGGGAACAAGATGCGGAACATCAATTTGTTTCCGTCCACCAGCACCGATGCCGATGGCCGGCCGCTTTACAATAACCGGGTGCGACCCAATACGCAGTTCAATCAGATTCGGGTGATTGAGGCTTCGGCGCGGTCCACTTACGATGCGCTGGTATTTGCGGTGCAGAAGCGCATGAACCGGCGCGTCCAACTGCAGGCCAGCTATACTTTCTCCCACACCCGCGATGACGCAGGCGACTCTTTCAACGGCGTGTGGACGGTGAACACTCAGGACAACTTTAACGCGAAGAATGACTTCGGCTTTTCGGCCAACGATGTCCGGCATCGGGCGGTGCTCAGCAGTGTGGTGCAATTGCCGTTCGGGTTGAGCTGGTCGAATATTCTCACGTACCAATCGGGAATCGCCTACAACGCCGTCTTGCCGAACGATGCCAATGGCGATGGCAACTTGAACGACCGGCCTTATCGTAACGGGCTGGTGGAGCCGCTGAACAACTACCGCCAGCCCAACTACTTCAACTGGAACACGCGGCTTACCAAAGACTGGAAGTTTGCGGAAAAACACACGGTACAGACCACTGCGGAGATTTTCAATCTCACGAACGGGTCTAACTTTACGACAACCAACACCACGGTAGGTACGGCGGCGTTTCGGCGCTCTAACCTGCCTGGCCCCCCATTCCAAGTGCAACTCTCGGCACGCTACCGGTTCTAAGAGGAAAGTTCCCATGAAAAAGCTCGGCTTGTTACTTCTGGCGTCCATCGCCATCAACGCCCAGATGCCCGAGGGCACGGGGCTCGATAAGGGCGTGGCGGACGTTATTTTTCGCAACTGCCAAGGCTGCCATACCAACGGCGGCCATGCCGGCGGTCTGGTGATGAATACCCAGGCTCTGCTGCTGAAGGGCGGCAGCCGGGGCGCGGTGGTGGTGCCCGGCGATCCGGCGAAGAGCCGGCTCCTCATGGCGATCGACTACCAGGACTCGGCGCTTCAGATGCCTCCGCGCGGGCGAATTCCGCAGGGCGACATCGATCTGGTCCGCCGCTGGATCAGCGGCCTTGGTGCGGCGGATGCGTCGCCAATGGTGACAGCGAAACCGGCCAAAGCGCCAGTGCCGGTGCCGGTGGGGCGACCGATGCTCGAAGCGCCCGTTAGCGCGTCGCCGGTCGCGGTGGCGGCTGCGCCAGCGGTTGCCGCCAAGACTGACGGTGCCGTCACGCCGGAGCAGGAGAAATTCTTTGAGACCAACATTCGCCCAGTGCTGGTGAGCAAATGCTATACCTGCCACACGCAAGCGGCGAATGGCGGACTCCGGCTCGATTCCCGCGAGGCCTTGCTCAAGGGAGGATCACATGGTCCGGTGGTGATGCCCGGAAAGCCGGACGAGAGCAAACTGTTGGCCGCCGTGCGGCAGGATGGCGGACTCAAGATGCCGCCGGGCGGTCCCCTTGAGCCTAGCCAGATCAATGCGCTGCGGGAGTGGATCGCCGATGGCGCGCCGTGGCCCTCGCCGCGCGTGGCGACGGCGAAGTTGCCCGCCTCGGCTCGTCAGTTTTGGTCGTTTCAAAAGCCGGTGCAGCCCGCCGTGCCGCAGACCACCAGCCAGTGGCCGCGCAACGATATCGATCGCTTTGTGTTTGCCAAGCTCGAAGAGAAAAAGCTGAAGCCGGTGGCCGATGCGAGCAAGCGCACGCTACTGCGCCGGGCCACGTACGATCTCACCGGCTTGCCGCCTACGCCTTCCGAAGCGGAGGCCTTTATGGCCGACCCATCACCTGCCGCCTACGACAAGCTGATCGAGCGCCTGTTAGCTTCGCGGGCGTATGGCGAACGCTGGGGTCGCAAGTGGCTCGACTTGGTCCGCTACGCCGACACCGCCGGGGGCGACGGCGACTTCCCAATTCCGCAAGCGATTCAGTACCGCGACTATGCGATCAAGGCCTTCACCGAAGACAAACCGTTCGACCGTTTCATCCATGAGCAACTGGCGGGAGACTTACTGCCCGCCGCCTCAGCCGACGAGCGATGGAACAACGTGGTGGCTACCGGCTATCTGGCCGGGGCGCAGCGCATGGAAGAGAAGAACGGCCATTACGCCGACGCCGTTGACAACCTGGGTTATACCTTTTTGGGCATGAGCGTGGCGTGCGCCCGCTGCCACGATCACAAGTTCGATCCGCTGCCAACGGCCGACTACTACGCGCTGTATGGCATTATCCGGAGCACGACTTTCGCCAATCCGGGCTATGGTGCCGTGCGCTGGCAGACCGGCTTCACCTACCGGGACCCGAAGGCTTTGCAGCGCGAAGACTGGAAAGTATTCCAAGCGCAGTTGGAGCCCATCTCCAACGCTTTGCTGGCGGTGTTGAAACTGCCCGGCACCTATGACGACCTGGTGCCGCAATTGCAAATGCGCCGGATGAATCTCTTCAAACTGGCACCGGACTTGGGCGAGGCGGCCTATGCCGTCACCGAAGGTGTGCCCCACAATGAGCGCATCGCCATCTACGGCGACGAGAAGAACCTGGGCGCCGAAGCGCAGCGTGGCTTCTTGCGGGTGATCGACGAGAACGCCGCGCTATCGCCGGAGACGAAGGGAAGCGGGCGGCTTGAGCTCGCCAAGTGGCTCACTCACCCCGACCATCCTTTGACGGCCCGGGTGATGGTGAACCGGATCTGGCAGGGGCACTTTGGCCGAGGCCTGGTAGCGTCGCCCAACGATTTCGGACGCCGCGGCGTCGCGCCCAGCAACCAGGCCTTGCTCGATTGGCTGGCGCTAAAGTTCGTCGAGAGCGGCTGGTCAGTGAAGGCGATCCACCGCGAGATCCTCCAGTCGCGCGCCTATCGGCTCAGCGGCGCCCGCGATGCCGCCAATGAGGAGATCGATCCGGCGAACGACTTTGTTTGGCGCCATTCCCACCATCAGCTCGAAGCTGAAGAAGTGCGGGATTCGATGCTGGCCGCCGCCGGCCTGCTGGATCGCACCGTGGGCGGGCAACATCCGTTTCCGCCGATGAGCCAGTGGAACTACGAGCAGCAGAATCTCTTCGAAGCGGACGCGAAAGCCTACGAAACGGATCGCCGGACGGTTTACCAGATGGTGCAGCGGACGGTGCGGCCGGATCTGTTTGTCATCTTCGATGGACCGGCCACCAACGCCAGCACGGAGCAGCGCACGCGCAGTTTGACGCCCCTGCAATCGCTTTTCTTCCTGAATGGCGAACTGCCGATTCGCGCCGCGGCGAGCCTGAGCGCGAGCCTGGTGAAGGAAGGCGGCAGCAGTCGTGAGTGGGCAGGGAAGGCCATGGCCGCCGTATACGGGCGTCCAGCGACGGCCGAAGAGATGGAGCGCAGCGCGGGCTTTTTGTCCGCCATGACGGACCGCTTAGGTTCGCAGGGTAACGACCCCCCCGCGGCGCGCCGCTCCGCCTTGGAACAGTTCATCAAGGCGCTTTTTGCCAGTAACGAATTTATGTTCGTCGATTAGAAAGGTAAAGCAACATGTCACTGGGAAAATACAATACCGGCCGGCGCTCGCTGATCAAGTCGTTGGCCAGCGGTTCGATGTTGCTGCCAGGGATGCTGCAGCAGATGATGCAGGCCGAGACCGCCGGCGCCGATCCGCTGGCAGCCAAAGAGCCGATGTTTCCGGCCAAGGCCAAGCAGGTGATCTTCTTGTTCATGAGCGGCGGGGCCTCCCACGTGGATACCTTTGACCCGAAGCCCAGATTGCAGAAGGACCATCTCCATCGCCGCGGGCTCGACTTTTTGCACGGCAGCCCTTGGCAGGCCTACCGCTACGCAAAGAACGACACGGCGGTGACCGAGATCTTTCCGCATATCGGGGCCTGCATGGACGACATCTGCCTGATTCGTTCCATGCACAATGACATTCCGAATCACGCCCAAGCCATCATGCAGGTGCATGGCGGCTCCACGGTGCAGGCGCGCCCCAGCATCGGCTCCTGGGCCAGCTATGGACTCGGGACTTTTAACAAGAATCTCCCGTCCTACATGGTGCTTGCGCCGGAGATTCCCTACGGTGGCGCGGCCGCCTGGGATTCGAGCTTTCTGCCCGCGTTTCATCAAGGCATCCGCGTGATCCCCGGGCAGGAGGCGATCCCCAACATCACCGTGAAGGGCAAGCGCGACATCCAGGAGATGAATCTGGGTCTGGTTGATTTCTTCAACCGCAATCACCTGAACCAGCATGGCGGCGACCACGAACTGGCGACGCGGATCAAGACGTTTGAGACGGCTTACGGCATGCAGACCCAAGCGCCGGAGGTGTTCGACATCGACCAGGAATCAGACGCGACGCTGGACCTCTACGGTGTGGAGCGGGGCCAGAAGGAAGGCTACGGCTGGATGTGCCTGGTGGCGCGCCGCTTGATTGAGCGCGGCGTGCGTTTCGTGGAACTTATCGATGGCGGCGAGGACAAATACACCAACTGGGACGCTCACCTCAACATTAAGATGCATGGCGCTCGTGCACGGAACACGGACCGAGCGGTCGCCGGGCTGCTGAAAGATCTCAAAGGCCGAGGCTTGCTGAAAGACACGATTCTGGTTTGGACGACGGAGTTCGGGCGCAAGCCGGGTGATACGACACCGGATGAAGAAGGCCGTCAGCACTACTCGAACGCCTATTCGACTTGGGTGGCGGGCGGCGGGTTCAAGCCGGGTATCGTGCACGGCTCCACGGATCCGTACGGATACACGGTGGAGTCGAACCCGGTCCACATTCATGATTTGCAGGCGACCATCCTGCATCAACTCGGGATGGATCACACCAAGCTGACATATCGCCATGCGGGCCGCGATTTCCGCCTGACTGATGTTGGCGGC
>Ga0105049_10008411_pt1 | contig 11969 bp, 9 predicted proteins | sample MAT06_FD_78087 | JGI IMG/M metagenome (GOLD analysis project Ga0105049, IMG submission 78087) | Freshwater microbial communities from Lake Fryxell liftoff mats and glacier meltwater in Antarctica - MAT-06 | ecosystem: Environmental > Aquatic > Freshwater > Ice > Liftoff microbial mat | place...
CGATAAACGGTCTGCTTGTCCTCGGGGGAAAGCTCGTCGAGACCGAGAATGGCGATGATGTCCTGCAGATCCTTGTAGCGTTGAAGGACGCGCTGAAGTTCGCGGGCGACGCGGTAGTGCTCTTCGCCGACGATGGAAATCTCGAGCGCCTTCGAGACGGACGCGAGCGGGTCGACGGCGGGATAGATACCGAGCTCGGCGATGGAACGCTCCAACACGATGGTCGAGTCCAAGTGCGCGAAGGTGTTGGCGGGCGCGGGGTCGGTCAAATCGTCGGCAGGCACGTAGACGGCCTGCACGGAGGTGATGGAGCCCTTCTTCGTCGAAGTGATGCGCTCCTGAAGGAGGCCCATTTCGTTGGAGAGCGTGGGTTGGTAACCGACGGCGGAGGGCGAGCGGCCAAGCAGCGCGGATACTTCGGAGCCGGCTTGCGAGAAGCGGAAAATATTGTCGATGAAGAGCAGCACGTCCTGGTTCTTCTCGTCACGGAAATACTCGGTCATCGCGAGCGCCGAGAGGGCGACACGCATACGCGCGCCCGGGGGCTCGTTCATTTGGCCGTAAACGAGCGCGACCTTGGACTTGCTGAGATCTTTCTGGTCGATGACGCCGGCCTCGGACATTTCGTGGTAAAGATCGTTACCTTCACGGGAGCGCTCGCCGACGCCGGCGAAGACGGAGTAACCGCCGTGGGCTTTGGCGATGTTGTTGATGAGTTCGAGAATGACGACGGTCTTGCCGACGCCGGCGCCACCGAAGGCTCCGGCTTTGCCGCCCTTGATGAAGGGGGCGATGAGATCGATGACCTTGATGCCGGTCTCGAGGATCTGGGCCTTGGTGTCTTGCTCAACCAGAGCGGGGGCGAGGCGGTGAATGGGATACTTCTTGGTGTAGGCGACCGGGCCGCGGTCATCCACGGGCTCGCCGGTCACGTTCAAGATGCGGCCGAGGATGCCCTCGCCAACCGGCACGGAGATGGGTGCGCCGGTATCCACCACGGACATACCGCGGGCAAGGCCCTCGGAGGAGGACATCGCGATGGTGCGGGCGACGCCGTCGCCGAGATGTTGCTGGATCTCAAGGGCGAGGCTGGTCTGCTTGCCGGCGACGGTGAAGTCCACGGTGAGCGCCTGGAAGATGGGGGGGATGGTGCCATCAGTGAACTTAACGTCCACCACGGGACCGATGACCTGAACGATTTTGCCGGTGTTCATTTTTAAAGAAAGATTTTGGAGTCTGAAATTTTAGCGGAGATTTGCAGGTGAAGCTTAACCGGTCGCAAACTGGGCGGCGGCGATCTCGAGGATCTCGGCCGTGATCGCGGCCTGGCGGGCCTTGTTGTATTCGAGACTGAGTTCGCCGACGAGCTTGGTGGCGTTGTCCTTGGCGGTCTTCATCGCGACCATGCGGGCCGAGTGCTCGGAGGCGCGGGCGGAGAGGACGAGCTGGTAGATGTTACGATTGACGTAAAAGGGTAGGAGCGCCTCCAGCACCTCGGTGGCGTCGGGCTCGAAGAGCATGTCGCGCGTATCAACCGAAGTCGTGTTCGCACCGGCCTCGGCGGTGGCGGAGGAGAGGAACTCGGCCAAGCTGGCCAGCGGAAGCACGGGACGGATCTGGGCTTCTTGCAAGAGGGTGTTTATGAAACGCGGATAGATGACCTCAATGGTGTCAATCTCGCCGGCGAGGTAAGCTTTGACCATAAGGTCCACGACCACCTTGACCTCGGCAAAACCGAGCTTGTCGGAGACGTGGAAATCGGCGACGAGGTCCCGCTTGGCGCGAGCCAGAAACTGCGAGCCCTTGCGGCCGATGGAGAAATACTTGGCCGGGCCCGTGACATCGAGGACGAGCTTGAAGAGGTTGGCGTTGAGTGGTCCGCAGAGACCCTTGTCGGTAGTGACCAGAAGGATACCACGGGTCTTGACCTCGCGCTGGGTGAGAAAGGGGTGCTGGACCTCGGCGAGACGAGGTGCGAGGCGGGCGAGCATCTTCGCCATAAGCTGGGCGTAAGGGCGGCCGGCGAGCGCCACCTGCTGGGCCTTCTTCATCTTGGAGGCAGCCACCAACTCCATCGCCTTGGTGATCTGGCGGGTGTTTTTAACCGACTTGATGCGGCGGCGGATATCGCGGGTTGAGGCCATGAGGAAAAAAGCTAAAGGACTGAAAGGCTAAAGGGCTGAAGGGCTAAGGCGGAGTTCAGCGGGAACGGAGCAGGGTGACGAATATGGCGATGAGTTCGCCGACTTCGGATTGGAGTGGAGCGAGTCGGTCACGAGGAGGGTGTGCGCGATAGAGCCGGGCGAAGCGACGTCCCAATTGGGACAAACGATTCCTAAGGTCTCCCTCTTCATGAAACACGGCGACATGGTGGTTATTTGTTCAGCTTTTCATCCCTTCGGTTTTTCCGCCTTTTAAACTGCGGCGGTGCTCTTCCACGCATCGAGCGCGGCGACGATCTTAGCCTCGAGGTCCTTGTCGAGGGCGGCCTTGGTGCGAATCTCGGTGAGGAGGGCGTCTTGGCGAGCCTTGAAGAAATCGCGGATCGAGACGGCGGTGGCGGTGACTTTCTTGAGGTCGGCGGTGTCGTAGTAACCGCGCTGAAGGGCGAAGATGGTCACGACTTGAAGCTCAACCGAGGAAGGGCTGAAGGCGGGCTGCTTGAAGAGCTCCACGATGCGGGAACCGCGGTCGAGCTGGGCCTTGGTCTTGGCATCGAGGTCGGAGCCGAACTGGGCGAAAGCGGCCAACTCGCGGAACTGGGCGAGCTCGCCCTTGAGTTTACCGCCGACCTGCTTGGTCGCCTTGATCTGGGCAGAGGAGCCGACGCGTGAGACGGAGAGACCCACGGAGACGGCGGGGCGGATACCTTGGTTAAAGAGATCAGTCTCAAGGAAGATCTGGCCGTCGGTGATGGAGATCACGTTGGTCGGGATGTAGGCCGATACGTCGCCGGCCTGGGTCTCGATGATGGGGAGCGCGGTGAGCGAGCCCTTGCCATCGAGGCGGGCGGCGCGCTCGAGGAGGCGGGAGTGAAGATAGAACACGTCGCCGGGATAGGCTTCGCGGCCGGAGGGGCGCTTTAGGATGAGCGAGATCTGGCGGTAGGCGACGGCGTGCTTGGAGAGGTCATCATAAACGATGAGGGCATCCAGGCCGTTTTCCATGAACCACTCGCCGATGGCGGCGCCGGAGAAGGGGGCGAGGTATTGGTTGGCGGCGTTGTCGGCGGCGGGAGCGCCGACGATCACAGTGAACTCGAGGGCTCCAGCGGCCTCAAGGGCGGCGATGGTGCGGACGATGTTGGAGTTCTTCTGGCCGATGGCGACGTAGATGGAGTAAACGGGGCGGAACTTGGGATCGCCGCTGGCGAGGCCGACGCGGTTGATGTTCGCCTGATTGATGATGGTATCAATCGCGATGGTGGTCTTGCCCGTGCCGCGGTCACCGATGATGAGCTCGCGCTGGCCGCGGCCGATGGGGATCATGGAGTCAATGGCCATGATGCCGGTGAAGAGGGGCTGGTTGACCGACTTACGGGCCATGATGCCGGGAGCGATTTTTTCAACCGGGTAAAACTCGGTTGCGGCGATGAGACCCTTGCCGTCAACGGGGTTACCGAGAGCGTCCACGACGCGGCCGAGCAGGCCCTTGCCCACAGGAACGGAGAGGAGCTTGCCCGTAGTCTGCACCTCGTCGCCCTGCTTCAAGGCGGATACGTCGCCGAGGACGACGCAGCCGACCTCGTCCTCGCCGAGATTGAGCGCGATGCCGATGACGCCGCCGGGGAAGGCGACCATCTCGTTATACATGACCTCGGAGAGGCCACTGACCTTGGCCACGCCGTCGGCGACGGTGGTGATGATGCCGGTGTTTTTGCGAACGGCCTTGGAGGAGAGCTTGGCGATCTGGGATTCGATTTGGGCGAGGACGGTGCTCATGGATGAAAGGAGTGGGTAGCGAGTAGCGAGGAGTGAATGGAAAAACGGGTTCAGCAAGCCGCAGCGAGGGCTGCGAGTTGGCCAGAGACGGAGGATTCGTAAACGTCATCGCCGATGCGGACACGAAGACCGGCGAGGAGTTTGGCGTTAGGCGTGGCAACAGCGGCCACCGGGCGACCATAGCGTTGGGCGAGCGAGGCGGCAATGGCGGCGAGCGCCTCGGAGGTAACCGGGCCGGCGTGCTCGATGCGGGCTTCGCCCTTGGCAATCTCTTCAGCGATGAGTTTGCGGTAGGCGAGGAGAACAGCCTGAGGACGGGCGGGCGGGGTTTTATCGAGGTATTCGAGGACACCCGCCACGCGCTCGGCAGACACCGCGCCGTTGTCGAGGCTGAGCTGAACAAGCTGCTTAACGTAGGTGCGGATTTTGGCGGAAACGGCGGCCATGGGGAAAGGTGTCGGTGAGACGAAAAAGGATGCGCTTAGACGGAAGTCAGCTCGCGGGTGGCCGTTTGATTGTAAGCCGCACGGTCAGCATCGTTGAGCTGCTTGGCGAGGACGCGCTCGGTGGTGACGACGACGAGACGCGCTATTTCGGTGCGGGCATCGGCGAGCATCTTTTTATGCTCAAGTTCGATGGCTTGCTGGGCCTTGATGATGAGGTGCTGGGCACGCTCGTTGGCGACGGCGGCCTCGCGATCTGCGAGTTCTTTGGCGACCTTGCGCGCCTCCTCGACGATCTTGTTAGCCTCGACTTGGGCGGCTTTGAGCTGGGCGACAATTTGCACTTGGGTCTCGGCGAGCTTGGCGACGGAGGCTTTTTCGTTGGCCAGGCCTGCCTCGATCTTTCCGGTGCGCTCGTCCATCGTGGCGAGGGTCGGCTTGATCCCGAACCAGTAAAGGGTAGCGGCGAGAATCGCGAAGCTGATGAACTGCATCAGCACGTAGTTGCCTTGGATGCCAAAGCGGTTCATTAGCGCGGCGGCACCGGAGGCCTGAACGGCTTCGGCGTGTGTGGCGGTGGTTTCGACGGCGGCGGCGAGGATGGCGAACATGGCGCTAAAAAGGATACGAGCGGAAAAAAGGAAAGGGAAAGAAGCCGGAGCGGCTAAGCGATTTAGGATTAACCTAAAACACGGCACACGCCCCGGCGGGACACTCGGGGTAGAGCAACAAGTGTACTTGCCTAGGACGAAGATGGCGAGAATGCCGAGACCTTCGGCGAAGGCGCCGAGAACGAGGGCGAGGGGGAGGATCTTGCCTTGGGCGGCGGGGTTGCGGCCGACGGCCTCAACCGTACGGAAGCCGATCAATCCGACGGCGATTGCGGCGCCGAAAACGGCGAGTCCAGTGGCGAGGTTACCGGTGATACCAGCGGCGGGAGCGATCTGAGCGATGATGGGGAGCATGTGGATGTGGTTTTATTTTTGTTGGTTGATCCCGAACACCCGCGTTTGGTGTGGCACGTGGGCCCGCGATGGCGTCCGGGGAAAGGGATCAGTGCTTGGCCGCTTCGGGAAGGGCGTGACCGTGGGCGTCGTCGTGGCCATGGGCGCTATCGCCCTCGTGGCCGTGATCGTCGCCGTGGTTGCAGATGAGGCCGATATAAACGGCGGAGAGCAGGGTGAAGACGAAGGCTTGAACGAGACCGACGATGATCTCGAGGAAGTAGAAAATGAAAATGAAGCCAGTCGCGTGAAGGAGATTCTCGCCACCAAAAACGTTACCGAAAAGACGGGCCGAGAGGGTGATCGGGCGCATGCCGATGGAAACCAGCTCAATGATACCAACCAATAAAAACACCACGGTTAGGAAAAAATACATGGCGGGGTGCAACTCGGATTTACCCGCCTTGTTACCAAAAAGGTCATGCCAGATAAGCTTCGGCCCAGCGTATTTAAAGATGAGAATGAGCCACGCGCCAAAAGAGACTAGGGAGAGCGCCAAGGTGCCGTTTGCCTCGGAGGTGTGTGGACGGAAGAGTGCGGTATCGAGAACGAATTTACCAGTGGTCGGATCGGTGTGACCCCAGCCGACGGTGCCGACAAAAGGTAAAAGGCCAGACCAGTTATGCACCAAGATGAAAATAAACAAACAAAGCAGCACGGGAAACGCTCCCGGCATGGCTTTTTTGCCCACGATCGGCTCGAGGATTTCGCGGAGTCCGTCAATAAGGGTTTCGAAAATGGCCTGACCACGGTTGGGGACGAGCTTGGGGCGACCGACCAAGACCCGTAGGCCAATGATCAAGAGCGTGGTGATCAGCAAGCTGGTGAAAATCGAATTGGTAAGCGGAAAACCAAAGTGAAAAAACTGACTGAAATCCGAGGCAGCCTCTTGCCCGCCGGCTGCATACACCGTCGAGGCAAGCACCGCGAAAAGCGGCAAAGCCAGGAGGGTTTTGAGTACGAAAGAGGAATTACGGAGGGCCATGGAAAGAGGGGAAACGGTTGAGGTAGTTAAACCCGCGCTTGGGCGTCAACCTTGGAAATGGGGGTGTATAATTTATCCCTCATAGAATAAGCGCCGTAATCGCTGCGGCCTTTAAAACTAATTCCTTCCCCTCTTTTAAAGAAAAGATGGCGAGGCATCCCGAGGCTGAGGGTCTTGCTCACAACGCAAAAGGGTGAACGAATGATACCCCTTGTCGGCCGCTCTTTCTTGGAAAACGGAAGGTTGCTCGAAGGGCCAAGGAACTTCCTTGTCTGCGGCCAAGCACCATGCCGGATGCGCGGCTGCCGTTTCAAAGGCTTGGTCGAAATACTCGCGATGGTCGGTGCGGAAATGGAGGGCGGCTCCTGGGTCGGTTAAGGGCAGGAGTTGATCCAACAGCGTGCTTTGAAAAACACGATTCTTCCAGTGCCGCCGCTTCGGCCATGGATCGGAGAACAACAAAAAGACCCGACCGATCCGATGCTCTTCAGGCAGCGCCTCAAGGAAAAGAGCGGCCTCGGCCTGCACCCAAGCAATGTTTTCCAACTTCGCCCGAGCAGTCTTCCTCCCGGCGCGTGCAATGCGCTCTCCAATAATATCTATGCCCACGCAAAACTCCGCAGGATGGGCCGCCGCATACGCGGTCAGGTAATGTCCATGCCCGCAGCCAATCTCGAGCGTCAGCCGGGCGCGGCCGCGCAAACGGGGCCAAAAATTGTCGCGCAGCTCGGCTAGGCGCTGTTCGCGCAGGGAATGATAAACCTCAAGGGGCATGGTAAAAAAACAGGCTGCGACGATGTGGATACGACCGTAAACCTCAAATCCGCCACTCTCGCCGGTTCTAATCTCTCAGGGCAACCGCGCCGGCAGGGTAAAGTAAAACGCCGTCCCCTGCCCCACCCTGCTCTCCGCCCAGACGCGACCGCCGTGCAACTGCACGATGTGCTTGACGATGCTCAGCCCCAGGCCCGTGCCGCCCTTCTCGCGCGAACGTCCCTTATCCACCCGGTAAAAGCGCTCAAAGATATGCGGCAGATCCTCGGCGGGGATGCCCGGACCGTCGTCACGCACACAGACCTCTATCGTATCCGCAGGGTGAATACGCACTGCCAGCTCGATGCTTGAGCCGCGCGGAGTGTATTTAAGCGCATTGCCGACCAGGTTTTCAAAAACCTGGCCAAGCTTGAGTGGATCGAGGAACGCGGGGCCGAGCGCCGGATCAAGCTTCAGCTTGATTTCGTGTCCCGCAGCCGCGGGCAGGGCGCGCAATTCTTCCACGGTTCCAGCCAGGAAGGAGGGTAATTCGCAACGCTCCCGGGCCAGCCCGGGCTGGGCGGACTCCAGTCGCGAGAGTGCGAGTAAATCCTCCAGCAAGGAATTAAGCCGCTCGGTGTGGCGCTGGATGGTTTTTAAAAACTTTTCGCGATCAACCGGCGAGACGGAATCCTGCCCGTCAACCAGCGTCTCCACATATCCCTTGATGACCGCCAGCGGGGTGCGCAGTTCATGGGATACATTTGCCACGAATTCTTTGCGGATGTTTTCCAGGCGCTTCTGTTTGGTGATGTCGTGCAGCACGAACAGCACGCTCGGGGTTTTGCTCCCGCTCAGCGGCGCGATGACGGATCCGGTGACTTCGACCCAGGTAGAGCCGCTGGCATCAACAAACTCGATTTCCCGCCGGGGCTCCGCCTGGCCGGCCCGCACGGTGGCGACCAATCGCAGAAACGCGTCACTATGCAAGGTGAGCTCAAGGCGCTCTCCAAGGATGTTGCGCGCCTTGGGGAAGATGGCCTGCAGCGCTTTGTTCGCGAGCAACACATAGTTGTTTGCATCCACAATCAGCACCGCCTCCTGCAAAGAACCCAATGTAGCCTCGAGTTGGGCGAGCTGCCCGGTATGCTGACGATCAAGACGGTTCACCTCCTCGATCAATTGGGTGCTCACCGTGCAGAGTTCATCCCAGTCCGGCCCAAGCGCGCCGGGCATCCCTTCGCGTAACAAGGGCTGACGCACCACCAAAGCATCCCGCAACGCCCGCACCGCCTTAAAGTGCCCGCGCAGGCGCAGAGCCATTAGCGCGAGCATCAAAGCGAGAATGATAAATACAATGGCGGACATGGATACGAAATCGTGAGTTCGAACGCTGGCTGAGTATAACTAACTTCAAACTGTTCCCCGGGGACGCAATCGCCAAGCCAACCCCGCATTCTCGCCGAAGCGATACTGCGCCACGCTTTTCAGGTATCGGCGGTTTCTGAGGCTTTCCGCTCGGCAAAACGATATCCCACCCCACGGATGGTCTCGATCCAATCCGCCTCATCGCCTAGCTTCTCGCGCAAACGGCGAACGTGGGTGTCCACCGTGCGGGTCTCGATTTCAGTCTCATAATTCCACACGTTTATCAACAAATGCTCCCGCGTCTGCACCCGGCCACGTCGCTCCATGAGCAAACGCAGTAACCTAAATTCCGTCGCGGTTAACTCCACCACCTCGCCGCTTACCGTCACGATATGCCTCTCGCCATCCACCACGATCTTTCCCGCCGTGATCATGCGAGGAGTCTCAACCGCGCCCTCGTTTATACGCCTTAAAATTGTCTGCACCCGTAGAACTAATTCCTTAGTGCTAAAGGGTTTGCATATATAGTCATCCGCCCCAATTTCCAAACCTTGTATGCGGTCGGACTCTTCGGCTTTGGCGGTAAGAAAGATCACCGGGGTCTTCTTGAGCTTCGCATCCGCCCGCAACATGCGGCAAATTTGAATGCCGTTAAGGTCCGGCATCATCACGTCGAGAATGATCAAATCTGGCAAGAAGGTGCGGGCAATGCCTATACTGCGATTCGGATCATTCACGGCTTCGACCGTAAATCCCTTAGCCTTTAGGGTGTAAGCAAGTAAATCTGTGACATCGGTCTCATCATCAACGACCAGAATTTTCTTCGGGGCGAGTGCTGCGTTTTGATCTAACATAGTGACGCGAAAATGGATTACGATGGGTGTTGTGCCAGACTGCGGGAAGCGACGAAGACCATCCTAGCCCCAAAGTCCCGCTCCGCCTAGGCCAAACCCTGTTCGTTTCACAAATGTTACAGGCCACACCCCAGGACGTCAGCCCCTCCCAACCGCCAGTTTCGAGATTTTTACCTCACTGATAACCGGCCACCAGGCATCAAGTCGTTCGACCGCTTTCGCTCGTCACTCCTTAGTTGTCTTTCCGAAAACCGCCCTTACGCCGCGCCTCTACATACACTAGCAAAACACTGATGTCGGCGGGGTTCACTCCACTAATCCGGCTCGCTTGGCCGAGGTTCAAGGGCCGGGTGTGCTTTAATTTAGCCAAGCTCTCGGCCCGCAAGCCGCGAACCACGTCAAAATCGAAATCTGCTGGAATACGCACCTTCTCGATTTGTTGCAGGCGAGCCACATGTCTTAGCTCACGAGCCAGATAACCCGCATAGGTAACCCGATAGATCACCTCGTCCCGAGTGGGAGCTGGCAGAGACTGAAACTCCATGGGCAGCGGAACATCCACCTCCTTGGTCCCCGGAACCTCGGTCGTTTGGGCCGATTGACGACGACGCAGCCGGTCTGCCCAGGTCCCCTCCCCTGCCCCGCTTCCCGCTACCGGCCGGGTTGCCTCCAGGCGTGAAACCCACGCCTCCACTTGTGCGCGTTTTTCTGCGATCCGCGACAACCGCGCGGGCGAAAGCAAACCAAAGTCCCGGGCGTGATGCCCCAACCGCAACTCGGCGCTGCCATGATTAAACAAGAGCCGATGCTCCGCCCGGCTGGTAAACATGCGATAGGGCTCATTTGTACCCTTGGTCACCAGGTCATCAATCAAAACCCCGGTGTAGCCCTCGTGACGGCCAATGATCAAGGGATCCTCTCCCCTACCCTTACGCGTCGCGTTTACACCCGCAACCAAACCTTGGCAGGCCGCCTCCTCGTAACCCGAGGTGCCATTGATCTGGCCGGCAAAAAAGAGATTATCTACCAGCTTCGACTCCAAGGAGGCCAGCAACTGCGTCGGCGGTGCAAAATCGTACTCCACCGCATAGGCAGGGCGGATCAACTCCGCCCGCTCCAAACCGAGGATGCTGCGCACCATTTCCACCTGAACAGCAAACGGTAGAGAGGTGGAGAGACCATTAATGTAGTATTCATTTGTCGCCCTTCCCTCCGGTTCCAGGTACAAGACATGACGCGGCTTATCCGCGAAACGCACAAATTTATCCTCGATAGAGGGGCAATAACGCGGCCCCACCCCCTCGATTTCACCCGAATACATGGCCGAAAGATGCAGATTATCGCGAACCAGTTTGGCCGTAAGCGGGGTTGTGTGAGTTAACCAACAAGGGACCTGGTCGCTACCCGGCGTCCAGCCGAGGCGTTGTTCACGAAAATATGGCGGGTGTTCCACGTGGAACAAAGGCTCGTCGTCCCGGGTATCGTGGAAAGCAAAGAGGCAGGGTTTGGAGTCGCCGTATTGTGGCTCCATCCGGGAAAAGTCTATGGAGCGACCGGAGATACGAGGCGGCGTGCCGGTTTTTAAACGCTTCAACTCTATGCCGGCCTCCAGAAAACTGGCCGAAAGTGTCTTGGCGCTAAAATCCCCCAGGCGCCCGCCTTCATTTTTATTCTGCCCAATATGCATCAACCCGCGCAAAAAAGTCCCTGTCGTCACCACCACTGTCTGGCCGAGGAAATCCAAATCCAAGTTCGTGCGCACCCCGATCACCTGCCGCACCCCCGCCTTGGTCTGGCCAAAAATCAGCCCCGTGACTGTCGCTTGGAATAGGCTCAGGTTCGGCTGCAGCTCCAAAGTGTGCTTAAGCCGAAACTGATAAGCTTTCTTGTCGCACTGCGCCCGGGGCGATTGAACCGCCGGCCCCTTGGATTCATTTAAAAGGCGAAACTGGATTCCGGTAAGGTCGGTGTTAATGGCCATTTCGCCGCCCAGCGCATCAATCTCGCGCACGATTTGCCCCTTTGCCTGCCCACCGATGGCCGGATTACAGCTCATCTGCGCCACCGTATCAAGATTCCCGGTCAGCAACAGCGTTCGAGCGCCCATACGCGCCGCCGCCAAAGCCGCCTCGCAACCGGCATGGCCGGCCCCGCAGACAATGACTTCATAGTTGTGGGCGTGAGATGGCATTTAGGAAAGAGGCCATGCATCGAAGTGCTTTTACCCCGAGAAGCGAGGCTGCAAACCCGCAGAACAACTCAAACGATTTAACACCTGCCATGAAGTTCCGGCACGCCCCGAGGCTATCTGTGTTACTTACCAATACAGAACGTGGCAAACAAGGCGTCCAACATCCGCTCATTATCCACCCGTCCGGCAATTTCGCCAAGCGCCTCTAAGGCGGCTCGAACGTCGCTGGACACCAACTCGATCGGAGCTGGCGCAGAGGCCGTCAAACCTGCGTGAGCCGTAGCCAAACTCTCTCGCGCTCGCCGTAACGCATCAGCGTGCCGTGCATTGATCGCTATATGCGCTTCGCTTCCTCCCTCGGGACGTAATGCATCCGCCCGGGCTATGATCGCAGCCTTGAGGTTTTCCAGCCCGGTGCCGGTGCGCGCCG
>Ga0105049_10008417_pt1 | contig 11965 bp, 9 predicted proteins | sample MAT06_FD_78087 | JGI IMG/M metagenome (GOLD analysis project Ga0105049, IMG submission 78087) | Freshwater microbial communities from Lake Fryxell liftoff mats and glacier meltwater in Antarctica - MAT-06 | ecosystem: Environmental > Aquatic > Freshwater > Ice > Liftoff microbial mat | place...
AACGACTGCCAAATCTCTTCCCCCCGAAGACTGAGGCGCGCATAGTAGCGACCTGATTTATGGCGAACCAGACTTTGCAATTTCGTCTTCTCCCGCGTTTTTACGGCAGGCGGTTCGGCTACCCTTCCTCCTCGGAGACAAAGTCTGTGAAGAAACAAGATAGTTTGCCTCCGATTCCCTAGTTTTACTCTTCAAAAGGCCCCGTAGTTCAATGGATAGAACGGAGGTTTCCTAAACCTTAAATTCGGGTTCGATTCCCGACGGGGCCACGGGTCGTGCGTTTTTCATGGTTTGCGGGCGATTGGCGGTCAGTTTTCTGGATGCGTCAGAACGAAAGCCAGAACATGTCCGCCGATGTTTTTTCCCCGGCGTTGACGCTCATGCGGTCTCGTGGGAATCTCCGCGCGTGACTGCCGTAGCCGACGCCATCGCCAAGATGCAGACTCTTTCCGAGGAACGGGCCGCCCGGGTCGTTTCGCTCATCGAAGACCTTTCGGATTTGGAAGCGCGCGAAGATGCCGAAGATCTCGCTGCCGCCCGCGCTGCGCTGGCGAGGATCGCGGCGGGTGAAGCGCCCGTGCCCTGGGAAAAAGTGAAGGCGGAACTGGATGCCCTACACGGTCACGATTGAGCGCCAGGCGGCCAAATTCCTGCGCGGGCTCACGGATCGGCGGCTGCATTCCCGCTTGCGGGAATCCATCGAAGCTCTCGCGGAGAGCCCGCGTCCGCCGGGTTGCGTGAAGTTGCAGGGGCCGGAGGAACTCTACCGCGTCCGGGTGGGGGATTACCGGATCGTCTATCAGATTCAAGATGCCGTCCTCGTGGTGCTGGTGGTGGAGGTCGGGCATCGTCGGGAGATTTACCGGCCGTAGGCCCGCTCACAGGGTGTCACGCGTCCCGGGCTGGCAGTTTGGTAGTTGGCCAACTCCTGCCCGACCATGACCCGCTTTCTTTGTACAGAAGTTGCAGGACGCCACCTTCTTCCTTGATGGCCGGGCTGGTTTTTCCCGCTCCCTCCTCCCTCGGGGGTCATCCTTTGTCCTACGGGCCGCGTGGCGGTGCCGGCTCTCCTGAACGTCGAGGAGGAAATCGTTGTGGATTTGGGACGTTTGTTTCGGCAAACTCCGCGGAGTTTTCCGGCAGGTTCGGTTTTTTGCCTTAAAGGCCGCCGATTTGCTGAATCTGCTTTTGCCCCATGCATCTCCTCATCACCTCGGCTGGCCGCCGGAACCACTTGATCTCGTGTTTTCGAGAGGATGCCGCCTCGCTGAATCTCCCGCTCCGCATCCTGGCGGCGGACTTCCGCCCGGAGTTCAGCCCGGCCTGCCGGCAAGCCGACGCTCATTTTGCGGTCCCGCACTGTGCGGACTCGGATTACGTGCCCACGCTGTTGAAGCTGTGCCGCGAGCATGAGGTGCGGGTGCTCGTCCCGGCGATCGATCCGGAACTCCCGATTTTGAGTGCGCACCGCGCCGCTTTCGCCGCCATCGGGACGCACGTCGTGGTCTCCGGGCCGGAGGCGGTGGCCGTGAGTCAGGACAAGGGCCGGACGGCGGAGGTGCTCCTGGCGTCCGGCATCGCCACCCCTCGAACGCTCTCGCTGGCCGATTACCTGCACGCCCCCAAGCGGCTGCAGCATCCAGTGATTGCCAAACCGCGCACCGGCAGCGCTTCGCAGGGCATCGTGCGTCCAAATTCCGCCGAGGAACTCACCACTCTCAATCCGCAGGACTACATCGTGCAGGAGCTGTGGGAAGGCCGGGAATTCACCGTGAACGTCTTTTTCGATCGGGCGGGCCGAATGCGCTGCGCCGTGCCCCACGAGCGCCTGGAGGTCCGGGCTGGGGAGGTCTCCAAGGGCGTGACGCGACGCCATCCGCAGCTCGAAGAGGTGGCGTGGCGCCTGCCTGCGGCGCTGTCGGACGCCGCGGGGCCGCTATGTTTCCAGGCGATCGTCCGGGACTCGGGCGAGATCGCGGTTTTTGAGATCAATGCCCGCTTTGGCGGCGGATTCCCGCTCGCGCATCGGGCCGGCGCGCCCTTCACCCGCTGGCTCCTCGAAGAAGCGATCGGGTGCCAGACCACGGCCGCCGACGAGTGGCGGACGGGCCTGACGATGCTGCGCTACGACGCCGCGGTCTTCTTCGATGAGTGACCGCTGGCCGGTCCACACGGTCGTCTTCGATCTCGACGACACCCTTTATCTTGAGCGGGAGTTTGTCCTCAGCGGCATAGCGGCGGTCGATCGCTGGTTGCGGGAGGAGCGGCAAGTCGAGGGCTTTGCCGAGGAAGCGGGCCAACTTTTTGACGCGGGCCTGCGCGGACAAATCTTCGATGGGGCACTGACCGCGCTCGGGCAGGAAGCCTCGCCCCCGACCATCCAGCGCCTCGTGGAAATCTATCGGGCGCACGAACCCGCCCTCACTCTCGCACCCGACGCCGCCGCGGCCCTGGCCTGGGCGGCGCCCCGCTTCCGCCTCGCGCTCATCACCGATGGCTACGCTGCGGTGCAGGTGCGGAAGATTCGGGCGCTCGCGCTCGAACGGCACATCCCCCTGCGCATCGTGACCGACGAGATCGGTCGCGACTTCTGGAAGCCGCATCCCGAAGCCTTCCGCCGGGTCATGACCCAGTGCCCGGGACCGGCGGCGGGCTACCTCTATATCGGGGACAATCCACGCAAGGATTTCCTCGCCCCGCACGCGCTCGGCTGGCGCACCCTGCGCATCCGCCGACCGGGCGGCGAACACTGCACCGCCACCGCCGCACAGGACGAAGATGCCGAGCGGGAGGTCGAGACGCTCGCGGGGCTGGAAGCGCTGCTCGCGAGCGGGCCGGCACCGGTCGGAATGCCGGCCTCGGACGCGGCCTGACTTCCCGACCGACCGCGATCCTGCCGGGCTGGGAAAGGGCGTGGCGCGGCACACTCGATGCATCATTGCCTTTTCGAGAGCCTTCCAGTCCTCTCCGACCCAGCCCATGAAGCGCCGCATCATTTCCTCACTGGTCCACCTCCTCACGGCCTGCCTGCTGGCCGCCGTCCTCACGGCCTGCTCGGCGGTGAAGCGCGGCAAAGTCGTGAAAAAGGGGATCGATCAAGTCGGCACGAAATTCCGTCCGGGACCCACCTACTGGGCGGACGTGCGCGGCGAGAACCGGAAGGGCAAACTGGTCACCGCGCGGATCGAGTTCTTCGCCGTGGATTGGAAGTCGATCAAGCGGAACACCTGGATCGAACCCGATCGCTACGGCTTCCCGCGCTTTTTCCAGCGCATCCAGGCCTACAATGAAACGCAGCGGGCCGAGAGCGGAAGCTTCGGCGCCTCCGAGCGTGTGGTGCGGAAAAAGAAACCCCGCTCCTCCAGACGCGTGGCCGCCAGACCGTCCCCTCCCGCCAGCACGCCAGCACCCTTGGCCACCTCCGCTCCCGAGCAACTGGCGGTGGAACCTGCGATCGCCAGCGCCACCGACCGCGCCCGGCGGCTCCTCGAAGTCCGCGAACAGGCGCTCGAAGATCCTTCGCTGCGGCAACTCAAGGCGGACATCAAGACCGCCCGGACCGAAGAAGAGCAGGAGCGCGCATGGAGCGCGTATCGCTCGACCCTGCGCGACAAGATGCACGCCATCGATCCTTCGTTGAGCGACCTCATCCTGTAGCGCCGCAGCGCCTCCCCCGACGCTTCGGGCGATCGCCCGAACTCCGCAGACTTCGATTGCGTCCTGCGCGACATGCCGCTCCATTCCGCTCCCATGAAGACCGTCTGCCTCGCCCTTTGCATTTGCGCGCTCGTTTCCGCTTCAGCCGTTGCCGAAGACAAGAAGGACGCACCGCCCGCAGGCGCGTCCGCCGCCGCTGGCACCGTGGTCACACCGGCGGAAGTCGCAAAACTCATCGCGGAGAAAAAGGCCACGATCCTCGACATCCGCACGCCGGAGGAATTTGCGGAAGGCCACATCCCGGACGCGGTGAACATCGACTACATGAGCGACGACTTTGCCAGGAAGATCGCCGCACTCGACAAGACGAAGACCTACGTCGTGCATTGCGGCGCGGGCAGCCGGAGCACGAAGTCCCTGCCCGCGCTGGAGCAGGCGGGGTTGAAGTCCGTGCTGCACCTGCAGCAGGGCTTCAAGGGTTGGCAGAGCGCCGGCCAGCCGACCGAGAAACCGTAGCCCGCGCGCCGCGCCGCCACGGGAGCGTGGGATCGACATTCACGTTGGGAATTTGGAGTCGGGTGGTTGGCGTGGAGTGATTCAGCGCAGGCTCGAGCGGGGAGTCGGCGATGAACGCCAAACGCCAAACGGAAGAACGCGATTGGCCCCGGGCCGCGCGCCACGTTATCCTGACGCCCCTTTCTCGTGGAGGCCGGCGCACCCGCCCGGTCTCTGCACCCTTCGCATCCCTCACTCGCTCCCTATGAAAATCCTCCTCACCTCCCTCGTCTGCGCCCTGGCCGTCCGGGCCGTGGCCGCCGATGCCCTCCTCGTCGAAGCCGAGAGTTTCGCCCACCGCGGCGGCTGGGTGCTCGACACGCAATTCATCGAAGTCATGGGCTCGCCCTACCTGATGGCGCACGGGCTCGGCCGACCGGTGGTGGACGCGGCGACGGAAATCAAAGTCCCGGCGGACGGAAAGTATCGCGTCTGGGTGCGGACCAAAAACTGGGTCGGCCCATGGGACGCGCCGGGGGCGCCGGGACGATTTCAGGTCGGGGTCAATGGCACGCTGCTGCCCAAGGAATGCGGTGCCGCCGGCAAGGACTGGCAGTGGGACGAGGCCGGCACCGTGGAGCTGAAAGCCGGCCCGGCGCAGCTCGCGCTGCACGATCTCACCGGCTTTGCCGGGCGCTGCGACACCATCCTCCTCACGAGCGATGCGAGCTTTACTCCGCCGGCCGACGTGGCGGGCACCCAGGCCCTCCGGCGCACCCTGCTCCGCCTCCCCGACCTCGCCCCGGAGACGCCGGAGTACGATCTCGTGGTCGTGGGCGGCGGCTACTCGGGCATGGGTGCGGCGATCAGCGGCGCGCGCCAGGGCTTGAAGGTCGCATTGATCCAGGATCGACCGGTGCTCGGGGGCAATGGCTCGAGCGAAATCCAAGTCTGGGCGCAGGGCAATACGCGGCGCGGCCTCTATCCGCATCTCGGCGAGATCGTGGAGGAATTCGCCGACCGCGCGAGCAACAGCCCGGCGGCGAGCGGCGACGAATTCAACGACCAGTTGAAAGAGGCCACGGTGCGCGCCGAGAAGCACATCGACCTTTTCCTCAACACCCACGCTCACAAGGTGGAGCTGAAGAAGGACGGCGACCGCAAGGCCATCCGCTCCGTCACCGGCATGGATACCCGCACCCACCAGGAGCGCCGCTTCTTGGGCAAGCTCTTCGTCGATTGCACCGGCCACGGCACCGTGGGCGCGCTCGCCGGCGCGGAGTTCATGATGGAGGAAAAGGGGCGCATGGGCATGAGCAACATGTGGGTGATGAAAAAGCACCCCGAGCCGCAGCCCTGGCCCGAGACGCCCTGGGCGCTCCAGCTCGACATGGACGATTTCCCCCTGCCCCGCCAGTTGGGCGAGATCGGGAAAAAGAACGCCGGACAGCAGGCCGGCTACGAACTCGGCTACACCCCGATCGAAAATCCGCAGGACTACCTGCACGGCGAATGGTTCTGGGAAAGCGGCTTCGACCAGCACCCGATCAACGATCTCGAGCGCATCCGCGATTGGAATTTCCGCGCGGTCTTCGGCGCGGTGAGCGCGATGAAGAAGATCGAGCCGCAGAACTTCGGGAACTTTGCCCTGAACTGGCTGGCCTACATCGGCGGCCCGCGCGAGAGCCGGCGCATCGTCGGTGAATTCGTGCTCAACGGCGAAGACATGGTGAAGGGCATCATTCATCCCGATGGCTGCGTGCCCACGACCTGGGACCAGGATCTCCACTACCCGAAGCAGCAGTTCATGAAGAAGTATCCAGAGAACCCCTTCATCAGCCGCGCGGAATTTGGCAAACACACCGATCGCAACAACGGCTACCCGGTGCCCTATCGCTCCTTCGTCGCGCGCGACATCGCCAATCTCTTCATGGCCGGTCGCACGATCAGCGTCGATCGCTACGCGCTCGGCAGCACCCGCGTGATGCGCACCTGCGGCATGATGGGCGAAGTCGTCGGCAAGGCGGCGTGGATCTGCGTGAACCATCAGACCTCTCCGCGCGGGGTGTACGACAACTACCTCGACGTGCTCAAGGAACTGATGCGCCAGCCCGGCGCGATGCGGCGCGATTCGCGCGACGGCCCGCTTTATCTCCCCAGCGACGCGAAGAAGCTGCCCGCACCCCTGGTGACAAGCCTCGATCCGAAAACGATGGACGGCATCGTGATCGACGACACCGCCGCGGAGCTGACCGGCAAGTGGTCGCACGGCGAAGGGCTGAAGCCCTTTGTCGGGAAACACTACTCCTTCAGCGGTGCCGCCGGCTCCACCGCGCGGTTTCCTTTCACCATCGTGGACGCGGGCAAATACGAAGTGCGCATCCACTTCCAGCCGCACGAAAACCGCGCCAGGACCGCGCCGGTCGTCGTCCAGACCGCCGCGGGCGAGAAGACCTTCACGGTCGATCAGACCAAACCCGCCAACGGTGCCACGGGCGCGCACTCGCTGGGCACCTTTGATTTCGCCGCCGGAGAAAAAGCGGCGGTGATCTTCCGCACCGAAGGCGCGGGCGGCAACGTCCACCTCGACGCCGTGCAGGTGGTGAAGGCGAAGTAAACGCGTGGACCGGACTTTCCATCCCTCGGGCGGGTGGAAAACCCGCGCCACCTGGCAGCGCACCGCGCTTCAGCTCTACCGCCTCGCGGTGCTCGTCGCGATCGCCTGGATCGTCCGCGCCCACCACATCCGCCTGCGGATCGAAGGCCATGCGCCGATCGAACTCGGCGAGGTGCGCGCCGTTTTCCCCACCGCCGAGGAACTCCGCCCGGACCCAGGCGAACGCGCGGGCCTCTTTGTCCATGACGCCGCCGGGACGCCGCTCGGCTACGTGCTGCGCACCTCGCCGCACACCGATGGCATCATCGGCTATCGCGGCTGGACGGATACCCTCGTCGCTTTCGATCCGGCGCTGAAGGTCGCCGGGGTGCGCGTCCGCTCCTCGCAGGACACGACGGACCATGTGCGCGACGTCGTGCAGGACCGCCATTTTCTGAAGCTGTGGAATGGCAAGCCGTGGGACGAAGTCGCGCGCGTCGGGCCAAAGGAAGCCGGGATCGAAGGCGTCTCCGGCGCCTCGATGACGAGCTGGGCGATCGCGGAAGGTCTTCAGCGCCGGCTCCAGGCCGCCGATTCCGCCCTGGCGGTGCAGCTCCCGCCCTTCCGGGTGCAGGCACGCGACGTCGGGCTGGCCATCGTCATCGTCGTCGCCCTCGCGCTCGCCTTTACCGGCACCTACGGCCGGAAGTGGATGCGGCGCGGTTTTCAGATCCTGGTCATCGCCTACATCGGTTTCCTCAATGGCGACCTGCTCGCGCAATCGCTCTTCGGCGGCTGGATGCAATCCGGCGCGCCGTGGCGCTCCGCCCCGGGTCTCGTGCTCCTGATGGCCGCGGCGCTCGCCGTGCCGTGGGCCACGGGCAAGCCGCTCTACTGCCAGCACCTCTGCCCGCACGGCGCCGCGCAGGAGCTACTCGGCAAGATCGCGCCGCGCCGCTGGCGGATCACGCTCCCCCAGGACTTCGCGCGCGGTCTGCGCTGGCTGCCTCCCCTGCTCCTCGCGCTGGTCGTGATCGTCTGCGTGCTGGTGCTGCCCATCGACCTCGCCCACCTCGAGCCCTTCGACGCCTACCTGCTCACCTCCGCCGGCTGGGCCACGATCGCCATCGCCATCGTCGGGCTGGTCGCGTCGGCCTTTGTGCCCATGGCCTACTGCCACTACGGCTGCCCGACCGGCGCGCTGCTCGAGTTCCTGCGCGGACGTGGAAAAGCGGATCGCTTTGGCCGCCGCGACATCGCCGCCGCGCTGCTCGTCGCCCTGGCCGCGGCGCTCTCGTGGAAATACCACGCGATTTACGCGTGGATGACCCGGGAGTAGGGGCGCCCTCGCCCCGTGGATCGAAAGAAACTCGGGGCGAGGGCGCCCCTACTCCTTGCGCTCGCGTCCCGCTGGCGGCGGCGGCGGGGTGTTGCGGGTCAGGTGATTGAGCGTGTAGCACACCAGCGGATTGGCGAGCGGCGTGCCGTCTTCCGCCTTCAGCTTATCGAGACGCAGTTCGTAGATGCGCCACGCGATGAGATCGGCAAAGCCCAGCGACACCCGCGTGCGATCGGGCGAGAGATGCACGGTGATCACCTCCGCCTCCTCGAGGTCGTGCTGACTGGAGCCGTAAGCGGCATGGTAATCGTAGTCGTAACGCTGCACCGGCCAGTTCGACGGCTGCGAAGCGATGGCGGCATCCAGCGGGCGCGTAAAGGTGAGCTCAAAGCCATTGCGGGTGAGCTTCATCCCCAGCACATCCATCGGCACTTCGCCGGTCCAGGCGATGCGCTGGATGCCCTTGTCTCCGGCCCAGCCATGATCGTTTTGCCCGACCCAGAGGCTGCCGTCCGGCGCAAAGGCCAGGCGATTATTCCCCGCGCGCAGGCCGTGATCGTCGAGGAAGGGGATCGCCGCGCCCTGGATCTGCCCGTCCACTTTGTCGAAGATCAGCCGGATGATCCGGGGGCGATTCATCTCGCCGATGAACATCTGCCCGGCAAAGGGGCCGAACTTCCCGCCGGTCGCGTCGAGCAGCGGCTGGGTCGGCGAGTTGGCCAGGATATTGTGCGGAAACAGGATGGCTGGGCGCGTGCGTTGCGCGTCGAGTTCCTCCAGCGGAATGGTGAGCGGTGGCCGCGACTCGCCCGGCTTCCAGGCCAGGCTCGCGGGATGGCCGTGAAATTTTCCCGGCTGCACATGGTAGAGCGGGCTCGTCCCGATCCAGTCGCCCTGATTGTCCGGCACAAAGAGATTTCCCTCCGCGTCAAAGCCGAGCCCATTCGGCGAGCGGAAACCGGAGGCAAAGGGCGTGACCTGGCCCGCGGGCGTGACCTTCAGCACCCAGCCGCGCCAGGGCACGGAGGAGTACATGCGGTCTTCCGGCGAGTAGCTGGAGCGCGGATTGAAGGGGCCGCGCAGCTCCGACCGCAGGCCGGCGCCGTTCGACGCGGTGTTCAGCGCGATCAGGAAATTCCCATCCCGATCGAGCAGCGGACCGAAGGCAAACTCGTGGTAGTTCCCCGTGAGCCCGAAGTCGTCGGTGATCGTCTGGTAATCGTCGGCCACCCCGTCGCCATTCGTGTCCCGCAGCCGCGTGAGTTCCGGGCGTTGCATCACGACGAGTTCCGTATTGCTCACCGCGACGAGGCCGAGCGGATCGTGCAGGCCCTCGGCGAAAAGCGACCAGGTCTTCGTCGTGGCCTCGTACAGGTAGATCTCGCCGCGGTGAAAGCAGGCCGCGAGGCGCCCATCCGGCAGGAAGGCGACGCCGCCCACTTCCGCCGAGAGCCCGACGGGCAGCGGGATGGTCTCGACGGTGTAGGCGGGCGCACTCCACGCCGGGGCGGCGGCGATGGCCACGGCGAGCGCGAGGAGGCAACCCAGGGAGCAGGGACGCCCTCGTCCCGGGTCAGCCACGCGGGGCGAGGGCGCCCCTGCTCCTTGGGCTTCGGCATCCGCGAGGAAAGAGGAACGACTCATTTGGAGTTCAAGGTCCGGTCGGCGGCGAGGCCGCGGATTTCTGCGTCGGTCAGCACGCGATCGTAGATGCGCGCTTCGTCGAGCGTCGCGGCGGCAAACTTCGCGCCGCCCTGCGATCCGAGGAAGATCGGCCCATCCGCCGGCAGACTCGCGCCCGCCGCCGCGCCCGCCTTTTGCCCATCGACGAAAAGCTGCACGCCTTGCGCGGAGAGCGTGGCCGCCAGGTGATGCCAGCGCTCGTCGCCGGGCTGCGCGGTCTCCACCCGTGCCGTCTGCCCACCCGCGCTCACGAGCACTCCGAAACCCGGGCCTTCGAGATTGCTCCCCAGGGCCAGCTCGCCGGTCGCGCTTTTCGCCCCGATGAAGACCTGCCCGCGGGCCGCCGGTTTCGTGAGCTTCACCCAGAGCGCCAGCGTCCCGCCGGTCGCGAGCGCCTCGGTCTTCAGCCCCGTGTCGTGCTCCACTTTCCTGCCGTCGAAGGTCAAGGCGCGCCCTTTCACCCCCTCCACCGGCAGCGGCTTCTTTGCCGTGAGCACGTCGTTCATCGACCAGTAGCCGAGCGGCTCTTTGCCGGGGATTTCCTTGAGCGTCACCGTGAAGTTCCGCGCCTGCGCCCCCGACACTTGCAGCACCCCGCCACTGAAGCTGCCCGCACTCGAGGCAAAGCTCGCCCCCGCATCCGCCTCCACCACGTAGAAGACCGGCACCTTTGCCTCCAGCACCCGGAAGGTCTGCTCCAGACCCGAGCCGTGATGCGGCGCGCGGATCAACTCATACACCTGCAGCCCATCCACTTCGTAGTGAAACTCCGGAAACCGATCGACCAGCCGGTAGCCAAGGAAGCGCACCCGCGCCGGCAGCCGACCCGCCTGCCCGAGGCGCAGCGGAAAGGCCGCTCCCGCGCGGTAGTAGATGCGCCCGGTCACTTCCGCAAAGGCGTCGCCATTGCCCGTCCAGTGCGGGAGCGGATCGACAAAACCGCCGCGCCACGCGAAGCGCAGCCGGCACGTCCCAGCATCCCAGCAGTAGCTCTGGTCCGGCGGCAGGGCCACGGCGATGGAGGCCGGCCCGCTGTCGCGCAGAAAGGCGCGATACAGATACGGCCGCTGCGCTTCATAAGCGTGGAGTTTGCCCCCGAGTTCGCGCCACAGCTCGGGCACATTCGGATCCTTCGCGAGGAGCGGCAGCTCACCACTTTTCGCCACATACATCGCGCCATACATGATGAGCCCGTGCCCCGGATAAGTGCAGACATACGGATACACGCCCTCTTTCTCCGGCGCCGTGAACTCCAACTCGGCCTCCTTCCCCGGCGTGAGCACGCCGATGTGCCAGAGGATCTTGTCCGACTTCGGGATGAACTGCGCGTCCGGCGTGATCGGCATGGTCATCGCTGCGGTCACGATCTCCATGCGGGCGTCCGGTGCGGTGAAGACGAGGTTGTGCGCCATGTCGTCGGCATTCGAGAGCGTGAGCTTCACCTTCGCGCCGGGCTTCACCTGAAAGCGCGGCGGATCGAAGCGCAGTCCCGCGACGGCCTTGAGGTCGATCTCGACGGGGTTCTGGGCCAAAGCCGCGGCTCGCGCCAGAACGACGGCCGCGAGGAAAAGGAGCGCGCGATGGGACATGAGCCGCCGTTATTCGCCCAAAGCCAGCCGTCCGCAAGTCCGGGCTGCGACTGGGAGCCACTGCGTTGCAGGCGGGGATATCTCATAGAACTCAGGCTTCGATCCGCCCTGCTCCGCGCTGGCCGGCACTGGCTGCTCGAGGATTCCCAAGGCCCGCGGCCTCCGCTACACCAGCCCTCTCCCGTGAAAAAATCCGTCTCCTTCCTCCTCTGGCTCTTCATCGCCGTGGCCGGCGCCATCGCCTACTTCGTCATCGCGACCCAGCGCGCCGAGCCCCTGAACTCCGCCTACATCCTCACCGCCGCGCTCTGCACCTACGCCATCGGCTACCGCTTCTACTCGAAGTGGATCGCCGCCCAGGTGCTCGCCCTCGACGACCGCCGCGCCACGCCTTGCGAGATCCACGAGGACGGCAAGGACTTCGTGAAGACGAATAAGTGGATCGTCTTCGGGCATCACTTTGCGGCGATCAGCGGACCGGGTCCGCTCGTCGGGCCGGTGCTCGCGGCGCAGTTTGGCTATCTGCCGGGGACGCTGTGGATCTTGATCGGCGTGGTGCTCGGTGGCGCGGTCCAGGATTTCATCATCCTCGCCTCGTCGATGCGC
>Ga0105049_10008420_pt1 | contig 11963 bp, 3 predicted proteins | sample MAT06_FD_78087 | JGI IMG/M metagenome (GOLD analysis project Ga0105049, IMG submission 78087) | Freshwater microbial communities from Lake Fryxell liftoff mats and glacier meltwater in Antarctica - MAT-06 | ecosystem: Environmental > Aquatic > Freshwater > Ice > Liftoff microbial mat | place...
AGGTGAAGGCCGAGCTCATCAAGCGGGTCGCCGATCTGAAGGGCGCCATCCTGGCGGCGGCGCGCTCGGAATGAGCCGGCCGACCCGGCGGGCGGGCAAGGCCATCGCGCGGGCGCATGGGGCACTCGGTCGCGAACGGCGACGCCTGGATGGGCAGGCACAGGCCATTCGCGCGGCGTTGCGGTTGGATCTCGAGCAGCTCCGGGGTCGCATCGCGCAGCGCCTGGCGCTGGCCGGGCCCAGTGCCGCGGAGCAGCGCGACACGCAGCGGGATCGGGAGGCCCTCGAAGAGCGAATGCGCGAGGCCGCGAGCGCGGCGGTGGTGCGGCTGCGGGGGATCGAGCGCGCGTGCGCGCGCCTGGCTGCAAGTCGGCGTGAGCTCACCGACGCGGACGCGCGCATGGCCGAGGCGTATGCGCGGATGGTGCGCGAAGAAAAGCTCGCGCGCTGGCTGCGGAGCTCGGGACAGGATGCCCGACCTCAGCCGCTCGCTCACGTGTCGGCGATCGTCGATGCCGCTGTCGACCGTGCCGAGGCGAGCGTCGAGCGTGCGCATCGGGCCGTCGGGCGACAGGAGGCCCGTCTAGGTCGTGGTGCCGATGAGCTGACGCTCGCACGGGGTGGTTCGTTGCCCGACCTCGAGGCGCACGCGCCGAGCGAGGAACCCGTGTCGCTCGAGGCGGATGACTGGGAAGCGCTGCGGGTGGTTGCTCAGCGCGAGGTTGCGGGCTTGCCCCTCGACGCTTCGGGGCTGAACGCCTGGGTCGACAGCGCGGGTCCCCGGCGTCAGCCTGGGTCGCGTCCGGCGTCAAAGGCGATGAGCAACGGGGTGGCTGTCGTCATCGGTCTCATCGGAGCGGCGACGCTCGTTCTTGGTGCGGCTTTCGTAGGTGGGCTCCTGCCTCGGGCGTCACCGACGGTTGCGCCCAGTGTCGTGGCGCACGAGACCTCCATCGCCCACGAATCGGCCAGGGCCACAAAGTTCGCGGGCCATCCGGCGCCAGTCCGGAGAACGCTGGCGACCCCCGAGCGAGCGGACGCGAGACCGGGTGGGTGATATTGGATCCTCTCGCATCGTCGATCTCTCAGCAGGCTGTTAGGTTCGAGGGCGGCGATCGCGTGAGGTACATCCTGCTCAAGCTCGAGCCCGGGGAGCGGGTCATCCACAGAGGCAATCGGAATTGGGGTGTGGGGTGCGTCGTGGACATCGATGAGGATGGCGATCCGGTCATCGAGTTCGAAGGAGGGCATCGTTGGACGGGGCAACCCGACGACGACTTCGAGGTGTGTCGCGAGCCAAGCGCGCCTGATGCGTCGGCGTCGAGCCCCACCGACCAGGAGCTGGAGCGGCGCCGGGTCAGCGCCGAGATCCAGGACGCGCTCGAGCGGGAGTTCCTCTTGGCGCGGACGGGCCTGTTCGAGCGTTATGGTGCTTTGTTCAGCGAGACAGAGCTCGATGAGAAGGTCTTGTCGTTCGTGCGGTCCTGGATCAACGAGCATGGCTTCTTCCCAGGCACTAACAAGCGCGTGCATACACCGGATCGAGAGCAGGCGTTGGCCATCGGAGCGGGGCATCGCGACACGCTCGTGGTCGCGCGTGCCGGCAGTGGGAAGACCGCAACGATCGTCAATCGCGCATGGTTCCTGCAGCGGCACTGCAACGTCACGCCAACCGAGATCCTGATGCTGGCCTTCAACAAGAAGGCGGCCGTCGAGCTCAAGGAGCGCGTCGAGGAAGTGACCGGGACCGAATGGCCCCATGTGATGACGTTCCATGCGCTCGCGTGGGCGCTGGTTCGCCCGGCAGAGGATATGATCTTCGATGAGGACCGCGCGCCGAGGCTGAAGCGGTACGTCCAGCGGGTCATCGATGCTCAGCTCAAGAGTTCGATATTTCGGGACAAGCTTCGGAACCTCATCCTCACGCGATGGCGCTCGTCCTGGGAGAGCACCGTCGGAGGGGGGTACGATCTCGAGGGTCCGGAGCTGCTCCAGCACCGTCGGCTCCTGTCGCACGAGAGCATCCGCGGGGACTTCGTAAAGTCCTATGGCGAGAAGCGGATCGCCAACTTCCTGTTCGAGCACGACGTCCCGTATCGATATGAAGCCCCGTACATGTGGGGCGACCGGGTGTATCGTCCCGACTTCACGCACTACCGAGCCAAAGGCAGCGGCGTCGTCATCGAGTATTTCGGGATGATGGGCGACCCCGATTACGACGCTCAGCGTTCGCAGAAGATCGCCTTCTGGGCAGGCCGGGTGGGGTGGGAGCTGATCGAGGTCACACCCGAGGACGTCTGTCGCGCTGACTTCGAGAAATACTTCGCGGATGCGCTCGGACGTGTAGGGGTTCGGTGCAGACGCTTGTCGGAGGGCGAGATCTGGCGCAGGGCTGAGCGGCGCGGACACACCCGCTTCGCGGAGAGCGTGACCACGTTCATCCAGCGGGCACGAAAGCGCGGCTTCTCTGCGTCAGAGCTCCAAGCCGTCATCAGCGCACACGAGCCCGCCAGCGAGATCGAGTCGCTCTTCCTGGAGGTCGCGGGCTCCCTCTACGGCGGCTATCTTCGGCTGTTGGAGGAGGGGGCGGGACTGGAGGACTTCGATGGGCTGCTCGTGCGTGCCGGGTCGACCGTCTTCGAGGGGCGGACGACCTTCGCGCGGAGCTCGGGTGCCGGGGACCTCGCGACGCTGAAGTACATCGTGATCGATGAGTACCAGGACTTCTCGCCCCTATTCGCGCGGATGATAGCGGCCGTTCGGGCACGAAACCCTGGCGTCCGCTTGTTCTGTGTGGGGGATGATTGGCAAGCGATCAATGGGTTCGCCGGAGCAGAGCTCACATGGTTCCGATGCTTCGAGTCACAACACGTCGGGGCTCAGCTACTCCATTTGTTGACCAACTATCGCTCGATGTCGGCGGTGGTGGAGGTCGGCAACCGGATCATGGAATCGTCGGGTGGACGTCCAGCCCGAGCGGGGCGTGAGCGTCGTGGACATGTGTGGCTCGCGGATCTTGCGGACTTCCGAGCGAGCCCGTTCGAGGTCCAGATGTCGACGCCCGACCTTGCCGCGATCTCACGACTGGTGGCCGATGTTCTCCACCCCGAGTCAGCGCTCTTCGGCGCGACGGGGCGCACAGGCGAGGCGCGAGACGTCGTGCTGCTGAGTCGCACCAAGACCTTGCCCTGGTCCTTCCGAGAGCAGGACAGTGATGGGGCAGGAGGGCTCGAGGCGATAGTGGATGCGCTGCGACAGATGCTGCCCGAGGGCGTCCGCGATCGGATCCACGGATCGACGGCCCACGGCTACAAGGGACTGCAGTCCCAGGTGGTCATCGTCCTCGACGCGCTAGGGTTCAGATACCCGCTGGTCCATACCGATTGGATGCTAGCCCGGGTCTTCGGCGACACGATTGATGCGATCATCGAGGAGGAGCGGCGCCTCTTTTACGTGGCCACGACTCGGGCCATGGATGTGCTCATCCTCGTCACCGACAGCACGAACAGCTCGCCCTTTCTCGCTGACGCCGAGCCTCTGGAGCCGCTGGATTGGACGGCGCTGAAGCGGCCCACGCAGGTCGTCGGGCAATTCAGGCGGCTGGTGGAGGTCGCCAATGACCCGGCGCGTTTCCGTCCGCCGGGGACCTTCGCAATCAAGGACGCGCTCAAGGCCGAAGGGTTCCGCTACGAACCATACAACAACACCTGGTACCTGATGGTGGGTGAGGACTTCTTTGCACCCGCGTATCTGCGTGAATGCGCGTGGCTCAGTCAGGCCGACGGGGTCGAGCTCGCTCTCATCGACGCCCGCGATCGTTGCCGCGAGTTGTATGTGATCCAGACAGGGATCCCGACTGAGGTGCTACCCGAGACACGTGGGTACTTCCCGAGAGACAAGGGCCGACGGTGAGCCGGGGCGTAGGCTCCGTGTGAGTTTGTGTGTCAATGGCGCCCAAGGTCCTCGCCGGCCCCCTCACAGAGACCATCGGAGGGTGACGTTGTTCTGGCGGTAGGAAGGACGAGGCGCCGCTGGTCACTGGTATCGGCGCTCCGCCGCCTCGCGGGCAGGTGACGGGTTGGTACTGACCGCGCCCGTTGGTCGGGCAGACTCCGACTGTGATACCCATCGTGTATGGCGATCATCGACACTTTGCTTCAGGCGCGTGGACTGCAGCGACCCGACGGTCGTGCCCTGTTCGCCTACGACCTCAGCGCGGCCGAGCTCGATGAGCTCGTCGCTGAGCTTCACGCTCACGAGCCCGCTGATCCCTCACTGGCAGCCGCATTCTGCCTCGCGGCGGCGGAACTCTGGCGCCTCAACTATGATGGCGGACTTTGGACCTGGGACGTCGTGCTCTCCAAGCTGGGCTGGTCGCACGTCAACCAGAGTGACCTTTCGGCGCTGGTCGTCCGCGGTCTCACGTACTGGAAACGCCCAGTCCTCCAGCTCATTCGCCGCGAGCTGCTCGGCTCGATCGCCCGCGAAGCCGGGATTCCTGCACGCGTCATCCAGGAAGGAGGTGGCGCGCGAATCCGCACCTTCTTGCAGATGTTGCTCTGGGAGCTTCGCACCTTCGGCATCACTCATGCCCTGGCCCTCGCCACGCAATCGAGCCATCGGTTGCCCGAGCGTCTTCGCAACCCGACGTTCCTCGGACTCGCGACCGACCTCTCGCTTGCCGCAATCGAGCTCTCGCAGCTTCTCGGCGGCGCGAAAGCTTCGGTTGATACACTCGATCACGCGAATCCTGAGTGGCGCTCACGGCTTCCGCTGCGGATCGACGACGCAGCAGCCCTCGAGCTCGTCACGGGGCTCGTCGATACGGCCCGCAGTGCGCCAGCCTCGCGCCCGCTGCGCGTCGTCACGCTGCTGTTCGACAGCGCCACGGGCCCGACGCTTCGCCGCGCCGTGCGACTCCCTTCCCGCATTGCGGCGAGCGAGCTCGCGGCGTTCATCGGCGTTGCGCCCGAAGCCCTGCCGCCCGCCATCGACCTCCTCTGCGAGCACCCAGCTGGACCACGCCTGCTAGCGCTCCTTGGCCGTCGATCGGACCAGTACGCGATCGAACCTCTCGTCGGTCCAGGCTTGCCGTCCGATCCCAGTCTCGATGTTGTGCTCCTGCTGCGTGCCCGGGGACGTATCCTCGGGCAGTTCGTGCCGCCTGGTGGGCGCGCGCTCTCCACGTGGCCGTGGGTCTTCATCCCCGACGCCCTCGAGCCCGACGCCTATCGCCTCGTCGCCCAAGGCTCCACCCGCTTCGAGTCTGAAGCCCGCGTGCTCGCGACGCCCAACTTTGTGCCCGATCCTGTGGTCCCTTCCATTGGCAACGTTCAGGATCGCAGTCTCTTTCGCACGACCACGAATCTCGCTTTCGACGACGGCACAGACCGAATCGCGGTCCGTGTTGGCGCCCCTGCTAGCGACGATGTCTATCGCTGGGATGGCCGCCATCTGGCCGAAGACCCCCACGTCTTCATCGGCATGCCGACGCTCTGGCGCATCTTGCCTTCCGGCGAGCTCCGCGCCGTCCCGACCGACCGCATCGAGACACGCGTCGGTCCCGTCTGGCTAGCGCTCACCAAACAGCGCTTCGGCCGCCTTCAGGTGCGCTTGCGCAGCGATCAGGGGCTCGTGCTGGTCGACCGCATCGAGGTGCTCCCTCAAGACACTCGCATTCATCTCGAGCCGGTCGCCGAAGGTCGCGCCCGCGTCACCGTTGCGATGACACCCTTGCCGACGCTCGGGATCCCTCCGTTCCCCGGCCTCACCCACGTCGACGAGCCAAGCGCGACGTCCCGTGTCATCGATGTCGCAAGCCATGTCAGCGTCTTCGACCTCACGCTGCGCTGGCCCGCTACCAACGACCTGCATCTGCGATTGCCCTTTCCCCGTCGCGGCCGCCGCTTCGCAACGACCGACGGCGCAGTCCTGTCCGCCTCCTCGACGATAGCGCTCGACGACCTTCACACCGCCATCGCCCAAGCGTGGACCCATCCGCCCATCGCCAGGCGCGTCTTCCTCCTCGAGGCCGCTCTCCAAGCCGAAGACCAGGCTCTCACCCCGATGTTCCTGGGACAGCTCGAGCCAGGTTCACAAGGCCGCCATGCCCTGCCACTCTACGCGCTCCAACGCCAGCTCAGCCGCCTCCTCGCGATGAGCACCTCGGCCGCAGCCACCGTGCGATTGCGCATCCTCGACGAAGCCGGCTCGCCCACCGGCGCACCGACGCTTTGCATTGCCCGCTTCTCCGACCAGCTCGAGATCTCCCAGGACAAGTCAGTCGTCCGAGGTCCCGCCGATCTCACGTTCGAAGCCCTCCGCTTCACCGACCCCGATCTGGTCGTCGAGCTGCCACTTCGCGCCCCAGGAGAAGCCTCCACCGCTCCGCTCGCAGCACGCCCCGGCAGTTGGATGATCTTCGGCCGGCGCGGCGACCGCATTGCGACATCTCCAAAGCTTCGCCTCACTGCAGGCCCCGTGACCACCTCCAGCTCACCCCTGCGCGATGCCATGGACGGGGCCACATTTGCCAGTCGGAACGCCGCATTCGAGACGGTGTTCGCGGAACTGGCGGACACCCCGGAGTCGCCCGACTGGCTCCTCGTCGAGCGCCTGTTCGCGCGCCTCGACCGCTTTCCACTCACGACGTTTGAGGCGTTGCGCACGCTGTCGACGGTACCTCGCGCCCTCGTACACGCCTTGATCATCGCGGAGAATCCCGTCGCTGTAGTTCGTGCCTACGAGAGCATGCCGTTCCACTGGGCGACGTTGCCAATCGACGCGCTCGCGCACAGCCTTCGCACCCAGCTCCGAAGTTTCGACCTACTCCTGCCGCACTTCTCCCAGGCGACCCCCGAGGCGCGTGCGGACCTCCTCGAAACCGTCTTCCGAGCCGCCAAACACGCTCTGACGGCTCGCTATCCGGCGGGAACCGACATGCTCTTCGCCTGCGCAGCGGACTCGATCCCGGAATTGAAGGGGCGGCGCATCTATCCCCAGGACCAACTCAACCTTGCGCGCGCTCATCCTCGAGTCGTGCTCGATCTCCTCGAGTCGGCAGTGGGCGAGCTGCGCCGCCGCCACCCCGACGCCGACTGGCCAACCCTCAATGGCATCGCGACGCTTCAACGCGATCTGAAATTGCCTAACGCATGGAAGCCCGTCACGCGCCGCCATAACGACGAGACCTTGCATGATCTCGTTGAAGCACCGCTCCTGGCGGCCCTCTGTGCGGTTCGCCAGCCCTACCGCGCACCGACCCCAATCGAAGCGTTCGCCCTCCGTCTGGCTGAGAGCTTCGACCCCGACTACTTCGTCTATGCTCACCCCCTCGCCTTGGCACTCGCTTTTTCCGCCGGAGCACCCGCATGACGCTCTCCTTCGTCGCCCTCGACCGAACCTTCGAGGAGCGCCTCGCCCGCGCCGCCACCAGCCGGCTACACCCATCGAACGATGCGCTGCGTGCCTACCTCATGGAAGCGCTCAGTCGTCCATCAGGCACACCCGGCAGCCTCCTCTCCGAGCCCCTCTTCGAAGCGACCTTCGACTACGCCCGCGCCCCCGAGACGATGAACGATCTCGCCGGTTCCCTACTCCAACCCGACCTCGTGAACGCCCTCGACAGCGCACCTGCCGAGCGTTTTCCGCGCACGCGTCGCCCCTTCACCCATCAGCTCGAGTCCTGGCGTGAGCTCGCCAAGAGTCCGCCGCGCTCCGCCTTCGTTACGAGTGGCACTGGCTCCGGCAAGACCGAATGCTTCCTCGTGCCGATTCTGGACGACCTGCTACGCCAGGGCGCAAGCACCCAGCGCGGCGTTCACGCAATCTTCATCTACCCGCTCAACGCCCTCATCGCGTCGCAGGAAAAGCGCCTTTCGGCCTGGGTCAGCGCGTTCGGCGCGCGCCTCCGCTTCGCGCTCTACAATGGCCTCCTCCCAGAGGACGCACCCGACTCCGACCGCAGGCAGACGCCCTGGCAGGTGATCGATCGCCAGCGCCTCCGCAGCGAGCCGCCGCCTATTCTCGTCACCAACGCCACGATGCTCGAGTACCTCCTCGTCCGCACCGCGGACCGCCCGATCCTCGATGCATCCAAGGGCAAGCTCCGCTGGATCGTGCTCGACGAGGCGCACACCTACATCGGCTCGCAGGCCGCCGAGATGGCGCTCCTCTTGCGCCGCGTGCTCGACGGCTTCGGGGTTTCGGCGACCGACGTCCGCATCGTCGCGACCTCCGCTACGATCGGTGATAGCGACGCCGAACCGCTGCGTCGATTCCTGGCCGACCTCGGCGGGCTGCCTCGCGACCGCGTGAGCCTTATCAGAGGCATGCGCGAGCGGCCTGAGATCCCCGCGGCGACGCGCCCGGGTCTACCCGATGCCTCCCAACGCGATGCCATCCTGGCGATGTCCCTCGCCGAGCGCTTCGCCGAGCTGGCGACCTACGCCGGCGTGCACGCGATCCGCGACACGCTCGCGACCGGTGCTGAGCGCGCGGACGTGCTCGCCGACCTCGCAGGCGCAACCCGCGCCGACGTGCTCGAGACGATCGACCTCGCGCATCCCGCGCGTTCCGGCGACACCGCTCTCCTCCCCGTGCGCGCGCATCGCTTCGTGCGCACCTTGCCGGGGCTCTACGCCTGCTTCGATCCGACCTGTGCCGGCCGTGCTGGCTCGGCACTCGCGCGCCATGACTGGAAGCTCGGCAAGCTCTTCTTCGAACGCCGCGATCGCTGTGATGTCTGTGATGCCCGTGTCTACGAGCTCGTGCTCTGCCGCAATTGTGGCGCCGAAACCCTCCTGACCGAGCTCGGTCAGACCGAGGACGGCACCCAGGCGCTCGTGCCGACTACCGTCGAAGCGCCAGAATCGCACGAGCTGCGTCCCGACCGGGATGAGGCCCCCGATGCCGCTCCACCCGATCCGCGCCGGCGCAACGTGAGACTCTTGAGTGGTGCCGCCGAGTCCGCTCCCGATGCACACCGCGTCCTCATTGGGCGCCATGATGGCCGCTGGAACGATGCTGACGGAATCGCTCGCGCCGTGGCCCCTCGCTCAGACACTCACGAGCTTCAATGCCCGCGTTGCGGACAGGCCGAAGCCGAGCCCGACGACCTCGTCACGCGCCTCTTCGCGTCGCGTCCGTTTCTTCTCTCCGTGGCCCTGCCGACTGCTCTCGAGGCGAGTGTCACTTCGACGCCCGCGCCTGACGTCGCGATTCCGCAGCCCAGCTATCGCCCATTTGGTGGTCGGCGTCTCATCGCGTTCAACGACAGTCGCCAGGGCTCCGCGCGCTTTGCAACGCTGCTCGAACAAGAGAGCGAACGTCGCTACGTTCAGAGCTGGCTCTATCATCAGCTCTGGGCCAACGCGCCAACCGGCGCGACCGACACGACCGAGCTCGATGAACAGATCGCCGGGCTCGAGGCCGTGGCGCATGTCCCGAATATCGCAGTTGTGCTGCGCAGATTGCGCGCCGAGCGAGAAGCCCTGCGCCAAGTACTGCCTCAAATGAAGTGGAGCGACGCCGTCACGGTGCTCGCCGAAACGTCCCCGGTCGGAGCGATGCAGCGAGTCCTGCGGGAGCTCTCGCCGGAGCTCGACAGCCGCTCTGCCGTCGCCCACTACCTCCTTCTCCGCGAATTCCTGCGTCGTCCGCGGCGCCAGGTCTCGCTCGAGACGCTCGGTCTCGTCGCTCTCCGGCACCCGGGGCTCGACGCGCGCCCGGCCCCGCGGCTCTGGGCTACACTCGGCGGGTCTGCCGAGTCGTGGCCCGATCTCCTGTCCCTGGCGCTCGACGTCGTGCGAAGCCGCAACGCCGTCATCGTTCAGGAGGAGCTCCAGGTCTGGCTCGGGTCGACCTTCCGGCCCCGCTTCCTGGTCGGCCCTGACAAGTCCCCCGTCTCCCCCGAGACCCGCTTCTTCACGCCGCTTCCGGCCGGGCGCAGGGGGCGCCTCGTCGCGGTGATCGCGCGCTTTCTCGGACTCGACCCCGACAAGCCCGCAGACGCAGTTTCGATCAACGCGGTTCTGGATTCCATCTGGCAGGAACTCTCCCAAATCGGCATCCTGTATCACGAGGAATCCGGCTGGCGTCTCGATCCGAGGAGCCTCGTCCTCTACTCGCCGCGCGAGGTCGTTCGCTGTCCGCTGACCGGACGCGCCCTCGCCCGCACGGTCGGCAACATTTCCCCCTATGCCCGGGACGGTCACGACGCGGCACTCGCGGTTGGTACCCGCCACCCGATGCCGAAGCTCCCGGTGGCGTTTCCCAACACGCACACCGTCCCGATCACAGCGGCCTGGCTCGCCTCCGACAAGACCGTCAACGATCTCCGCGCCCAGGGCCTCTGGATCGAGTTCTCGGACCGCATCGCCATGTACTCCGACTACTATCGAGCACAGGAGCACTCGGCCCAGATCCCACCCGGCGCACTGCGCAGGCTCGAGTCCGAGTTCGAGCAGGGCTACGTCAACGTGCTCTCGTGCTCGACCACGATGGAGATGGGCGTCGACATCGGCGGGTTATCGGTCGTCGCGATGAACAACGCGCCACCAGGGCCCGCGAACTACCTCCAACGCGCCGGACGCGCCGGCCGTCGCGGCGAGACGGCGGCCCTCACGCTCACGATGTGCCGCCCTTCGCCGCATGATGAGGCGATCTTCGCTGACCCGACGTGGCCTTTCCGCACGCCGATCGCAGTGCCGCGGGTCGCCCTCGAGAGCACGCGCATCGTCTGGCGCCATGTGCACGCGCTCCTCCTCGGGCGCTTCCTGCCACTCGACCCCGCCGCCCGACCAACCTTGCTGACCTGCGCAGCGTTCATGTTGGGTGGGCCGGTCCATCCCGCCATCGCGGATCGTTTCAGCGCATGGTTGGTCTCTCCGGCGACCGAGTCTGCGGTCGCCTCGGCGCTCACCCACCTCGTCATGGGCTCGCTGCTCGCGACTTCCGCGACGACCTCGCTCATCGCCGAGACCCGTGCGTCCGTGGGCCAGCTGGTCGGTTCATGGCGCGCCGAACACGCCCTCTTGCAGGCCGAGCTGGAGTTGTTGCCCGAAAAGGACGCCGCCAGAACGGCAACCAACCTCGCACTCGCCCGCCTCGAAGGCGAGTTCCTGCTCAAGGAACTCACCGCCCGCGCCTGGCTCCCAGGACATGGCTTCCCGACCGACGTCATCCCATTCGTTCCGATCACCATCTCGGACCTCAAGCGCCAAAGCAGTGCCGACAAGCAGGGTCGCGAGGACGGGCTCTGGACCTGGCGCGAGTATCCGAGTCGCAACCTGGCCATCGCCATTTCCGAGTACGCCCCCGGAGCCAAAGTCGTCATCGCCGGCAAGGTCTACGAGTCATCGGGCGTGACCCTCAACTGGCAGCTTCCACCCACCGCCACCGATCCCACGGCCGAAGTGCAGGCGCTGCGCGAAGCTTGGCGTTGTGCGTCTTGCGGTGATCTCGGCGACTCCAATCGGCGTCTCGAGACCTGTCCGACGTGCGGTGGTGTGGACCTCGACCGCATCCCGTTCCTGCGCCCCGCAGGCTTCGCGGTGGCACTCTACTTCGAGCCGCACAACGACGTGAGCGACGTCGGCGGTCCCCAGCCCGAGCCCCCGTGGGTCTCGGCCGGTGGCGCCCCGTGGGAGTCGGAACACCACACCCTGCGACTTCGCCGCAGTCACGACGGCCGACTCTTCCACCACACCCGTGGCCCTGCCAAGAAGGGCTATGCCATCTGTCTTCGTTGTGGCTACGCCGACGCGATGACGGCGGCCGGGACCTCGCCCGGTCTCGCCAACCACCGTCCCCTGCGCGGCTTCAAGTCACAGCAGGCCAAAGGTGGGCGCTGCAAGGGCAACGACGAGTCGTTCGCGATCCAGAAGCACCGGGCGCTGGGTGGCCTTGCCCCGACCGATGTCTTCGAGCTTCAGGTGCGCCTCGGCGAGCACGGGACCCGCCCG
>Ga0105049_10008422_pt1 | contig 11962 bp, 9 predicted proteins | sample MAT06_FD_78087 | JGI IMG/M metagenome (GOLD analysis project Ga0105049, IMG submission 78087) | Freshwater microbial communities from Lake Fryxell liftoff mats and glacier meltwater in Antarctica - MAT-06 | ecosystem: Environmental > Aquatic > Freshwater > Ice > Liftoff microbial mat | place...
TAGGAACAGGCCGTTGTAGGAACAGGCCGTTGTAGGAACAGGCCGTTGTAGGAACAGGCCGCGGCCTGTTCTTTCCGCCAATGAAATCCGTCATATCACAAGAACAGGCCGCGGCCTGTTCCTACGGGAAAAGAATCCGTTTTATAACAAGAACAGGCCGCAGCCTGTTCCTACGGGAACAATAAAAAACCCCCATCCTGTTCTAGAATTTAAATCAAATTTTATTACTGATATTTCTACAATAAATTCTCCCTAATTTTAAACCCAATTCAAACACAATAAAATTTCGTTATGCCAATACGCATGCAGGATGATCCACAGGATCAACAAGATTATAACGACAGTAATTCATCTGGTGGTGGTGGTCGCAGTGGTGGTTTTGGAGGAGGCGGTGGACTTTTGAATTTTCTACCATTGATATTAGGTCTATTTGGAGGTCGCAGCAAAAATCGTGGTGGCGGTGGCGGCGGAGGTGGTGGAATCATCCTGCTGCTCGTGATTGCAGCAGCAGCCTATTTTTTATTTTTTAGAAATGGTGGTGGCGGTGGTGGTGCCGTATCCAATGTAGTTCAAAACCTTTTTTCCCAAAGCGGTTATAATTTTAATCCTCAGGAATTTAAAAAGGCCAGCGTGTACGAAGGTCTTGAAGCCGACAATACAAAAAATCCTTTACCTGAGAGTGTTTCATTATTACGCTTTGCGCCCGACCGGCAAAACCAGGGAAAGCAGGGTAGCTGTGTAGCATGGAGTAGCGTGTATGCAGCCCGGTCTATTGTGGAGGCGGCGTCTACAGGTGTCAGCGGAAATACTACTGCATACAGTCCGGCATTTGTTTATAACCAGATTGGTTTGGAAGATTGCCAGGGTTCATACATACAAAGAGCCATGGAGTTTATGACCAATAAAGGTGTTTTGCCCTACAACGATTTTCCTTACACCGACCAGGAATGTAGCAGGCAACCTACTTCATCTCTTTGGGACAAAGCTGCGCAAAATAAAATGCATGGTTTTACCAGGTTAACAAACGGCGAAAGTGTAGATGGTATCAGTATACGTGCCGTTAAAGAACATTTGGCAAAGGATGCGCCCGTGGTAATTGGGATGATGGTGGGTGGCACTTTTATGCAGGAAATGATGGGTAAGGAAATGTGGGCACCTACCAGTGAAGATCGCAGCCAGATGGGCTTTGGCGGACATGCGATGTGCGTAATAGGTTATGATGACCGCAAGCAGGCTTTTCAATTGATGAATAGCTGGGGACCGGAGTGGGGTAATAACGGTATAGGCTGGGTGCGCTATGCAGATTTTAAGGAATTTGTAAGAGAAGCCTATGGTATTGATCCAATGCCAAAACGTGGTGCAGCAGTAAACGTAGCGTTTGAATGCAATATTGGATTGGTTAAAAATGATGACAAGCAATACATTCCCTTAAAGGTAAAATCTGGTAATGTTTTTGAAACAGACGGTACGCTTGCGGCTGGCACCGCCTTTAAAATGGAAATTAAAAATGCGACAGAATGCTATATTTATATTTTTGGTCAGGAAACCGATGGTAGCAGTTACCCGCTGTTTCCTTATCCGGATAAAGCAGATCCAACAAAAACTCAATTCTCTCCTTATTGCGGTATTACCGGTTACCGCCTTTTTCCGAGAGGTAAAAGTATGGTACCTGATGATGTGGGCAACAAAGATGTGTTTGCAGTGGTGGTAACCAAAAATGCGATTGATTGGTATGCGACCAATACTGCCATCAGCAGCAGCACCCTTACTGGTTTTGCCGACAAACTGCAGGATGCCTTACAAGGCAGTAATATCACCAACGTTCGCTATGCATCAGGTGCTGACGGCACAATCAGTTTCAAGGCGGATGATAATCAGAAAAATGCGGTGATTTGCGTGGTGGAAGTAAATAAATAATGTTTGAACCTGCCGCATGAGCCGACATCTTCAGTTGAGTTGCTTTTAGGTATGTTGTATTAAAAGAGCGCTTTTGGATATGTTTTTTCACCCGAAGATATTGTTGGATAATGATCGCAACGTTTTGAAAAATAAAGTAAATTAAAAATTAAACAGCTAAAAATTAAATATGAAGTTATTTTTTGTATTGGTAATCTCATTCTTTTCCATGGCTGCATTGGCCCAGAGCGAAGCAAAGAAATTGTATGAACCCAATACCGATGCAACGGCAGATATTGAAGCGGCTATAAAAAAAGCAAGTGCGGAAAATAAGTATGTGTTGATACAAGGTGGTGGCAATTGGTGTGGATGGTGCATTGAGTTTGCAAGGTTTTGTAAGGCAGACGCTGGTATAGATTCCGTTATCAACTCCTCCTTTGTTTGGTATCACCTGAATTATAGTAAGGAGAATGAAAATAAAAAAGTATTTGCTCAATATGGATATCCGCAGCGTTTTGGATTTCCGGTTTTTATTATTTTAAATGGCCAGGGCGAGCGCATACATACACAAAGCAGCGAGTACCTGGAAGATGGTAAAAAAAGCTATAGCAAAAGCAAAGTGCAAACTTTTCTGGAAATGTGGAGTCCAGGTGCATTGAATCCGAAAATGTATGGTAACTGATTTACTCTATTGAATTGTTTAAAATCTATAACTGATTATCATGAATTCAAATAAGCAACAGTTCATCCAGCTTATCAATCATCCTGTTAAATTCAGGATGTTTTTGTTTTCGAAATTACCCAGTGCTTTTTTTTCGGGCGTAAGCGTAAAAGCAATTGATGAAACAAAAGCAGTAGTGTCGGTTCCGTATAAATGGTTTTCGCAAAACCCTTTTAAGTCTACCTATTTTGCCTGCCTTGCAATGGCTGCTGAAATGAGTACCGGTTTGCTGGCAATGATGCATACTTATAAATCGGCACCTTCTGTTTCCATGTTGGTTGTTAGTTTGGAGGCGAACTATTTTAAGAAGGCAACCGGCCTAACGTTGTTTACTTGTGAGGACGGGGAGGCCATTCGTACAACGATTGAAGATGCCATCAACAGCGGTGAGGGAAGAACCATTAAAGCAAAAAGTGAAGGCAGAAACCTGGATGGAGAATTGGTAGCAGAATTTTTTATTACCTGGTCATTTAAATCAAAAAAATGACACACGGTTTTAGTGGCGCTATTAGAAAATTATTAATGGGTTTTAGTGTAAGTCTTCTGATAATTTACCTTTAAGATAACACATGAAGTTGGTCCGATTTTTATTTGGAGAGTGTTTATCCGTAGCAAAGAATACCCGCAAAAATATAAGGTGGTTTCTGGCATTACTTTAAATTTTTAGTCGTAGTAAAAACCCCGGGTTATTGGGTATTTTAGTTGATTGGTTTCACGAATGCTCTTTGCTGGTTCTGCTGCTTTTTGCTACTAAAATGTAGCTGCCCATTGCTAAAAATGTACAAGAGGGCGATGCAACAATGCCGCTATGAAATACCATCGTTCGGACAAAGAAATATACAGATGATGATTACAAAATATACCACAAGCCGATTGCTTTTAACTAACTTCAATGTCTAAATTTTTATACGATGAAAATTGCTTTCCACGGCGCTGCCAGAACGGTAACCGGATCCAAACATTTACTTACTTTAAACAACGGTAAAAAATATTTATTAGACTGCGGTATGTTCCAGGGCATGGGCAAGGATACCGATGCGATGAATGCTTATTGGGGCTTTGAGCCGGCATCAGTTGATCATCTGATACTATCACATGCACATATTGATCACAGTGGTTTAATACCAAAGTTGGTAAAGGATGGATTTAAAGGCAAAATTTTTTGCACGCCTGCAACTAAAGAATTAACGCAGGTTTTACTGGAAGATTCTGCATTTATTCAGGAGAATGAAGTTAAATATGAAAACAAACGGCGCAAACAGGATGGTTTGCCTGAATTAAAACCGCTGTATAATACGGCAGATGCGTTGGCTGCTTTCGATTTATTTGTGCCGGTGGAATATGGTAACTGGTTTGCCGTTGATGAAAATATTGAGGTGATGTACACCGATGCCGGTCATATTATCGGTAGCGCTGCCGTTCATTTAAAAATAAAAGAAGGGGGCGTTACAAAGCGGCTCACCTTTAGCGGAGATGTAGGCAGATACAGCGATGCTATTTTAAAAGCACCGGAAGAATTTTCGCAGGCTGATTATATTTTATTGGAATCTACGTATGGCAATAGCCTTCATGACGATTTGGTAACCACGCCTGAACAGTTATTGAAATGGATTAAAAAAGCCTGTGTTGAAAAGAAAGGTAAATTAATTATGCCTGCTTTTAGTGTAGGAAGAACCCAGGAAATTTTATACGCACTCAATCAACTGGAGTTGGAGAGAAGGCTGCCGCAAACGGAGTATTTTGTTGACAGTCCGTTGAGTGTGAAAGCTACCCGGATTGTTAAAAATTATCCCCGGTATTTTAATAAAACAATTCAAAAGGTGTTAGAATCAGATGATGATCCGTTTGCTTTTCGTGGTTTGAAATTTATTGAATCGGTGGAGGAGTCAAAACTGTTAAACTTCCGGCCAGGACCTTTTGTAGTTATTTCTGCAAGTGGAATGGCAGATGCCGGAAGGGTAAAGCATCATGTAAATAACAATATTGAAAACAGCCGCAACACTATTTTATTAACGGGCTATTGCGAGCCAAGATCATTAGGAGGAAAATTGCTGGCAGGAAGAAAAGAGGTGAATATATTTGGAGCCATGCGGGAAGTGAATGCGGAGGTGGGTGCCATACGCAGCATGAGTGCACATGGCGATTATGAAGACCTTTGTCATTTCTTAGTTTGCCAGGACCCACAAAAAATCAGCAAATTATTTTTAGTGCATGGTGAGTACGACGTGCAGCAGGCATTCAAAAAAAGGCTGAATAATAAAGGGTTTGAAAATGTGGAAATCCCGGAGTTACATTCCGAAGTGGTATTGGGCTAAAGATGCGTTTTGGCCATAATTGATCTTAGTATTTTTTTAATTTATAACCATCACGTAGTAAAGGCATTTTTATTAAAGGTCTTTACTGCGTGATGGTTTTTATTTCCGATAAGCAGTCCAAAATGAAATATAACATGCTTTCGGCCATTGTTATGAATGAGTTTGGTTAATTTTGACAATACCTATAATTACCGTACAGCAATTATTCCAAATAAGCTACGTTGGTGTATAAACTTATTTAAATAAAATTTTACCTCATATTACTAATAAGCCAAAAAAATAGCGCAAATGATAAAAAAGATTTTAAAAATACTGGGCATCTTTTTATTGATATTGGTTGGCATTGCATTGGCGGCCCCATTTATCTTTAAAAATAAAATAATTGCATTGGTAAAAAAGGAGATCAATAGCAGTATGAATGCAAAGGTTGATTTTACAAATGTCAATATTTCGTTCTTCCGGAATTTCCCCAAAGTGGCAATCGGACTAGAAGAGCTACAGATATTGGGTACAGATGAATTTGCAACAGACACCTTGCTTTCAGCTAATAGGATTGATGCCAGCGTTGATATCATGAGCCTGATCAGGGGAAGCGAAATGAATATTTATTCTGTGGTAGCAGAATCACCGAGGGTACATGCAATCATTGGTAAATCAGGGCTTGCCAACTGGGATATAATGAAGCCTGCAGATTCCACCACTGCTGTAAAAGACGAAAAGCCATTCAAGCTGCAATTGCAGCGTTATGCCATCAATAATGGATATATCAGTTATGTTGATGAGTTGGGAGGCATCAGCAGTGAAATCAGTCGCCTGAATCATGAAGGCACCGGTGATTTTACTGCCGATTTATTTACCCTTAAAACGAATACCACCGCAGATGCGGTAACGGTAGTGTATGCTGGTATTCCTTATTTATCAAATGCCAATGCATTGGTAAAAGCGGATATTGAAATTGATAATAAAAAAAATGAGTACCGCTTCAATACGAATGAAATTATAGTAAACCAATTACAACTGAGCAGCAAGGGCATTGTCAAAAATCTGTATGATAAGGGGTACGATATGGATATCACTTTTAAGGCGCCATCAACAGATTTTAAAAATATTCTCTCTATGATTCCTGCTATTTATCAGCATGATTTTAAAAATATTAAAACAAGTGGTTCCGCAATTTTTAGCGGATTTTTAAAAGGGATTTACAACGACCTGCAGATGCCGGCTTACCATGTAGATGTGCAGGTAAAAGATGGCTTTTTTCAATATCCCGATTTGCCAAAACCATTAGAGCAAATTAATTTTTCACTACAAGTTGATAATCCAAACGGGCAGCCCGATAATACGGTGATTAATATTGAGAAGGCTCATTTTTTAATGGATAAAGATCCTTTTGATTTCCGTTTGATGGTAGTAAAACCAACCAGCAGTATGTTCATTGATGGTGCCGCCAAGGGCAGGTTGGATCTGTCTAAAGTTGCGCAACTGGTAAAGCTGGAAGCCGGTACAAAGCTGGCAGGTCTGCTGAATGCGGATGTTAACATCAAAGGAAATGTAGCCGATATAGAGAACCAGCAGTTTGATAAATTTAGCGCAGGTGGCACGGTGAGCCTGACCGACTTTTTATATGTTGCTAAGGATTATCCTACGGGTATAAAAATCAATAACCTGCTTACCTCTTTTACTCCTTCAAAAGTAAACATCAGTAACCTGAGTGGCCAATATCTTGGCTCTAATTTTATTGGTAGCGGGCAGGTAAATAATTTATTGAGTTATGTGCTTAACAATAAGCCATTGAATGCAGTGGTAAATATTACTGCAGATAAAATCAATTTAAATGACTGGATGGGTGTTTCTACAGACTCAGCTACCACCGGTGCAACATCCGCCCCCTTTGTGGTACCGGCCAACCTGGATATTGTACTCAATACAAAAGTGGATCAGGTACATTATGACAAGGTAGATATCCAGAACTTAACAGGCAGTTTATTGGTAAAAGATGAAGCGGTTAAAATAACTGATGTAAAAGGCAATGCGTTGGATGGTACCCTGATGGTAAATGGTATGTATTCTACAAAGGCGAGTAAAGAAAAGCCAGCGATTGTGCTGGAATATGATGTAACCGGTGTTGATGTACAGAAAACATTTTTTGCATTCAATACCGTTCAGAAGCTGATGCCGATCGGTAAATTTATTGCCGGCAAGTTGACCTCTCATTTGACTGTAAATGGCAAGCTGGGCGATAATATGATGCCTGATTTGACTACGCTCTCCGGGATGGGCGATTTATTACTGATTGAAGGCTTTCTAAGCAAATTTGCACCGTTGGATAAAATTGCCAGCACACTAAATGTGAAAGCGCTGGAGCAGATTTCATTGAAGGATGTTAAGAATTATTTTGAGTTTTCAAATGGCAAAGTATTGGTGAAGCCATTTACCGTTAAGGTGCAGGGAATCGATATGGAAATTGGCGGTTTGCAGGGGTTTGATCAGTCGATTGATTATTTGATCAATATAAAACTGCCACGCAATTTAATGGGCGAAAAAGGCAACCAGTTGGTAAACAATTTAGTGAGCCAGGTAAATAAAAAAGGCGTTCCGATTAAGGTTGGAGAAACGGTAAACTTGAATTTAAAACTGGGAGGCTTCTTTAGTAAGCCAACTATTAAGACTGATTTAAAGGAAAGCGCTGGTAGTTTGGCAGACGACTTAAAACAACAGGTTACTGATTTTGCAAAGGCGAAAATAGATAGTACGAAGACAGCGGTAACCAGTGCAGTGAAGGATACCATTGCTTCGGTAAAAAGTCAGGCCATCAATGCAGCAAAAGAAGAATTAGCAAGACAATTGCTGGGTGATAAAAATAAAGAGGGCGATTCTGTAAAGCCAAAATTTGACCCTAAAAAATCGGCCAAGGGATTATTTGATAATTTGTTGAAAAAGAAGGCGAAGGATACTACTACAAAGCAATAGGCAGAAAACTAATTAAAACAACAAAGCCTTTCATTTGAGAGGCTTTATTTTTTAAGAAACTCTTTCGGGATAATATAAAATATTTCAAAAACAAAAAAACCTCTCAAAAAGAGAGGTTGTATTTGGTAGCACGTACGGGAATCGAACCCGTGACTCCTCCGTGAAAGGGAGGCGTCTTAACCCCTTGACCAACGCGCCGTTTATTTTCGGACGGCAAAGATAGGGGTGCATATTTAATCCGCAAAATATTTAAAGAATTTAATTTAGTTTTTTTTGAAACCCTATTCAATACAGCGTTCCAGAGCATTAGAGAAAATAGTCTCATCTGAATCGTGTTCATCAATGACATTTATAGACACTATTAATAAATTTCCTATTAGTTATTTTTTACTGATAACTCAATTAATCGTTCATATTAAAGATTTATAGATCATCCTTTAATAAGTCCGGTCTTCTTTCCTTTGTTCTTTGTAAACTCTGTTCCATTCTCCATTGATCAATTTTTGCATGATTGCCGCTCATTAAAATTTCAGGTACTTTCCAATTCCTGAACGTTTCAGGTCTTGTGTAAACAGGTGGTGCCAGTAGATTATCCTGAAAAGAATCTGTTAAGGCAGAGGTTTCGTCATTTAAAACACCGGGTATCAATCTGCCGATGGCATCTACCAAAACAGCCGCTGCCAATTCACCGCCACTTAATACATAATCACCGATTGAAATTTCTTTGGTAATAAAATGTTCCCTTACCCGCTGGTCAATTCCTTTATAATGCCCGCAAATTAACAGCAGATTTTCTTTCATTGAAAATTGATTGGCCATTTGCTGATTAAAAATTTCACCATCCGGCGTTAGAAAAATAACTTCATCATAAGTAGTATTTTGCTGCAGACTTTCTATAGCGTTTACAAGTGGCTCTATCATCATTACCATACCGGCGCCGCCACCAAACTGGTAGTCATCTACCTGGGCCCGGGCATAAGTTGTGTAGTCACGCAGGTTGATGGTGTTTACTTCCAGCAAGCCCTTATCTTTTGCCCGCTTCATGATAGAATGTGCAAAAGGACTTTGCAATAAATCAGGCACTACCGATATGATATCAATTTTCATTGTGCAAACTTAATTAACATATTCTTTCATTCTTTAAAAATAGATGGCTGGCATTTTGATGGTTATTTGAAAAATATTTTCCGCTTATGAATAAAAACTTTTACCTCCTCATTTTTTTGCTGCCCATTTTTTCCTGTTCCAATTATACATTACATACCGGAACGGAATATCAAAAATCTATTACCAATATTCCACTGGTGCCACACCAACATAATGTGGATGTATATTTTAACAACGATCAGCCCACGCAACCTTATTACAAAGTAAAAATGATAGACGCAAGCGGACCATCAAATGCGAGCTACGAGGCTTTATTAAATACCTTGAAGCAGGAAGCTGCCGCAGCGGGACTGGATGGTGTATTGGTTCTTGGAAAGCAACAGGCTGTTGAGTACAGCAATATTTCGGAGGCACGAACCGTAAGGGATACAACAATCAATATTGACAGACAAGAAGCAAATGCTTACCAAATAATTTCAGCGGTTGGTCTTAAGTATGCGGGCAATATCAACTATTTAGATACCATCGTAAAATCAACCATCGTAGATATTTATGAGGATGGTAAGGCACGAAAATTAGAAGTACTGTTTGATTATTATGGCAACCTGTTGAATGCTACAGATAAGAATGCAGCGCAGTTTTATGCGGATGATATTGCGCCGTTTGATATTCGAAAACATGACGCTGCCAGCGTATCCGGCTGGGAATACAGCTATGAAGAATTCAACAGGGTATTCTCTTTTAGAATAAGTAATACGCTGGAGGTAGTAGCATCTGCTATGATAGAAAGAAGCAGCAGCGGTAGAATCAATGCCGTTCAATACAAAATAAAGGATCCCGTTTCAAAAAGGAGTATCCGTTATACCCTTCATTGCATTTACAATTTGGCAGACCGATTAATGGAAAAGCAATTGTTTAATAAAAATAAATTGCTGTGGGTAGAGAAAATAAATTACCACGAAAATACGATTGCCGGTTGTAGCCGCTATAATACTGTCGGCGAAACGGAACGATTGGTATTTAAAGCGGATAATTATTTTTTCTCACAAACTGATTTGCCAAAGCCGATTGATGGAGTACCTGTAGGTATAGTTAAATAATGGAAATTATTGCTTGAAAATTATTCAGGGATATCCATAAAACCATCCAGATCACGCTTATCTTTTTTGGTAGGGCGACCTACTTTACTCAATCTCTTGCCGGTATTAAAAACGGCTGCCTGAAATTGAATGCGGTCCAGTTCTTCTGCCGGTGTAATATCCTCGTAATGCTTGATTGCTTCGCTATATTGAACCCGGTGATCCAATAAAGAAGTTACTTTTATTACCCAACGTTTGGCTTCCGTCTTCACTTCATATTCGTCACCCACGCTAACGGTTTTAGATGCTTTAATATTTTCGCCCTTTAGTTTTACTTTGCTTTTTGCACAGGCATCACCAGCCTGGCTTCTTGTTTTAAAAAGCCGGATTGCCCACAAGTACTTATCTACACGAAGTTTTTCTGTTTCCATTGGGTAAAATTAAATGCTTTTATTTTTATTGTGACATCTGGTAGCCGTATTTCGTTAATTTAGTTTTCTAAATTCTTATAGTATGCAAATAAAGAAATCCGGCTTTTATTTATTATTCATTTGTATTGCGGCTGCACAATTGGCCACAGCCCAGCTTAAGTCTGCGACCCATTGGACGCCCGACGGAAATGGTTTTTACCAAAGCAAAGGCGGCGAGATTATTAAAGTGGATATAAAAACCGGAATGGAAACAGTGCTTGTTAAAAAGTTGCAGTTAACAACTGCTGCCGGTAAAGCAATTAGTCCTGCATCGTTTTCATTTAGTAATAATAACAGCAAACTACTGCTGTTTACAAATACAGCCAAAGTGTGGCGCTACAATACCATGGGCGATTATTGGGTAATGGATATTGCCGCCAATAAACTAACGCAATTGGGTAAAGACAGACCTGCGCAATCATTGATGTTTGCCAAATTTTCTCCTGATGGGAAAAATGCAGCTTATGTAAGCGAGCATAATCTATTTGTAGAAGAGTTGGCAACCGGTAAAGTGCATCAGCTAACGCAGGATGGTACACGCCAGTTGATAAACGGAACGTTTGACTGGGCTTATGAGGAAGAATTTTTTTGCAGGGATGGTTTTAGGTGGAGTCCCGATAGCAAACAAATTGCTTACTGGCAAATTGATGCAAGGAATACAAAGGATTATAGCATGTTGAATACAACCGATTCAATTTATCCAAAAGTAATACCAGTTGAATACCCGGTTGCTGGAGAAGCACCATCGCCCTATAAAATTGGAGTGGTAGATATCGTAACGGCAAACACGAGGTGGATGGTTATTCCAACAGACAATGTGTTACAGTCTTATGTGCCGAGAATGGAATGGGCAGCCAATAGCGACGAACTTATTATTCAGCATTTAAACCGCAAGCAAAATGAAAGCCACCTGATGTTGTGTACGGTGGCCACCGGTAAATCAAATAATATTTATGAAGAAAAGGATTCGGCCTGGATTGATATACAGCCATTGTGGGACGAAGATTATGCAACCGGCGGTTGGGATTGGCTGAATAACGGCAACGAGTTTTTGTGGGCCAGCGAGAAGGATGGCTGGCGACATTTGTACCGTATAAGCAGAGACGGTAAAAAGGAAAAGTTGGTTACTGTTGGTAATTATGATGTAATGGATATTGTAAGAGTAGATGAGAAAGGCGGCTACGTTTATTTCATGGCTTCACCAACCAATGCTACGCAAAAGTACCTGTATCGCATAGCGCTTGATGGAAAGGGAAAGGCAGCATTGCTTTCACCAGCTAACCAGGAAGGTACACATGATTATAAAATTTCTCCCGGAGCCAAATATGCTTTGCACAGTTTCTCTAATTACTACACGCCGGACCTAAGGGAATGGATTACGCTGGCTGACCACAATGGTGTAAA
>Ga0105049_10008424_pt1 | contig 11961 bp, 8 predicted proteins | sample MAT06_FD_78087 | JGI IMG/M metagenome (GOLD analysis project Ga0105049, IMG submission 78087) | Freshwater microbial communities from Lake Fryxell liftoff mats and glacier meltwater in Antarctica - MAT-06 | ecosystem: Environmental > Aquatic > Freshwater > Ice > Liftoff microbial mat | place...
CAATTTTATGTCCGCTCATCGTCACGCCAATGACTTCTTCTTTGTCGTTCAACTTTCGATTCAGCAAAATATGATCTTGCCGAATATTCTCTGCCGGCAATATTTCGTGAAGTCGTTCAAAAACCATTTGGGACGGCAAAATTCCAGCCCGCATAAGATCCACGACTACGACCTTAGTGGCTCTGTCAAAAGTTTCGAAATTCAAAGATTCATTCATGCGGGTCAGAACCTGCGCGGATTTGCGTGGAAACATTTTGTTCATTGCCGAGATGGCTAGGTACGAAGAAAGCAAGCGTACCAAATGATTAGCCTCCGGCTGTTTTACCGCGGACGTAGAAAAATGACCCAAAATCTGCTCAAAAAATGGATCTGAAAGGAGGTGAATATGCTTCCCGTAAGAATGCTCTTTTTCCATCGGATGTAAACGCTAGCAAAGATTCGGGGCCATATGCGAGCCCTGAATTCTCTGTGTTATTGCATACTTGCCGCCGCACGGGGGGTGCCCCTGGGGGCCGCTATCTTGCGCTAGACGGCTGTGCTAATCTGCCATTCTTATGAACGTCGAAATGCTCATCATGAGTGTTTTGAGCGGGGGGATGCTAGGGGGAGCGTCACTGGGGTCTTTCTACTACCGAAAGCTTCAGAAGCAGCTCAAGAAGCAAAACTATCAGCTCAACACCATTGAACAACTCTACAATGAGGTGCAGCGAGCTTCGAGCACCATCGATACGAACGTCATTTCATCGATTGAAGCATTGGTCCGCGCGCTCGAAGCTCGAGATTCATATACTCGCGGACATTCTGATCGAGTTAACCGCTATTCGTTAGCCATCGGAAAAATTCTGGGACTTGGCGAAGGAGAGCTCAAAATTCTTGATGATGCCAGCTCACTTCATGATGTTGGAAAAATTGGCGTATACGATCGAATTCTTTTAAAGCCCGCATCGCTTTCAGATGATGAGCGAAAGCTCATGAACTCACATCCCGAGCGGTCGCGAGATATTTTGCAAGCTGTTCCGTTTTTGAAAGAGCATATCCCCATTATTTTGCACCATCATGAGAGACAGGATGGAAGCGGATATCCCTTTGGTCTGAAGGGTGACGAAATCCCTCTAGGAGCTCGAATTGTACAAGTCGCTGATACCTGGGACGCCATGACGAGTGACCGCCCGTATCGACGCCGACTCAGCAAAGCGACGGCAATTCAAGAATTACAAAAAGCCTCCGGCACTCAATTGGATAAAAATTGTGTGGATGGATTTCTCGATTCAATTTCTAAAAGCTTCAAAGCCGAATAGAAGAGAACCTTCAGAGCTCGGCGAGCAATTTGATATTGATCGGAGTTTCAGTCTACCGCACTGATGCCGGGGCGGAGGTCGCTGCTGGATTTCACGAAGCTGACAGAAAAAAAGCGTGGGAAAAAGCCCCTTAAGTGTTTCGTTGCCTGCTTAAACGAAAAACCTCAAAAATTTTGCAATACGGTGATGGCACTGAATTAGTTGCAGTTCTTAGAATTTTTACCAGAACTCAGGCGCTCTTCACAAATTTAGCTAAGACCTTTTTTCGACCGGCCCTCTGGAATTGAATGGTGAGGCACTCATCGGAACCAAGAACTTCTATCTTTTGGACCACGCCTTCGCCAAAGCTTGGATGAACGACGCGTTCGCCCTTCGAAAAATTAAAATCGAAGTCGGTCCGCTGGTCGAATTCATATTCAAACTCCACCGCTTCTTTCTGACTCCCCTTCGATCTGACAAAAGTTGATCCCCCATAACTATAGCCGTAAATGTCTGACTGCTCTTCTGCCTGATCAATCGTGATTTCAAAAAGCTCCTTTGGAAGCTCTCGAACAAAGCGACTTTCCAAATTCATATTGATGGAGCCAAAAGTTCGTCTACGAAGGGCTCGGGTCATATAGAGTTTTTCTTTGGCACGCGTTATCGCGACATAGCAAAGGCGGCGTTCTTCTTCGAGTTGAGCATAATCATCAAACGAACGAGCAGACGGAAATATTCCTTCTTCGAGACCAGTGAGAAAACAAACCTTGAACTCCAAACCCTTCGCGGCGTGAATACTCATAAAGGTAACTTGTGGCTGTCGGCTTTCCTGCGCCACTCCCGTTCGCTTTGAATCGAGTTGATCTACATCTGCAATCAAGGACACTCGCTCGAGGAAATCTGCGAGCTTTCTCTTTAAGGGGCTGTCGCCGGATTGAAGATCCGAAGCTGGTTGCCAACTCTCTTCAAACTCTTGAATCGCTGACATTAACTCCTGAATATTTTCAAGACGCTCGGAGGACTCTGGAGTTTTTTCATTTTTAAGATTCGTGACGTAATTCGATTTCTCCAAAATATCCATCACCAGATCGACAAAGCTTTCGTTGGATCTCAAACCCATAAAGCCCCGTTCAAGAATGCGACGATACTGTGCAAGGCCTTCCCTCCCGCGACCAACGGCCGGAAGGTTCGCAGCTTCCAGAACAAAGAGCGCAATGGGCCGCTGCATCGCCGAAGCGGCGACTTCAATTTTCTCAAGCGTGGTCTTTCCTATTCCGCGAGAAGGAGTGTTGAGAGACCTTCTAAAGGCCATCACATCTGACGGATTCAAAAGAATTTTCAAATAAGAGAGGACGTCTTTAATTTCTTTTCGCTCATAAAATCTAAATCCCCCTATGATTCGATAGGGAATCCTCTTCTTCAAACACTCTTCTTCAAAACCCCGCGAAAGTGAATTGACTCGGTAGAGTACAGCAATTTCTTCGGGCGAGACCCCGGCTCTGACTTGCTTTTGGATCTCCGTCACCACAAAAGATGATTCCGAACGATCATCGGTCACAGATGCATAGCGAATTTTCTCGCCCTGGCCCTTATCAGTCCAAAGGGTCTTCTCGTGCCGCATTTCATTTTTTGAAATCACTAAATCTGCTGCCTTCAAAATCGTGGCAGTGGATCTATAGTTCTGTTCGAGCTTGATGACCTCTGCTTTTTTGAAAACTTTGTCGAAATTGAGAATGTTTTCAATCTTAGCGCCGCGCCAACCATAAATACTTTGATCGTCGTCTCCCACCACGCAGATATTGTGATCCGCGTTTAGAAATTCCATCAAAAGTTTGTACTGAAGTTCATTCGTGTCCTGAAATTCATCGACCAGTAAATATCTCCACTGAGCACGAAACTCTGCCTTCAGCTCTTCATCGGCCCTAAATAGATGATATGTTTTCAAGAGTAAGTCGTCGAAATCCAAAGCCTGAGCTTTTTGCATTTCTTTGGTATAGGCCTCATAAACGCTCAAGCAGACATCATCAAATATCGCCGCGCGCGAATTCTGAGCTTCTTCATAGGACTTACCTTCGTTTTTCCATTTTCCAATCCGCGCATGAACTGCATCGGGATTGTAATCTTTGTCCGAAATCTTGAGAGCTTCCATGCAATCCTTGATCATGGTGCGCTGTTCGCCTTCATCGTAGATCACGAACTCAGACCCGACCCCAATCTTCTGACCATAACGTCTTAGAAGTCTCGCACCCACAGAATGAAAAGTTGAAATCCATGGCAGTGCCTGATCAAAATTGAGCAGTGCCTTTACGCGCTCCTGCATTTCGCGAGCTGCTTTGTTGGAAAAGGTCATCGCCAAAATGGAGGGCAAAGGAACACCGTGATCATTGACCAAATGAGCAATTCGATAGGTCAAAACTCTAGTCTTGCCCGAGCCCGCTCCTGCCAAGACCAAAACAGGCCCTTCGGTTCTTAAAACGGCTTCCAACTGCCGATCGTTCAAATCATCGCGATGAGACTCTATAAAGGACATGAGACGGCGACGGTAGCAGCGCGCCTAAAAAGCTGTCACGAATTGATTTTAAAGGCGCGGGTTACGCGCGAGACGATCTGATCGTACTGATTGAAAATACTCAGTTCCACCCGGCGAATGGCTAAGCCGCGGTACTTCTCAGGTATCTCCTGTTCATAAGTTGTTTGAAGAAGATCTGTATCTGCCGCTTGGTCTTCGCGCGGCATCAGAAAGTGGCCATTAAAGAAGTCACCCCCATTGGCCAAATAGATGCGATAGCGAACAACATAGAACTGGGAGTCCTTCTTCCTCCTATAGGTCATCCCTATTCTAATGAGGCTCTTAGACAGTTCACTTATGTCGAATTCGTAAGCATCCATAAAGAAAAAGTTCGGATCTCTACCCGCAAGTTCTTTCCACTTCAAATTCCAAATCGGCATGGAATTTGGAATGGCATAGGCAAGGTCGCTTTCCAAATCTCGCAAGGTTTTTCGAAGCTCTTTAATCCGCGGATAGTCAGGGTGAATGAAAGCAGCCTTTCCCACAAACTGAGATGCTTTTGACATCTCATCTTGAGTTTTATTGTAGTCCTTTGAGGCAAACGCTCTTTGGGCCGCTTCAATTCGAATCCCGGCGTCTTCAAGACGAGTAAAAAAGCGAGCCTCCCGCATCAATCCCTGAAGTTCTTCGATTTCAGCTTTCGTCTCAGTGAAATTATTGGACCGGATGGAATTGAGTTCGATATCCGCTTTCTGAAGCTCCAGAAGTGCCGAGCGATACTTCTTTTCCTGCAATCGGATGCGACCTTCGCTCAGATACAATCGAGCAAACTGAAGTTTCCTCCTTGAATCAATTTCCGTGAGAGCTGTACTGGCGGCTTCGGAATTGAAATCCAACTCTCGAATCATCGCATAAATCGACTCGGATTCCTTTAAGAGACCCGACTTCAAAAGCCCTTGGCCAATCCGATGAAGTACTTCCAGATACTCGTCCACTCGAGTTTTGTCCTCGAACTTTGGCTGCTGCATATTTTTGATATTCTGAAAAGCTGCAAGAAAGTGATCGAGCTTCAAATTCTGATAAATCCGAGTCATCGAAGATCGAAACAAATCCTCGTACTCCTTCTGCACAGAATATTTTTTATACGCGATCTGCTCGGCTTCTCTTTCACGAAGATAGGTACCCAATACTCCCGCGCCCACGACAATAAAAGTCGTGAATACGCCGATGCCTATTGCAATCCATTTGAAGGAAGGTTTTTCAAAAATTGAAGCCACGTCCTATTATAGCTGGCCAAGACGATGCTGCGTCGCCAATATCTTGACATGGCAAAGCAGCAAAAGAAGAAAAAAGAGCCTATAAGTGAATTGAAAACAATGCCTACTCGCAAAAAAGAACCTCGAAAGATCGTTCATGAAAATGCCGAATCCATGGCTAAGCGCCAACGCGAGATTTCGGTCTCTGAGTTTTTCGCCAAAAATAGGCATCTTTTGGGGTTCGATAATCCCAAGAAGGCGCTTCTGACCGCAGTAAAAGAGGCCGTCGACAATTCGCTCGACGCTTGCGAAGAAGCAGGAATACTACCTTCGGTCACGGTTAAATTAGATCGGCTTTCCCCACCAATGAAGGAGCCCCCTCCAGAAGAAGGGGCCAAAGAAAAGTCCAAGAAGGGCAAGGCGCCAGTCCCAACCGAACGATACCATCTGAACATTATTGATAATGGTCCTGGAATCGTGCCCAATCAGATTCCCAAGATTTTTGGAAAGCTTCTCTATGGCTCCAAGTTTCATCGTCTAAAAATGTCCAGGGGCCAACAGGGAATCGGAATTTCTGCTGCAGGAATGTACGGACAGATGACAACCGGCAAACCGATGCGAATTACTTCAAAACTTCCTAAGAATTCAAAAGCAACTTTCATTGAATTAACGATTGATACAAAAACGAATAAGCCAGAAGTCATTTCTGAAAAAGAGGTGGCCTGGACTCACGAATCAGATTCCGGCACCGCCGTTGAAATCACTCTCGAAGGTCGCTATCAAAAAGGAAAGCAGTCGATCGACGAGTTTATTTTGCTCAATACTTTGAGCAACCCTCATTCAGATTTTACTTTCATTGATCCCGCGGGCGAGAAATTTTATTACCCACGCAAAACAGATATCTTGGTTGACCTTCCGAATGAAATTAAGCCCCACCCCTACGGCGTGGAGCTCGGAAGATTTCACCAAATGGTGGCTGATACAGCGTCAAAAACAATTAAACACTTTTTGACCAAAGAATTTTCGCGAGTGTCTGACAAAGTGGCCGACGAGATTCTGAAAGAGGCGAAGGTCAAAGATTTCAGTTTGAAATCTTCGAAGTCTGAAGACGTAAACAAAGTCCATGAGGCCATTCCAAAAATTGCAATTATGAGTCCTCCCACGGACTGCATCGTGCCCATCGGAGACGAACTCATTAAAGAGACTCTGAAATCTCAAACGAATGCCGAATTTTATATGGCCACCACTCGAAGCCCAAGCGTTTACCGGGGCAATCCATTTTTGGTGGAGTGTGCGTTGGCATACGGCGGAGATCTTGCGGGTGACGAACAGATGCAGGTCTTTCGATTTGCGAATCGAGTGCCGCTTCAGTTTCAACCTTCCGCATGCGCAAGCTTTCGGGTGCTCACTAAAGTAGATTGGAAAAACTATGGACTTAGCCAATCCAAGAATTCACTTCCGGTGGGCCCGATGGCTGTTCTGATTCATGTAGCGTCGGTTTGGGTGCCTTTTACTTCCGAAAGTAAAGAAGCCATAGCGGACTATCCTGAGATCAAGCAGGAAATTCGTTTGGCAGTTCAGGATTGTGCGAGACAACTCAGTTTGCATCTATCTCGACGACGTCGAGCCGACGAAGAAGATCGCAAAGCGAGCTATATCGATACGTATATTCCTTTCATCGGTGAAGCCCTTCAGGAAATGCTGAGCCTTACCGCACCTCAAAAGGATAAATTAATTTCAACGCTTCGAACCACTCTTGAGAAAGGAAAAGTCGATGGCGAAAAATGAAAAAGCAGACAATAAAGCACTCGAACAACTCACCAAAACGGCAAAGGATGTTTACGACAAATCTTTGAAAGGCCAAAAACCGCAGCTCACAATGCCTGTGCGAAGTCTGAGCAATGTGAAGTATGAAAAAAAGGGTGGCTATCTCGCTCTCAAGAATCAGCTGAAAGTTCGTACGCTTACTTACAATACGGTGAAGAGCTTTGCTCAAACTCTGAAGGTGATGGCGATCTCAAAAGAACTCATTCAAACAGACGATCATGCATCAAAGAGAGAGACTTATTATATTTCAAAAAACTGGGGTGCGGCCCGCTTTGACGAACAACCTGAGTCCGATGCAGTAATGGACGATATCGAGGCGATGATGTCCGTGAATCGCGAACAGCTTCGCTTTTTGCCAGAAGAAAAGGGGGGCGAGGTTGCCGGGCAGCTTGTCGTGATAGATAAAGATAGAGATACGGGAAAGCCACTTAGAATTGACTGCACGGGGTTTGGATCAGGAGCCTACTCAATTCCGATTTCAGTAGAGCATCTTCAGTTTCAAACAAAGGCTAAATTTATTTTGTGTATTGAGACAGCGGGTATGTTTCAGCGACTCGTCGCTCATAATTATTGGCGCAAAGCAAATTGCGTATTGATTTCGATGGGCGGTGTTCCAACTCGCGCCACTCGCCGCTTTGTGCGCCGTATGGCCGATACTCTCAAAATTCCAGTCTATACATTTGTCGATGGAGATCCTTATGGCATCGCCAATATTTATCGAACTCTCAAGGTTGGTTCTGGAAATGCCGCTCATATCAATGAATTCTTCTGCGTTCCCACGGCAACCTTTATGGGAATCACGCCTCAGGATATTATTGATTATAAGCTCCCCACTCATCCATTGAAGGATGTGGATATCAAGCGGGCGAAAGATGCGATCAAAAACGATCCATTTTTTAAATTTCACAAAACATGGACTCAAGCGATTGAACAGATGATCAAGATGGGAGTTCGTGCTGAACAGCAGGCTCTTGCCAAACATGGTTTGAACTATGTCATTGAAGAATATCTTCCGCAGAAATTGAAGAAGACAGATAAATTTTTGCCGTGAGAAGAGATCAAGCCTCTTGGATGATGATCGACGTAGGCAACTCTGCCTTTGCGACCACCATCCTTGCGGCACTCTTCCCGGTTTATTTGCCCTCGCTCTTTCCCCCTGATGGAGTGAGTCTTTCGATTTTAAGTTGGACATGGCAGACATCGGCTATTTCGCTCTGGGGCTATACGGTCTCTTTTAGTCTCGTCATTACACTCTTACTCGCTTCCTTTTTGGGCTCATGGGCGGACGAACGAGGTTACCGAAAAGTGCTGCTGGGAACTTTTACCACCATCGGCGCAATCGCCACCGCAGGACTCGCCTACTTTGATAGTTGGCAGTCTGCGCTCTTATGTTTTGTGATCGCAAATATTGGATTCAGCGCGAGTAATATCTTTTACAATTCTCTTTTGTCCGCTGTAGGAGAACCTCGAGAATGGGACACGCTCTCGCTCAAGGGATATGCCTGGGGTTATATCGGCGGCGGCGCACTCCTCGCGCTCAATCTCCTCCTCATATTAAAATATGATTTTTTTGGACTCAGTTCAAAAAAATCTGCCATTGAGTTAAGTTTTTTGAGTGTTGGGATTTGGTGGATGGTCTTTACGATTCCCGCGCTTCTTTTCATTCATGAAACTAGGCGAGCACAAAGTGTCGATGGAACTTCGGGCGTTCGTCACCATTTAAAGCAGCTCTGGCGAACAATTCAAGCAGTTCTTCAGACACGGAATTTGCTGATTTTCATGGTGAGCTTTGCGCTTTACAACGACGGAATTCAAACCGTCATTTCGATGGCCTCAATCTACGGCAAGGAAGTTCTTCAAATCGCAGAGGGGTCTTTGATCGGAACTCTTCTGATGATTCAAGTTTTGGGGCTGCCCTTCACATTGATCATGACGAAAGTGGCTAATCGATTCGGCGCCAAACGCACTCTCCTTTACTCTTTGTCATTTTGGCTCCTCATCATTGTGTATTCTTATTTTATGAAGACCGCAGTAGATTTTTGGATCTTGGGAATACTCGTAAGCTTTGTCTTAGGAGTATCTCAGGCCATTCCTAGCTCCATTTTTGCAAAGCTGATTCCCAAGACTCGGCAAGCAGAATATTTTGCGTTTTTTGCTCTGAGTGGAAAAATGACATCCATCGTGGGCCCCACGCTCTTTGCTGTCGTCAAGGATGTCTCGGGCGATGCTCGCTTGTCGATTTTAGCGCTAGGAATCCTTTTTGCTGCTGGAATGATAGGGCTCTTTTTCGTTAGAGTACCTGAATGATTCACTCAAAAATTCTGCTCAGTCTTTTTTGCCTAATATTAAGTTTCAGTCTAATGGCTTGCAAATCCAAGGGCTCAAGTTCTGGTGCAACCGCCGGAGAATCTTATTCAGGAGATTCTGTAAAAAATGATTGGAAGGTTTCTTGGCTCACCGCCAATCCTTACGGATTAAATCCCATCGTTGGAAACGATGGATATGCACGAGATGTATTCTCAAATATCTTCGATGCGCTCATCACTTTTAGCGTTGAAACGGGCGAACCTATGCCGAGACTTGCCGAATCATGGAAGATTTCCGCAGACGGTCTCACCTATGATTTTACACTCCGCAAGGACGCGAAATTCCATGACGGAGTTCTCCTCACCGCTGAAGATGTAAAGTTTACTCTTGATGCCATCATGAATCCCAAAACTGATTCGGCCGCACTTCGAAACTATATGGACGATGTGAAAGAAGCGAAGGTGATCGGCCCCCACGAGATTCGTTTTTCGATGAAGAAACCCTATTTTCGTAATCTCATCACTCTCGGACTCATGGAAGTCTTGCCGAAGCATATTTTTAGTATGGGAGACATCAACAAGAATCCTGCCAATCGAGCACCCATTGGCAGTGGACCCTACAAATTTTCCAAATGGGATACAGGACGAAGTATCGAACTCCTACGAAACGAGGAATGGTGGGGAAATACTTCTGACCATTACAAATCGCGCTATAACTTTAATAAGCTTCATTTTCGGGTGATTACGGAGCAGGCAGTGGCAGCGATGGCGCTAAAAAAAGGGGAAATCGATACCATTGAACCCACGCCTTCGATGTTTTTGAAAGACTTTGGAGACAAAGATTTTGAGAAAAATAATTATCGACTCAAATTTTCGACTCAGGATGGAGATGGCTATCGATACATCGGATGGAATTTAAAGAAGCCTTTGCTTCAATCAAAAGAGGTGCGTCAGGCTTTGGCCTATTTATTTCCACGCGATGAAATAAATGAACGGATGTTCAATAATATACTCACCCCATCGATTGGCCCCTTTCCCATGGGTAGCCCAAAGACTGATCCCACTTTAAAGCCGTACGCCTATGACCGTCAGAAAGCCCTCGAGTTACTTGCGACCGCAGGATATTCGGGAAAGGACAAAGAAGGATATCTTTCTAAAGACGGAAAGCGACTGAGTTTTCAACTCCTCTTTGGTGCGGGATCGGCTGAAGGCGAGAGAATGGCACTGATTTATCAACAGTCACTCAAAGAAGCTGGTATCGATATGAGCATCCGGACTTTGGAGTGGACGGTTTTTTTGAAGCAGCGCCAAGAACGCAAGTTTGATGGAGTGATGATGAGCTGGACCTCATCTCTCGACGGGGACCCCTACCAAATTTGGCATTCCAGCCAAGAAGCAGGTCAGGGAAGCAACGCTGGTGCGTATGCAAACAAACGAGTGGATGAAATTCTTGAAACCGCACGACCCACGCTCGATCGGTCGGTCCGAAATAAGCTTTATCAGGAGATGTCGCGGATTGTTAATGATGAGCAGCCCTATCTCTTTTTATTTGAGAGACCGCATTTGTTTGTGGGCACCAAGAGATTTGCGGGTGTTTTGCCGATTGGTAAATTGGGCCTCGATTCTGCTCGTTGGTTTACTCCACCGGGGGCTGAAAAGTATAAGACAGCCGCTGAAACCCAGTGATAGAATTTAAGCCTTGAGGGCTTATTTTTTAAAAAGACTTCTTTTACTCGGCTTCACACTCTGGGGAATTACCCTCGTTTCTTTCTCCATATTGCAGTTGGCACCTGGCTCGCCCATTGATGCCAAGCTCGCAAGCGGCCAGGACGGTAGCCTTTCGGATAAATCTGCAATCACTGCCGAGCAGCGCCAGCAGTTGATGGAAGAGTTTCATTTGGATAAGCCCTTGATCATTCAATACGGGCTCTGGCTCAAAGACATCGTTCGTCTCGATTTTGGAACCTCATTCATTGATCGTCGACCCGTCATTGAGAAGATTAAGGAGAGGCTTCCTGTGTCTTTGGTCTTTGGGCTCTCCTCAATTCTATTTTCTCTTCTCATCGGCATCCCCCTCGGAATTTTTAGTGCATGGAAGAAGGATACTCTTATAGATCGATTGATCGCCGTGAAGGTGATCGCCTTTTATTCCCTGCCCACCTATGTCCTTGGAATTCTGCTTCTGACTTTTCTTGGCGGTGGGGATTTTCTGGATCTATTTCCGATCTATGGAATTCAATCTGACAACTATGAGCAGCTGGGGTTTTGGGCTCAAATTCTCGATCGAGCACATCATTTTGTTCTACCTTGTATTTGCTATTGCATTGGAACTTTGGCGTTCATCACTCAACAGCAAAGAGCCAGCCTCCTCGAGGCAATGAGCCAAGACTATATTCGAACCGCCCGAGCTAAGGGCATGAGTGAGCGCAGAGTGGTCTTGAAACACGCATTTCGCAATTCTTTAATCCCCATCGTGACTATTATTGGAGCGATGATACCCAGTATTTTGGGCGGTGGAGTGATTGTGGAGAGTTTGTTTTCAATTCCTGGGCTCGGGCTGTTGGCGTTTGAATCTCTTCTTCAACGCGACTACCCCACCATCATGGCTAATTTTACAATCACGGCCCTTCTTTCACTTCTAGGAATTTTTATTTCAGATTTATTTTATGTCTTGGTCGATCCGCGAATTGATTTTGAGGGAAGATGAAGTTCAATAAACTCATTTGGATTTCTGGCACCTTAGTTTTAGTCTTTGTATTGGTGGCTATTTTTGCGCCCTGGATTGC
>Ga0105049_10008426_pt1 | contig 11960 bp, 16 predicted proteins | sample MAT06_FD_78087 | JGI IMG/M metagenome (GOLD analysis project Ga0105049, IMG submission 78087) | Freshwater microbial communities from Lake Fryxell liftoff mats and glacier meltwater in Antarctica - MAT-06 | ecosystem: Environmental > Aquatic > Freshwater > Ice > Liftoff microbial mat | place...
CCCAATCTCCCAAAGCGAGATGGCACTTGCATACCCCCCTTCCTGCTCCATACGCGTGCACATCTTCAGTGCTTTTGCAGAAAGCTTTTCGCGATCCAGTGCCCACCAAAGCAGGACATGTGTATCCAGGCAAACCATCACATCTCGGGCCATTCGCCACTCGTCGGTGCGAGGATATCCTCATGGTAAACCACCTTTCCTGCCACATCGGCAAACACGCTCTCTACCCTCGCCTTCGGCGGAACCAGTGACGAAATTTTCAGGACTGCTCGTCCACGATCCGTCACCACCAACTCTTCGTTGTTACGCTCCAGTTGACGAAAAACACTCAGCATCTCGGCTTTCAAGCGGCTTTTGGAAATGGTGATCATCGGGTAAAAATTACTATAGTCACGACCATAGTCAATTAAAGACTTGGGAGATTTACCACGGCCAATTCACTGATAAGAAAGTCGCCTTGGGATGTGAGTTGTCGCAGTCCCCTCACGCGCCGCAAAGGATTCTCTTCCGGCGCATTGCATTTTCAACAGCGGCATAGAACGAAAAGGGTCGGAGGAATCCGTCAATTGGCGACCCACCGCAAGTCGATTGCCTGTAACAAGGTCACTCGGGCCGTCGCGATGTCGTGTGGCTCTTTCCAGCGGTCGCGCGGCTCGACAATTCCCTCGCGCACGCTAGCGTGAAATTGTGGATGATGGCGACAAAGTGCTTCCAGAGCTCGAAACGTTCTGGAGAACGGACGACGGCTTCCGAACGTGCGGAGGCCTATGGGATCGATTTGTCGTTGCTGGATGACAATCTCCTCCTCACCCCGTCTGAGCGACTGGCCCAAAATGATGCCGCTCTGGAATTCGCCAACGGTGTTCGTGATGCAATAAAAAATGCAAGGCCTTAAGGATATTATTGTCCGACTCAGCGAGGCAAACGTCGATGCCATCCTGGTCGGGGGATTAAGATCGGTGAATTTCCCACCCCAGCGTCTCACTCACCTCAGCGATCATCGCACTCCGTCCCATTCGGTTTCGCCTCGGATATCGTGCCCGACAACTCTCCAAATATTCTTCTTTGCTGTTATAACTCATATTCCCAGATTCTCTCTTCATCTGGGTGTCATTCTTTCTGGCGCAATGAGCCTGATGCAGGGTGTGTTGAAAGGAACTCCTTGTTCAGTCACGATGCTTCGTGTATTGGTTCATGCATGGCTACCAAAACAATCACCTTAGAAATTGATGCTTATGAGAAATTGAAATCCGCCAAGAGGGGCGACCGGGAATCTTTCTCTTCGGTGGTGCGACGAGCGAACTTTTTAGGGCCTGAGGGCACGGGGAGCGCGATCCTTTCAGCTTGGGAGGCTGTTCCTGCGACGATGTTACCAAGCGAGGAGGTTTTTTCGCATTGGGATAGAATGCAACGCGAAAACCGGGAAGCCCGCCAAATTTCTCCCTCTCCTTGGCAGGACAAGGAATGATCCATCTGGACACATGCTTCCTCATTGACCTCCAAAGGGAGCGAAAGAGCACCCTAGTCGGCCGGGCCACAGAATTCTTGAGGGAACATGCCGACGAAGTCATCCAAATATCCTGCCTTGTTGCGATGGAGTTTTGTGAGGGATACTCCGACGAAGAACTATGGAAAGCGGAACGTCTCCTGCGTCCATTTTCTTGGATTCCGATCAATGACGCCGTGGCCTTGAAAGCTTCACGTCTCCGGCGTTCGCTCAGAATTGAAGGTCAACTGATTCCCGACAACGATCTGTTGGTCGCAGCGTGTTCCATACAACATGGCGCCACATTGGCCACTGACAATGAAGCGCATTTCTCACGAATCAGCGGTCTAAAGATCATCAACTATCGCAAATAGAAAACTGCTAAGAAAAAGAGAAATCTTGCATGTTGCTTTTTTTCCGGCCTGAAGCGGCGGGATTCGTCGCCATCCTTGAAGTCTCGACCCTTCTGGCCGTGTCTGTTTGGTGGGGAAAGCTCCGGGGGCTGTGGGATCTTGCATTTTTCGCGCATTCGCTACCCACCAGTCACGCAGCGATGCACCCACATCGTCTCGCCAAACCGCCGGGCGATCTGGGTCTCTAGATCTGGCGCCTCATCTGTGAGAACCGCAAAGAGCGTGGAGCCAGACCCCGACATCATTGCCGTGGCCACGCCGGGCTGGCGGATGAGCCATGCTTTGAGGACTGGAAGCTGGAGGTATTTGTCAAAGACCGGTGGCTCAAGGTCGTTCACGAGTTCCACCGCATCGTAGGAAACTGAGGCAGCAGGACGCCATGGTCCACCCCTGGCGAAAGATTGATAGGCCCATCCCGTGGGCACCGCAAAAGGGGGTTTTACCAGCAGGAGATTCCACTTCGGGTTGATATGAGCTGGCCGCAGAATCTCACCGCGACCCGTGCAGCACGCTGACTGAGATTTAATAAAAAACGGCACGTCGGAACCCAAGCCCGCCGCAAGCGATAGAAGCTCGCCATCGGAAAGCCGCGTTTCGAGCAATTCGTCTAACCCGCGGAGCACCGCCGCTGCATTGCTGCTTCCGCCGCCGAGTCCGGCTCCGTGGGGAATGCGCTTGCGCAGCGCGATCTCTGCGTGAAATGTTTTTCCCGTAAACTCTGCAAAAGCCAATACCGCACGGGCGGCAAGGTTTGTCTGGTCGCAAGGAATTGTCGGCTCATCACACCGCAGACGGACCCCATGGCCAGCGGTGATTGTCACATCCACTTCATCTGCCAAAGAGATGGGTACAATGAGTGATTCGATGTTGTGGAATCCATCCCCACGCTCGTCGAGGACGCGCAGGGTAAGATTGACTTTGGCGAGTGCCTGAAGTGTCATTTTGACGTCATCATCTTCAAATGCCTCCACTTGCCAAAGAAAAAATCATTATCGCCGTAGATGTGCCAGATGCCGCCGCCGCGCACCGACTCATTGCCCCTCTTGCCTTGGAAGGTTGTCTCTTTAAAATCGGCCTCCAACTCTTCACGCGCGAGGGGCCTTCCATCGTTCGCGAGGTTCTTGATCTTGGGGCCCGTGTTTTTCTGGATTTGAAGTTCCACGATATTCCGAAGACGGCGCATGAAGCCGTAGCCTCTGCTATCGCCCTTGGTGTTCATATGACGACGATCCACCTCGCAGGCGGGCCGGGAATGGTCTCAGAAGCCATGAGGGCCGCCTCCGATTCCACGACTCTTGTCCTCGGTGTGACTGTGCTTACGAGCATGGACGATGAAGCTCTGCGGGCGGTGGGCATACCCTCTTCAACAAAAGCTCAAGTTCTCAATCTCGCAAAAATGGGCCACGCCTGCGGGCTACGGGGAGTCGTTGCTAGTCCCCACGAGCTACCACTTCTGCGCGCGGAATTCGGAAAAGACCTTATCATCGTCACTCCCGGCGTGCGCCCCATCGGCTCGGAAGCTAACGATCAATCTCGCATCATGACACCCGGTGAGGCCATTCAACACGGGGCAGATTATCTCGTCATCGGTCGACCTATCACCCATGCCAAGTGCCCGCACGAAGCATTTTTGCGGATCGCCGAGGAAATGCAATCTGCGGAGGCCTAGCCCCTCACGCGAGAAACCGGCTTTTTTCCTCGGGGCTTAGGAGTCCACATGAGGTTGTGCGTCCGAAGACTGCATACCTGAGGCGAGCGATCAAAGAATACACGGCGTCGCGTAGCGGAAGTGGAACGAGGCGAAGGGTCGCGGCGTAGCGCAAGGGTGGAGGAAGACTCATGAGGACGCGGCATGCGGCCTCACTGCGAACGTAGGCCTTGCCGTTATCGATAAGAACAAAGGTGCCTGCTGGAGGTGGTGGAAGCGAAAAGTGCTCTAGCCTCTCCTGAGCGTGAGCGGAGCCAAGGGCGGCAAATTGGAAGATGGCGGCCTTATCGTGACGAATCACGAAACGCGCGAAGCGGTTGCAGAGGACGCACTCACCATCAATCAAAATCAGCGGCTTGTGCATGGCGAAGCGATGCGGCGGCCTACAGAGTCTCCAAAAGTTTCTGGTGGATACCATCGAAGCCACCGTTGGAAAAGACCACGATCACATCGCTTTGCCGAACAAGCGGTCGAATCCGATTTACGATGTCCTGAGCCGAGGGTTCGTAAAAGGCATGTTTGCCGCTCGCGATGAGGTCGCTGATAACGCGCTCCGGAACGAGGCGGTCTGCGAGCGGAAGCTGCTCGAGCCGCGCGACCTGCGAGAGAAACACTCCATAGGCCTCCGCAAAAGCGGCGGGCAATGCCTGCTGAAAGACCGCGCGGCGCGTGGTATTTGAGCGAGGTTCGAAGATGGCCCAGAGTCTGGCCTCGGGGAACTTGCCTCGCAAGGCTGCAAGCGTCTCGCGAATGGCGGTGGGGTGATGGCCGAAGTCGTCTATGATTGTGATACCATTGACGACGCCGCGAATTTCTTGACGGCGCTTGATGCCATGGAACGAGGCGAGTGCTTCTCGGATGATTGCTAGGGGAATGCCGTAATGGTGCGCGGCCGAGATGGCCATGGCGGCGTTGCGGATATTAAAATCTCCTGAAAGCGAGAGAGAGAAGGGTTCCCCGAACAGCTCAAATGAAGAACCAGCAGGCGAGTGGTTCACGCTGCGGATGGCATTGTCCGCAGTCTCCGCAAAACCAACGCGTCGGACTTCGGCATGGCAATCGCGGGATACGTCTACGGCATTTTCATCATCCGCATTGATGAGAACGAGTCCCTCGGAAGGTACGATATTGAGGAGGCGCCGAAAGCTGAGTTTGATTTCATCGAGATTCGCGTAGATGTCGGCGTGATCGAATTCAATATTATTCACGATCACGAGTTCCGGCAGATAGTGCAGAAACTTCGACCGCTTATCAAAGAACGCCGTGTCGTATTCATCGCCTTCAATCACAAAATACTTCGAATCTCGCAAACATGCACCTTGGCCCAGATTCGCTGGGATTCCACCAATGAGGTAGCCGGGAGCTTCTCCGGCGTGTTCGAAAATCCACGCGAGAAGCGATGTGGTGGTCGTCTTCCCATGCGTGCCGGTAACGACAAGATTGTGGCGACCCTGAAGGAAAAAAAACTTCAGGGTTTCGGGAAGTGAAAGATAGGCAAGCTTGCGATTCAGGACGGTTTCCAGGACGGCATTTCCTCGCGAGATGGCGTTACCCACGACCACCAAGTCAGCCTGTGGCATGTCCTCGGCGCGGTAGCCGCTGGTAATCGTGATGCCCTTGGCCTCCAGAAAGGTGGACATCGGCGGGTAGATTTTCTCGTCTTGGCCCGTGACTTCAAATCCTCTGTCCCGCATGGCCGCTGCGACAGCTCCCATCGCTGTCCCGCATATCCCGAGAAAATGGACGCGCCGAAAAGTGGGAATCATGAAAGCTGCTCATCCGCTTCCGGGACGTGCTCCGTGCGTGAGCCGAGCCAAATGAAGAGAATGCACTTCGCGGCCACGAGGGCGAGGGCGATACTAACGAGGGTTTTCTGCGAGATGGCAGGGCGTGGAGATACGGTTGACATGGGTTTGTTTAATAGACGTCTTTGCGGTAGCGCTTTTCTTTTTTCAGGGCATCAACAAACGCCTTGGCCTCGTCCGCCGATTTGCCCCCAAATTGCTCCGCGATCTGAATGAGTGCGGCCTCGACATCCTTGGCCATGCGTTGGGCATCTCCGCAAACGTAGAAGTAGCCGCCGACGTTAAGCCATTCGTAAATTTCCGCACCATGTTCTAGCAGACGATGCTGAACGTAGATTTTTTCAGCTTGATCGCGCGAGAAGGCGGTCGTGAGGCGCGTCAGTTTTCCCTCAGCAACAGCGGCTTCAAACTCCTCTTGGTAGAGAAAATCCGTGGCGGCTCGCTGCTCGCCAAAGAAGAGCCACGATGGGCCACTCGCCCCCAGAGCGGCACGTTCTTGAATGAATGCACGAAAGGGAGCCACACCCGTGCCTGGCCCGACCATGATCACGGGCACGGCGGCATCTTCTGGTAGCCGAAAGTGCTTTGCGCTGTGAACGAAAACGGGAACAATTTCTGTGCGTCCGGCGAGAAAGCTGGAGCAAACCCCCTCCCTTGCCCGCTTGCTATGCGCCACTTCGTAGCGCACGACGGCGACGGTGAGGTGAACAGACTCTCCCACAGCCCGCTGTGAAGACGCGATCGAGTAGAGACGTGGCTGAAGCTTGCGCAGCCATTTCACAAACTCCTCTGGAGTTCCCCGCAGATCAGGAAAGTGTTCCAGCAGATCGAGCACATCCCGACCCCAAAGAAAATTGTCCAAGTCGGCTTTCGCGGTGGGCTCTAAAAGTGGCTTCAGAAAATCCGCAGTCACATCCTTCTCAAGTGCGGCTTGGAGAAGTTGTTTGGATGGCTCCGTGAGAATGAAGTTGTGAAGGAGAGCCTCGCGCAGCGGCGTGGCCACGCCATCGGCAGTCGCGATGATTTCTTCGCCCGTGAAGCGCATGAGATCTAGAATCCCTTGAACTAAGTCTGGCGAATTGCTTGGAAAAACCCCAAGCGAATCCCCCACTTCATAGCGAAGGCCCGATCCCTCCAGCGCGATCTCGAAGTGCCGCGTGTCCTTGTTTGAACCTCCACCAGTCAGGACGCGATTCGTCTTCAGTTTCGCTGGGAAAGGATTTTTGCGGGAATAACCGGAATCAGTTTCTGTGGACATGTCGTAAGCAGTAAAAAGCGAGTCGTCACTTCTTGCAAGAATCCGCTTGCCTGACGACGACGAAAAAAAAACGCCAGGCTACACCGCGATGCCAACGGCTTCTTTGATGGAAGCGATCGTGTATTCGCGATTCATTTTTCCGATAAACGCGGCTGGAATGCCTGCCGGGCATACGGCCTCGCATGCGTAATAGTTCGAGCAATTGCCGAAGCCCTCCTTGTCCATCTGGCGCACCATATTCAGCACACGCCGGTCACGCTCCGGCTGACCCTGCGGAAGCAAGCCAAGGTGAGTGACCTTTGCACTGACGAAGAGCATGGCTGATCCATTCGGGCATGCCGCTGCGCAGGCCCCACAGCCGATGCAAACTGCCGCATCCATTGCTTGATCCGCGATGACTTTCGAAATTGGCATCGCGTTGGCGTCCGGGGCGGAACCGGAACGCTCGCTTATATAACCACCGGATTGAATAATGCGATCGAAGGCTGAGCGATCCACGACGAGGTCGCGCTGCACCGGAAAAGAATCTGCGCGGAAGGGTTCTATCGTGATGATTTGGCCATCCGTGAACTTGCGCATGTAGAGCTGGCAGGTCGTCCCGCGGTTAGGACCATGGGGGATGCCGTTGATTGTGAGTGAACAACTTCCGCAGATGCCCTCGCGGCAATCAGAGTCAAACTGAATTGGCTCCACGCCTGTGCCAGTGAGGTTATTGTTCACGATATCGAGCATCTCAAGAAACGAGGCCTCGGCGGGAATGTCTTTGGCTTCGTAGTGCTCGAATTTGCCCTCGGCGTTCGGGCTTTTCTGACGCCAGACTTCAAGGTAAAAGTTCATGAGTATTGGGATTGGCTTATTTATAGCTCCGTGTGGAAAGTTTCACTTTTTCGTAAATGAGAGGCTCTTTCACAAGATTGGCCGGCTGGTCCTGGCCCTTGTATTCCCATGCGGAGACGTAGGCATAGTCGTCGTCGTTGCGCACGGCTTCACCCTCAGGAGTCTGGAACTCTGTGCGAAAGTGCCCGCCACAGGATTCGTTGCGGGCGAGGGCATCCACACACATGAGCTCTCCAAATTCCAGAAAGTCCGCGACGCGTCCGGCGCGCTCGAGTTCCATGTTAATGCCATTTGGCGATCCTAGGAGCTTGAGGTCTGTCCAAAATTCACGGCGGAGTTTGCCAATTTTGCGAATCGCTTCTTCGAGGCCCTCCTTATCTCGCGCCATGCCGCACTTATCCCAGACAAGCAGGCCGAGTTCACGGTGGAAGCTATCCACAGTGCGTGTGCCGTTAATACTCATCAGCTTTTGGACTCGCGCCTTCGTGCTCTCGACCGCTTCGACGAAAGCGGGGCCATTCGGATCCGTTTTTTTGCCAAACTGGGTCGTCATGTATTCGCCCAAGGTGTAGGGAATCACGAAATACCCATCGGCAAGGCCCTGCATGAGGGCACTCGCTCCGAGGCGATTTGCTCCGTGGTCCGAAAAGTTGGCCTCACCAAGGACGTGTAGGCCTGGGATATTGCTCATCAGATTGTAATCAACCCACAGTCCGCCCATCGTGTAGTGCACGGCGGGATAAATGCGCATCGGTCGCTCGTAAGCGTTTTCCCCAGTGATGTTGTGATACATCTCAAAAAGGTTGCCGTAGCGCTCTTCGATCGTGTGCTGGCCGAGGCGCTCAATGGACTCTGCAAAATCAAGATAAACTCCGAGGCCGCTTTGGCCGACACCACGTCCGTCGTCGCAGGCTTCCTTGGCAGAACGCGAGGAAATGTCGCGGGGGGCTAGGTTGCCATAGCTCGGGTATTTCCGCTCCAGAAAATAGTCGCGATCGCCTTCTGGTATCTCTTGAGGTGCCTTACCCGTATCGGCGGCGTTTTTAGGAACCCAGACCCTGCCGTCGTTCCGCAGCGACTCGCTCATGAGCGTGAGCTTGGACTGGTAATCGCCACTCACTGGAATGCATGTCGGGTGAATCTGCGTGTAGCAAGGATTTGCAAACAAAGCCCCACGCTTGTGCGCCCGGTATGTTGCCGTGACATTGCAGCCGCGAGCATTTGTGGAAAGATAGAAGACATTCCCATAGCCCCCCGTGCAGAGCAGCACGGAATCTCCGGCGTGGGATGAAATGGCACCCGTATTCATGTCCCGCACGACGATGCCCTTTGCATGACCATCCACCAACACCAAGTCCATCATCTCGGTGCGAGGATACATCGTGACATTTCCTAGTGCGATCTGGTGGCTCAAGGCTGAGTAGGCACCGAGGAGCAGTTGCTGACCGGTCTGACCGCGTGCGTAAAAGGTTCGCGAAACCTGCGCGCCACCGAAAGAACGGTTGTCAAGGAGGCCTCCATATTCGCGAGCGAAGGGCACTCCCTGCGCCACGCACTGGTCTATGATAGAAGAACTCACCTCCGCCAGACGATGTACATTTGCCTCTCTAGAACGGAAGTCGCCACCCTTGATCGTGTCGTAGAACAAGCGATAGACACTATCGCCATCGTTCTGATAATTCTTCGCTGCATTGATGCCCCCTTGCGCTGCGATGGAATGCGCTCGCCGTGGACTGTCCTGATAGCAGAAGCACTTCACCTTGTAGCCCTGCTCGGCAAGGGTCGCCGCAGCCGATGCTCCAGCGAGGCCAGAACCAACGATGATGATGTCGAACTTGCGCTTGTTCGCCGGGCTCACAAGCTTGGCTTGGTTCTTAAAATTCGTCCACTTTTGTTCGAGCGGACCAGCGGGTATCTTGGAATCAAGGATCATTTTGCGACGTTCTTTCCTAGACCAAATACGAGCACAGATAATGGGATGGACGCATAGCCCACAAAGAGGAGCCAGGCGTAGGCCTTCGTGGATAGCTCCAGCAGCGGACGTACGTGTTGGTTCGTTATGCCGAGCGTCTGGAAAAGGCTACCCAACCCGTGGTTGAGATGCATGGTCAGGAGAAAAAGACCGATCACATAAAACGCCACGATCGGCACACTGCCGAATCCTGCAACCATCATCCCGTAAACATCGTGAACCATTTCCCCATTCAGGTTAGCCTTCATAAGCTTGTATTCAGGATTGATCACTTGCGCCGTGAAGTGCGCCAAGTGAAACACCACAAAAGCCAAGACGACCAGACCACTCAGGCGCATGGTGCGAGCAAATACCGTCGTCTCCAGCCGATTCGATGCCGTGTAACGCGTCGGCCTCGCCGCATGGTTTTCCTTCCAAAGAAGCACCGTAAATGCGATGTGCGTCACCAGCACCGCAAGCAAGCCCGCACGAATAAGCCAGAGCAAGGGACCCAGACTATGCAGATTTTTGGCATAGGCATTGATCGCATCTGGACCAAAAAAGAACGTGAAGTTTCCCAGCAAATGGCCAGTCACAAAAAGCACGAGAAGAATTCCCGTGAGAGCCACAATCGTCTTTTTACCGATGGATGAAAATATCCACCTTAGGATAGGATTGGGGCCAGATCGTTTAGAGGTTGACGCAGAAATCATGAAGAGAATGAACTATTAGCACCGCTAATAAATCACACCTACGGCCAACCGTCCACCGATTCCTTTTCCTCCTCTATGCCGCGCTGCAGAAAACATTTTGACGACTTCTCTCCACCCGCACCGCCCCAGCCGACACTCGGATTCGAACCGAGGACCGACGGTTTACAAAACCGTTGCTCTACCACTGAGCTATGTCGGCGATGGAAAAGGTGGCTGCCCCGCATGGACTCGAACCATGAATAATGCCTCCAAAGGGCACTGTGTTACCATTACACCACAGGGCAATCTCCGATTAGTATTGCCCAGAGATTCCCGTCCGCGCAAATGTTTTCCATGAACAAAAAACTGCGCAACCGAATCCTAGCACTCGTCTGCCTTGCTATCTTCGTCGCGGTGGGCGGCCTCTTCTACACAAACTGGGTCGTGCAGAAGCCATTTGCGATCGTTTTGTTTCTCTGTGATGAGTTGACTCCCTCTGTCTTGACGCCTGCTCGCAACTATGTGGGAGGTTCCGATTTCCGCTTTGAGATGGAAAAGCTACCTCACCTTGCACTTGTCACCACGCATGCAAATGACTTCGCTGTATCCGATGCTGCTGCGGCGGCGAGTGCCGTAGCCACGGGCCGCAAGACCAATAATCGTTCACTCAATCGCGACGCAGGAAGAGAAGCGACCCTTGGGCTTTTCGACATCGCACGCATCCACGGGCGGGTGACTGGCCTTGTGACCAATGCATCGCTCACCGATCCCACGGCTGCGGCATTTTATTCCAGAACGGCGGACGCCTTAGATCCTCAGAATCTCGCACGCCAGTTGTTCGACAATTCCGACATCAATCTTTTACTCGGTGGAGGTGGGGGAGATTTTCTGCCAGATTTTAAAGATGGCCGCCGCACGGACGGACGCGATCTCTTGCTAGAGCTTCGCAACAAAGGCTTTGATATCGTGAGGACACAATCCGAATTGAATAGCACACCGGGATGGCGTGCTCCTCGGACGCTTGGAGTTTTCAGCAAGGACAGCATGGGCTTTGCCGACGAGGTCGCAGCCACTGTGTCGCAGCCCTCCTTGGCAGAAATGGTGAGCCAAGCCATGCGCCTTCTTCAGTATAATCCGAAGGGATATTTGCTCGTTGTGGATGCAGGGCTCGCAGGTAAAGCCGCCTCGCGCAATGACGCTGAGCGGCTGTTTCGCGAAATTGCGGCTCTCGATGATGCCGTCGCAGCCGCCATCGCCAGCGGAGGTGAAAACGCCCTCATCATCGTCGCCGGAAAAAATGTGACCGGTGGCCTACGTCTGAACAGTTCGCCTTTCCGGAATGACAAGGGAGCATCCATCCTAGGAATTAATGCACAGGGCGTGCCCTCTATCACGTGGTCCACCGGCCCAAGCACGGATCCCGCTCAGCCAGCAGCGTTCACGTCCGAGCTCGCTCTTGGCACCGCCGAGGACGTCCTCGCATTGAGCAAGGGACCAGGCTCCAAGGAGCTCACTGGATTTTGCGACAATACCGATATCTTTCGACTGATCCAGAAGGGCTTGTAGCCGAGAGCGTCGAACACTAGGATCCATCTATGGATAAGACTCGCCTTTGGCTCATGTTTCCGACGCGGCTCATCATGCGACCCATACTTTGGGAGCTGGCGAAGGCCTTTGAAATTGTCACAAATGTTCGGCAGGCCAGCGTGACCGACGAAATTGGTCTCGTCTCACTTGAGCTTGATGGAGAACGCTCAGAAATCAAAAAGGCAATTCTCTGGCTTGAAGAACAAGGCATCAAGGTCGAGCC
>Ga0105049_10008430_pt1 | contig 11959 bp, 10 predicted proteins | sample MAT06_FD_78087 | JGI IMG/M metagenome (GOLD analysis project Ga0105049, IMG submission 78087) | Freshwater microbial communities from Lake Fryxell liftoff mats and glacier meltwater in Antarctica - MAT-06 | ecosystem: Environmental > Aquatic > Freshwater > Ice > Liftoff microbial mat | place...
CACCCAAGAACAAGCCAGCGAAGGTCACGCTGGTTGGGAAGAATGGCCTCGACGAGAACGAATGGGAGTCCGTCAAGGGGAACCCGGCCAAGATCAACGAGCTTGTAATGAAGAAGTTCGGCCCCGCAGTCCAGTTCACGGACAAGGAGCTCGATCGCGCCACGCACGAGTACCTCAACATCATGATCTCGCAGAAGACCAGCGTCTCGGTCACGAGCCAGCAGTACCTTCAGACCGAGGGCAACGAGACCGGCATCCGCGCCAAAGAGAACCTTGTCAAAGAGCTGCACAGCAAGCCCCCCAAGCTCAAGGCTTCGAACAACGCCGATCAGCCCCGCACGGATTCGGATCGTCCCGGCATGTCCGCGGCGGACTTCAAAAAGGTCGGCGGCAACGCCATGGGCCTCAAGAATGTGACCAGGGGCCAGAAGCCCTCCACGCTCCACACGACCGAGGTCGCGAAGAAGCTCGCGGCGGAGGCAAACAAAGGCCGCAAGCTCGCGCCCGCGCGCCCAACCGGAGCGCAGAGCGATGAGAGCGCAAAGATCTCTTCGGCCGCCAACTTCAGCAAGGGTGAGGACGGCTACGCGAAGTACCAGGGCTCGGTGCCGAAGCAGAAGCCCGAGACCAAGTCGCTCGGCTACATTGGCGAGGAGAGTGACGACGCGCTGCGATCATCCTCCAACCCCGAATCCTCCTCAAAGCCTGCGAGCCCTAGGAACAAGAAGGCCGATAGCCCCAACAAGGCGGTCGGCTATGTCGACCAGGAGAACGCCGAGTCGTTCCTGCGAGGCGTCACCAAGAACCCAGACGCTTACAAGCCCTTCAAGCCGGGAAAGAAGGGGTAGCAGTGCGGGTGCGTTGGCGGCAGAGTTGCAGTCCTCCGCCGCGAAGCGGTGAGGGTCAATGTCCGGGCGTCTCGGCGAAGCCCCACGCCCGGTCGCGCCAGATAGAAGCGCGCACGACGCCGTGGTGCAGGTGACAACCGCGACGGTTCTCAGGGATGCCGCGTTCGCGGCGATCCCCGGCTTTTCACCTTGACGGCCTCGCCGCCATCCCGGCGTTCTCGCTCAATCCCCCGTATCCAGCACCGCCATGAAGGCTTCCTGCGGGATCGTGACGTTGCCGATGGACTTCATCCGCTTCTTGCCTTCCTTCTGCTTGTCGAGCAGCTTGCGCTTGCGGCTGATGTCGCCTCCGTAGCACTTGGCGAGCACGTTCTTGCGGAAGGCCTTGATGGTCTCGCGCGCGATGACCTTGCCCCCGATGGCGGCCTGGATCGGGATCTCGAACTGGTGGCGTGGGATCTGCTCGCGCAGGCGCGAGACGAGTCCGCGGCCGCGCTGCTCGGCCTTGTCGCGGTGCACGATGACCGACAACGCCTCGACCGCGTCGCCATTCACGAGGATGTCCATCTTCGCGAGGTTGTCGCTGCGGTAGGCGATCACCTCGTAGTCCATTGTGCCGTAGCCGCTGGTCAGGCCCTTCATCTTGTCGAAGAAGTCGTAGATGATCTCGGCGAGGGGAATCTCAAACTGGATCAGCTCGCGCGACGCGCTGACGAAGCTCTGCGTCTTGTAGGCGCCGCGCCGGTCCAGCACGAGCTTCATGATGTCGCCGATGTACTCCTTGGGCATTATGACATCGAGGCGGCAGATGGGCTCGCGCATCTCCGCGATGACGGACTGGTTCGGGAGCTCGGCGGGGTTGTGCACCTCGACCAGCGTGTGGCCCGGCGGGATCGGCCCCTGGTGCGGGCTGCCGTGAAGCACCTTCTTCAGCACCTGCCCCGAGGGCGACACCACATCATCCACGCTGCGGCAGAGGATCTGGTACGACACCGTCGGCGCGGTCTGAACGATCTCAACGCCGCCCTCGCGCTCCAGCCGCTCCTGGATGATGTCCATGTGCAGCAAGCCCAGGAAGCCGCAGCGGAATCCGAAGCCCAGCGCCTCAGAGTGCACGGGCTGGAACGTGAACGATGAGTCGTTCAGGCTCAGCTTCTCGACGGCCTCGCGCAGTTCCTCGAAGTCCGTGGACTCGCCGTCCTCCCTGGTCGCGGGATAGAAATCGCAGAAGACCATCTGGCGCGGCGGCTGATAGCCCGGGAGCGCCTCCGGGGCTGGATTGTTCTCGAGCGTGACGGTGTCGCCGATGCGAACGTCCTTGAGCGTGCGGATGGCGGCGACGACGTAGCACGTCTCGCCCGGGCCGACTTCCTTCACGCGCACGGGCTTGGGCGTCATCTTGCCCATGTCGCTCACGAGGAAGTTGCGCTCGGTGCCCATCATCCGGATCTTGTCGCCGACCTTCAGCGTGCCGTCGAAGACACGGACGTAGACGATCACGCCGCGATAGTCGTCGTACACGGCATCGAAGATCAGGCCACGCAACTGCGGGATCACCTGTTTGCGCGGCGCGGGAAGCTGCTCGCAGATCGCCGCGAGGAGCTCCTTGATCCCCTGCCCCGTCTTTGCGGAGACGAGCAAGCAGTCCTCGGCCGTGAAGCCCAGCGTCTGCTCGATCTCATCAGCCACGATCTCGGGCCGCGCGCTCGGCAGATCAATCTTGTTGATCACCGGAATGATCTTGAGGTTCTCGTTCACAGCGAGATACGCGTTCACGAGCGTCTGGGCCTGCACGCCCTGCGTCGAATCAACGACGAGGATCGCGCCCTCGCACGCCTTGAGTGCGCGGCTCACTTCATAGTTGAAATCGACGTGCCCCGGCGTGTCGATGAAGTTGAGCATGAAGAGCTCGCCATGCGACTCCGCAGACTCACCCTTCTTGGTCTTGTGCTCACCCTCGGGGCTGGACTCAGACTCGTAGTCGTTCGCGAGCTCATCAGACTTGGCCCCGAGCTTGTGGCGATGAGCAACGGTGACGGCCGAAGCCTTGATCGTGATGCCGCGCTCGCGCTCGATGTCCATGGAGTCCAGGATCTGTTCCTTGGCCTCGCGCTGCGAAACGGCGTTGGTGGCCTGGAGAAGACGGTCCGCCAGCGTCGACTTTCCATGGTCGATGTGGGCGATGATGCTGAAGTTGCGAATGTGTGTGGGGGATTCGGCCATTGCGGAGGGAGTGTAGGGGGACGACCGCACCGCAAGAGGACCAAAGACCCTCGCAGACGTGCGAGACGCCGCGGCCCGGAGAATCGCCGGGGCAGCCCGCCGCAGAGGCAAACGCGCCGGTCGCGGGTCCGACGTCGCCCAGAGTCGCCCGGTTCGAGCCCATCGCCCATACTGGCCTACGACACCAGCGGGCCGGTCTTCTTGAGCAGCGTGTCCACCGCGGTGACGTGCTTGGTTACGGCCGCAACATCCTTGAGCTTCTCGCCCCCGATCGAAGAGAGCGTCTTCCACTCGCCGTGCACCGTGCTGAGCTCAGGGCTCTTGGCGACGGCGGCGGAGTAGCCCCGGATTGCCTGCCAGGCTTTCTTGGTCCAGTCATCGGGGGTTGCCTTCCCACCCTTGACGCTGTTGACCGCCGTGACACACCTGGCGAAGCCCTCCTTCAGAATCTTCTCTTGCATCGCGGCGGTTGTCGCGACCTTCTGCTTGGCCGCCTCAAACTCTTTGGCCGGGTCGTAGCTCTTGATCGCAACGCCAAGCGTGTCAGCGGCTGTGGCAATCGACGCGACGTGGGTCGCGGTGGCCTTGGGAATCAGCAGATTGCTCTTGAACTTCGCGGCGACCGTCTTGGCCATGTCACGCAGCGCATAGCACTCCTTGCTCACCGCAGCGCACTTAATCATCTCCGACTTGCAAGCCGTGATCGCCTGATCGACAGCCTCATCGCTCTTGTACGACTGCGCAACGCTGAGCTTACCAATATCGAGCTTGTCGGCGGCGGCCTTGATCTTGTCCATCTGGGCACCGATGCCGGTCTCACCCGCGAAGAGTTTCGCGAACTTGCCCTTTTCCGTCTGCCAGTTCGACTTCTTCAGAATCTCAGGAATAGCTGGGAAGCCCATAAGTCGATCTCCACAGTGCGGCCGGCGTGCGAGGCGAGCGATGGGCGGTTCCACAAGTGTGCCCACACTGGCCAGACCGGAGGCGTCACATTCTAAAGCCCAGTTGCCCGCACCGCAACCCCGCGGTATGGGATGGGTTTAAGAGAGACAAAAGCCCGCCCCGGAGGCCGGGGCGGGCTTGAAAGGGGCGCGAAATTTCAGGAGGCTTAGCGGCGGCGGCGACCGACGATCAGGCCACCCAGGCCCATGAGGGCGAGAGCGCTGGGGGCCGGGACCGTGCAGTACTCGGCGCCGGTCAAAGTGATCGTGTATTGCTCGAGGGCACCAAAGCCCGTGCTCCAGCCGTGAACGGCGCTGGCTGAGGCGGGGCCATCGGGCGTGCGCTCGGTGCCGAAGGGGCCATCGTTCCAGATCTGACCGCCCGTAACGCCCAACGCGTCGGCGTCATATCGGCTGATGGCAAGCACATAGTGGCCGGGCTGAATGACCAGGAACTGGCTTGTCAGCGTGGACTGGACGGTGTTCTGAGAGTCATCGTTGAACGAGACGCCGAAGCCCGACGCCGAGAAGAGCCAGAGCTGCGTGTCGAAGTTCGCGCCGCCAACCGTGGTGGCGGAGAAGTTGCCCGGGTCGCTGATGTAGATGCAGTACGAGTCGACGAAGTCGTCGGGACCGTCGCCCATGCCGCAGATCTGACTCAGTGAGCCCGTGCCGACGGTGTCCTGGGCCATCGGGCCGTTGACGGTGAAAGCGCCAGCATCGGGGATCTCGTTCCAACACTGAACGGTCGCGTTGGCGCTCGCGGCGCAGCCAGCAACCAACACAAGGGCGAAAATCTTCGTCATGTCCTGTCTCCTGCTCTCTTGGCCCCTTTCAGGGCCGTTTAACTCTTAGCCAACCCACACGGGCCGACAACACGCACCACCCCGGCAAAGACCGGAGCGAGCACCTCGATTGTTGGGGGATGTCTTGTCTCTCTCATCCAGCCCGCGCGGCCGTTTCCGGCCCGACCACTCCTTTATACCTCAAGGGCAGCTCTGTGTCAATGAAATCCACTTGGATGTGCTGAATCTGACGCCAATCTTGGCGCTGGCGCGAGATATGGCAGTTTGGGTAATCTCAAGAACGTCCGAGAGGCACGTGAGGGGGACTCGCCCTCCCCGACGGGGTACGCTCCGGGTTCAACATTGGAGCTTTCAACCATGGGCGAACTTATTCGCGGCAACGCAGTCATCGGGCAGTCTGGCGGCCCCACCGCCGTCATCAACCAGTCGCTCGTTGGCGTTATCGAGGGGCTGCGCGCGGGGCTTCATGCCAGCGGGCACGTGCCGCGGATTCTGGGGATGAAGCACGGCGTGCGCGGGCTGGTGAAGGGTGAGCTCCACGACCTGACAGACATGCACCAAGACCGCCTTGATCGCCTCGCCCTCACGCCCTCGGCCGGGCTGGGCTCCACGCGCGACAAGCCCGACGCGGCGTACTGCGAGCGCGTGCTCGAAGGGTGCAAGAAGCAGAACGCGCACTACTTCTTCTACATCGGCGGCAACGACAGCAGCGACACCTGCCGCCTGGTGCGTGAGCGTGCCGTCGCCAGCGGCTACGACCTCCGCTGCTTCCATGTTCCCAAGACCGTCGACAACGACCTCATGGAGAACGACCACACGCCCGGCTTCCCGAGCGCGGCACGCTTTGTCGCCATGGCGTGCATGGCCGACTTCATGGACAACATCTCGCTTCCGGGCATCAAGATCAATGTGGTCATGGGCCGGCACGCGGGCTTCCTGACCGCCGCGAGCGCACTGGCGCGGCGCCACGACCGCGACCTCAACCCGCTCGAGCCCGGCGAGTCCACCGATGGACCCCAGCTCATCTATCTCCCCGAGGTCGCCTTCGACCTCGAGCGCTTCGTGACAGACGTGGACGCGATCTACTCCAAGAAGGGCCGCTGCCACATCGCGGTGAGCGAGGGAATCCAGGATCGGGACGGCATCTCCATCGGCGCCAAGCTCATCAAGAACGCGCAGGTCGACGCCCACGGCAACGTGCAGCTCTCTGGCTCGGGCGCGCTGGGCGACCAGCTCGGCGATCTGCTGAAGGAGAAGCTCACGCCAGCCGGAGGCAAGCCGCCCCGCGTGCGTGCCGACACCTTCGGATACGTGCAGCGCTGCTGGCCCGATGCCAGCCCCGTTGATCGCCTCGAAGCGCGTCGGTGTGGGCGATACGCCGCGCAGCTCGCGATATCAGGCTTCAAGGATGGCAGCGTGGCCATCGTGCGTCAGGGCTCGGGCACCGATCTCTGGCTCGGCAAGGACAATGGCCACCCCTACATCTCAACGTACCGGCGCGTGGACCTCTCGGCCGTCGCCGCGAAGACGCGCCACATGCCCACAAGCTTCATGCAGGGCCACAACAACGTCAGCCGCGCGTTCATCGAGTACGCGCTGCCGCTGGTGGGCCCGCTGCCAGGCTTTGAGCGGCTGTAAAGAAGCGTCGCGATGTCCGAGGAGTATCACGGCACTCGTCGCGCGTTTCCTCAAGGTCGAAGGCCTTCACGTTGGTAGCAGGACGGTAGAGGAGCAAAGCGACGACACCCCCGGAGAGCGCACGCCCCGCTACTTCGGCTCATCAATCTGCCCGCGCAGATCCCTCGCGCGGCCGAGCAGGCCGGCCTCCAGCTGCTCTGGCGTCAGCGTCGATTCCAGCGAAGGCTGCATCGTGAAGTGCCACCGGATCGTCGTCTCACCCGGGATCGGCGACGTGATCAGATCAAACGGCGGCCAGTCATAGACCGGAGCACTCGCGCGAGCCTCCGTCCGCAGCGGCTCATGCTCATCGAGCGTCAGCAGCACGTCGTACACGCCATAGTGCGTGAATGATGCCGTCGTCGGCGTGCGCCCGATCTCAACATCGTTCAGCGTGACCGTCGCGCCCGGCGGATCGGACGTGATCACCATCTGCTTGCTGCGGCACGCGCCCAGCAACGCGGCGCTGCCGATCAGAGCGAGCGTGAGAAGACGAGTTGTCGTGCGCTTCGCGAGCATGATGAGAGTGTAGTTCAAGTCCCTCGGCCATTGGAAAACCACGAAGTAAAAAGCGGCCTGCCAGCGCGGATCAGGGGCTGCCAGCCCGGAGTGCCGACCTGCCCGTGGCTCCATCAAACTCATCGCCGCGGAAGAGGTTGCCCAGGTACGCCCGCTTCACCTCAGGATCATTGATCAGGTTCCGCGGCGTGTCCTCCGCCAGCTTCCGCCCGGCCTCGATGATGCAGGCGCGGTCGCAGACACGCAGCGTCTGTTGCACGTTGTGGTCGGTAATAAGGAACGCGATGCCCCGATCCGCCAGCCGCCGGATCTCATTTTGCAGCTCCTCAACCGCGATCGGGTCCACACCGCTGAAGGGCTCGTCAAGCAGGATGAGCCGCGGCTCTGTCACGAGCGCGCGAGCGATCTCAAGCTTGCGCCGCTCGCCGCCGGAGCAGGTGCGGGCCTGATGCCGCGCCTTGTGCGTGAGGCCGAACTGCTCGAGCAACGCCGCGGCTCGCTGGTGTCGCTCGCGCCGGCCGATGGAGAGCGTCTCAAGAATCGCGAGTAGATTCTCCTCGCACGTGAGCCGCCCAAAGACGCTCGGCTCTTGCGAGAGATATCCCATCCCAAGCCGAGCCCGCTGGTACATCGCAAGGTCCGTCACCTCACGCCCGTCAAAGAAGACGCGCGACGCGCCACCCGGATCGGGCGCGATCATCCCGATCGTCATGCGGAAGCTGGTCGTCTTGCCCGCGCCGTTGCGGCCCAGCAGGCCGACGACCTCGGCACGCTCCACATGGAACGAGACGGAATCAACGACCAGTCGGTCGCCATACGACTTGCGAAGATTGTCAGCCTGGAGCAGCGGCACGCTGCGAGGGTAGGAGGGGGAGAAGTGGTCGAGTGGTCGAGTGGCAAAGTGGTCGAGTGACGAGAACAGAACCACCGCTATTGACAGCTTCGCCCGCAGACGGAGACCACTTTCCTCCCCCCACTCCTACCCTCGGCCCATGGCTACTTCTCCTGCCGAACTTCTCGCCGCCGCCCTGGATCGCGTGGGCTCGCCCGTCTGCGTAGGGCTTGATCCCGTGCTCGAGTCGCTCGATGCCGATCTGCGCTCGCGCCATCACGAGCCGATCGCTGCGATCGCTGAGTTTTGTCATGGCGTCGTGCGTGCGGTCTCGCCCTTTGCGCCCGCGATCAAGATCCAATCCGCTTGCTTTGAGCGTTACGGCTGGAAGGGCGTTGCGCTGCTCGAAGAGGTCGCGTCGGAGGCACGCCAGCGCGGCATGATCGTGGTGCTGGACTTCAAGCGCGGCGACATCGGCATCTCCGCGGCTCACTACGCCGCCGCGGCGGTGCGGGCCCATGCGCACTGGGTCACCGTCAGCGGATACCTCGGCCCCAGCGGCGTCACGCCCTTTCTTGACGCGGGGCTCGGCGCGTTCGTGCTGGTTCGCACGAGCAACCCCGACAGCGACGCCGTGCAGGCCCACATGCTCACCGACGGACGCAGCGTCGCGGCGATGATGGCCGACCACGTGCGAGAGCTCGGTGCCGCGAGCATCGGCTCGCGTGAGCTCTCCAGCGTCGGTGCCGTCGTGGGCGCGACCAAGGCTGGCGAGGGCGCGATGCTCCGCGCACGCATGCCAAACGCCGTCTTCCTCGTGCCCGGCTACGGCGCGCAGGGCGGCACCGCGGCGGACGTTCGCGCGCTGCTCCGACCCGGCGCACCCAGCGCCGCCACCAGCGGCGTGCTGGTGACGGCGAGCCGGTCGGTGATCTATGCGAAGGGCGATGAACGAACCGACGCCGCCAAGCCGTGGGATCAGCGCGTGGCCGCCGCGGCCCAGACGCTGGCGATCGAGATTCGCGCCGTCGTCGTGGGCGACTGAGCAACAACGGCCCAACCGGCAACTGCCGTGCAACCGCGCGAGCGGCACAAGCCGTATCTCCATGTGTGGGCCCCCAAACTCGTGGGTGCTCAGGACAACTCGTGAAAGTGGCTAATCGCGGGCAAGCATGCAGCCCGAGCGCAAGGCAGGGCCTGGCCGTTCACGCTTAAGGCGGCGACCGCACTTGGCAAACGCAAGACCCTACGTCACGGTGGGGCCGCATCACCGCCGCGCACGGGACTCTTCATCCCGTCACACCCAGGTCCCGCGTCGTGAAGAGCGACTCAAAGACCAGCCCCTCCTTCTCCACGTTCTCTCGCGCACCCTCAAGACGGTCGATCGTCGCGATCACGCAGCGCACGTTGGCCCCGGCATCGCGCAGGCTCTTCACGGCCTCCAGCGCCTGGCCGCCCGTCGTCGCCACATCCTCCAGCAGCGCGACCTGATCCCCCGCGTTGAGCACGCCCTCGAGCTGCTTGCTCGTGCCATATTCCTTCTTCTGGTTGCGAACGAAGATGCACGGAAGCCCCGTCTCCAAGCTCGCGGCGGTCACGAGCGGAATCCCGCCAAGCTCCGCACCCGCGAGCCGCACGAACTTCAGCCCAAGCCGCGACTCGATCTCGCGCAGGCGCGTGGCAAAGAGCGGCGCAAGCTGACGCAGAAGCTCGGGCCGCGTCGAGAAGAGGTACTTGTCGAGGTAGTACGTGCTCGTGCGCCCGGAACGCAGCGTGAAGTTGCCGCGGAGGAGCGCGACGCCGGCGATCTGCGCGGCGAGGGGCGTGACTGGACCGGAAGCGGCAGGGGCGGCATGGCTCATGGCCGAGGGTACCTCGAACGCGACCACCTCGCCGCGTCGATGAGGCGGCGGGTGAGTTAAAGGCAATTTCCTAATGAGTGCCATGGCCGCGCAAGCAATCTTGCGAATTAGTCATAAACTCAACATCAGAAGTCACTTAAACCAATTTCAGAGCATGCCTCTCAACTCCGCAGCCGACGCCATCGCCGGTTAACGGAGTCTTTTGTGAGAAATAGTCCATGACAGCAAGCGGCATCCAATAGACTGACATCTGCTTGAATCGCGTACGGGGCAACCGGAGCAATTGATGAAGCAGATCCAAAGGGCGGCGTTCCTCGGGCTCATAGCGTTGGTCGTGGCGTCCGGCACGCCGGTGGCGTTGGGAGTTGGCCAGGATGACTCGTCTGCGACAATACAGGCGCCGCCTCCCGCGTCGGAGCTCATTAGGTTCCAAGCGGCCTTCGCGGAAGCCGACCGCCTCAACGTCGGCCTGGTTCCCACGCGCGTGCAGCTCAAGCTTGAGGACGGACGCTGGGTCTATCGCGTCGAGGGCGGCGTGCCCTCTCGCCGCATGAAGCTCCGCTTTGAGATCAACGCACGGACCGGTACCGTCGTCGAGAGCCGTCGCTCGCTCCTCAAGGTGCGCGACGTCAACACGCTGAACACGCTCAAGCGCGCCTTGGACCTCGCGGCGCTGAACTTCGACGGCGCAACCATCGCAGCGATGGCTCGCTACCCCGACGGCCGCATCTACGACATTCGCCCGGAGTTCGTGCAGCGCACGCTCGTCTACAAGGTGCAACTGATCGATGGATCGAACCGGCGCGAGTTCCGGCTCAACGCGAGCACCGGCGCTCTGGTCGGTAACGTTTCAACGACTCCCTTCGGTGGTGGCGGCACCGAGGGCTCGGGCGGATCCGGCGGCGGTGGCGGCGGATCGGGAGGAAGCGGAGGAAGTGGTGGTAGTGGCGGCTCGGGCGGCGGTGGCCCGGGCGGCGGCGGCCCGGGCGGAAACGCTCGACCCCTGTCGGGCCCTGCCGCGGCGATCCAAACGGCCATCGAGACGGCGCTCCTCAACACCGAGACTGGCACAACCGTCATCGAGGCATCCATCAAGAGGTCGCGCTATGGCGCGATGATCGAGGTCGGGGCCGCCCAGCCCGACGGCGTGGGTGAGATCGAAGTCACGACCAACATCCGAGGCACGACCGCGGTTAGCCGTGAGTCGGGCGGGCTCGACAGCCAAGAGCAACTGCTCGTCTCCTTGTGGCGAAACGCGGTCGGCTCTGCAACCCCCATCGGCTTTGGCACCGCGATGGCCAATGCCCTCGCCGCTCGCCCGGGCCAAGTCAGCGAGGCCGAGATCGGCATGCGGAACGGCACGCCGATCTACGAGGTCAAGCTCGTCGGCAACGGACGCGATCGCAGCGTGAAGGTACACGCCCTGACCGGCGCGATCATTCCGTAAGTCCAACCGTCTATTCGGCGCGACCATCCAAACGACACTCCCGCACCCCGGCCTCGCGCCGGGGTGTTTTCTTTTCTCAAGAGACACATCATCGCCCGCACCGCGCGCGTGGCCAAGTCGAGCTACGCCACCACCAACCGCACCACCATCATCCCCGCCCAAACGCCCGCCAGCGAGAGCAGCACATTGAGCCCGACCGACACGAACCCGAGCGTGGGCGATCGCTCCAGCAGTTCCAGTGTCTCGACCGCGAAGGCTGAGAAGGTCGTAAGCCCGCCAAGAAATCCCACCATCAGCGCCAGCCGCGCCGGATTTTCAGCCCCAGCCTGCGGCGTGATCCATGCCAGCAGCCCGCCCGCGAGCGTGCAGCCGACCACATTCACGCACAGCGTGGCAAGCGGAAACCCCGCCGCCACGCGCGGCATCCACGACACAACCGCGGCACCAACAACAAAGCGCACGACACAACCCGCGGCCCCGCCGCCCGCCACCAGCAGAATCATCCAGAGGCGACCCACCATGATCCCAGTGTGTCCTGTTCTGCAGCCCGGTGCCACCAGTGGGCTGGCTGCGAGCCCGACTGGTGTGATTCCAAATCAATCACCCACGAGCACACCACGCCCGCCAGAGTTTACGCACCACAGCATCAAACCGATCTGCAAATCCTCGCTGGTCGCACAGCACACTCGCGCTCAGCCGCGCACGAAGACCGCCGCGCATCGCGGCTAACCGCGCCACATCTTCCGCGAGTGCCGCGACGCGCTCAACGTAGTCCTCTTCGCTCGTTGCGATCAGTTCTTCAAG
>Ga0105049_10008431_pt1 | contig 11955 bp, 5 predicted proteins | sample MAT06_FD_78087 | JGI IMG/M metagenome (GOLD analysis project Ga0105049, IMG submission 78087) | Freshwater microbial communities from Lake Fryxell liftoff mats and glacier meltwater in Antarctica - MAT-06 | ecosystem: Environmental > Aquatic > Freshwater > Ice > Liftoff microbial mat | place...
AAGCTGGAGCTGGACATCTATGCCAAAGGGCTGGTTAATCCGTGGGGCTTGCAGTTTGACCGCTGGGGTCAGTCGTTCCTGACCGATGGCGCTGGTGGTGAAGGCATTAACTACGCCTTTCCGGGGGCTACGTTTGTTACCTCGCCGGGTGCTGCCCGAATTCTCCGGGGCTTAAATCCGGGCCAACCCAAACACAGCGGACTCGACGTTATATCGGGGCGGCACATGCCGGATTCGTGGCAGGGTAGCGTCGTCACCAATGACTTCCGGGCTAACCGAATTAACCGATTTAAACTGGAAGAACAGGGCAGTGGCTATGCGTCGAAGCAAGTCGAAGATCTGTTGTGGACGGATAACGTCGCTTTTCGGCCTGTGGATATTTCGGTTGGTCCCGATGGTGCTATCTATGTTGCCGACTGGTATAACCCGATTATTCAGCATGGCGAGGTCGATTTTCATGATCCACGCCGGGACCAGGAACACGGTCGAATCTGGCGGATTGTGGCTAAAAATCGCCCCTTAGTGCCTAAACCAAATTTGACAAAAGCGAGTGTTAGTGACCTTCTCGACGCCCTGAAATTACCCGAGGACTGGACCCGTTCGCAGGCCAAGCAGGTATTGAAAGCGCATGGGGCAAAAGAGGTGATTCCGGCGCTTCAGAAATGGGTGCAGAATCTGGACAAAAAGAATCCTGATTACGAACACCAGTTGCTCGAAGCGCTGTGGATGTATCAAACCCTGGAAGTAGTCAACGAGCCGCTTCTGGTCAGCTTGTTAAATGCCGAGAGTCACAAAGCCCGGGCTGCGGCTTTGCGGGCGCTTGAGTTGTGGCACATCAAACTAACCAACGTACCGGCACTGCTAACCAAAGCCGTGGCCGACAACCATCCGCAGGTGCGGCTCGAAGCCGTTATTGCCCTCAGAACAGTGAAAACGGCCGAAGCCGCCCGCACGGCTTTGTCGGTGCTGGATAACCCGATGGACGAATTTCTGGATTATGCCCTGTGGCAAACCGTCCGGGAAATGGAGCCGCTCTGGTCAGCGCGGTTGAAAACAGAACCTGGTTTTTTCGGCAATGCCGCCAAAACCGTTTTTGCCCTTAAATCGGTAAGCAGTCCGGAAGCCGTTTCGCAGTTGGCTCAACTGTATAAAAAAGACCAGGTTCCCGACGAATACCAAAAGGATGTGCTGGGTTCGTTCGCCAAATTTGGGCGAACAGCCGAATTAACCACCCTGTTGAACAAGGCCATTCAGGATAACAGCGGTAAACAAAAACAGGTAGCCGCCCAATTGAATACACTGGAAGAAGCGGCCCGCCGGGGTGCAAAGCCAGACGGAAACCTGAACCGAATTACTGGTTTCATCGAAAGCCCCGACGAGTCTATTTCTGCCAGTGCCATTCGGCTCATTGGTTTGTGGCGGCTGGAAGACCAAACAGGAACGCTGGTTGGTCTGGCCCAAAAAGAAGATAAGACCACCCGAAAAGCAGCCTTAGGGGCGCTGGCCCTGATGAAAACGGCTCAGGCCCAACAATCACTGCTGAATTTGACCGGTATCAAAAACCCCGCCGATTTACGGCTGGCGGCAACCGCTCAGCTGGTTGGCGTCAATGCGTCGGAAGCGGCTCGAATTGGGGCGGAGCTTTTACGGACGTTACCGGCCCAAACCGATGTTTCGGGTCTATTTGGTGCATTTTTAACGAACAAAGAGGGAGCCCGCGCCCTTGCCGACCAACTATCGACCCAAAAAATACCAGACGCGGTAGCCAAGGCAGGTCGGCAAACTATGCAACGGCAAGTGACTTTTAACCGACGAAATGATGAGGGCATCAAATTGCTTACAAAGGCACTGGAGGCATCAGGGGGTACGCTTCCTACCGAAAAAATGCCACAGGAACTGACAAACCCAGAGATTGCCAGTCTGGCCAAAACCGTCAAAGAAACTGCTGATCCTATCAAAGGCGAACTGGTATTCCGCAAAAGCGGTCTGGCCTGCCTTACCTGCCATGCCATTGGCGGAGCAGGTGGCCGCATCGGGCCCGACATGAGCAGTCTGGGAACGAGTTCACCCGCCGAGACGATCATCCGGTCTATTCTCTACCCAAACCAGTCCATCAAAGAAGGCTACGAACTTCAGCGAGTGGCAAAAAAAGATGGCAGTGAACTGATGGGTTATATGGTTAGCAACGGAACCGCCGACATTGTGCTGCGCGATGTTGCGGGGCAGGAGGTCTCCGTTCCCAAGAGCCAGATCAGTGTGATCGAGAAAGTACCGGGTTCACTGATGCCAGCGGGTTTAACGGCTAGCCTGGACAAGGAAGAGTTTACGAACCTGATTGGCTTTCTGTCCAAAATGGGTGAATCAGGGCCGTTTCGGGTGCCCACCGCCCGGTTTGTCCGTCGCTGGAACACGGTTTCACCCACAAAGGAACTCGCTAAAAAAATTCGCGACGAGGGTTTGGGTTATCTCGTAAAGGATAACACAAAAGCGGCCTTTCAGCCCGTATATGGCAAAGTTTCGGGAGAGCTACCGGTGAACGAACTGCCAATTATTGAGACAACCGCCAGCAAACGATACAGTTTTGTTCGGTTCGATATTGAAGTGGTCAGCAAAGGAAATGTGAACCTGTCGATGAGCACAACAAATGGGCTTACAGCCTGGACTGGTCAGAAACTGCTCAAACTGACCGAGCGGGGCGTCGTGGCCGATCTTCCGCAGGGCGTCCACACCATTACGCTGGCTATTGACCGGACTATTCATAAAGATGGGCCAATTAGTATTCAACTACTCGATGCCGACACGGCTCCGGCTCAAACGCGACTGGTTATGGGTCGGTAAGAATTGCCTCGGTGAAGTAGGCACTATTTGTTTCCCCCGTTCCAATAAACCATTCTGATGAATAGACGGAATTTTATCAAGAATAGCTCAGCCGTTGGGTTATCAGCTACAACGCTCGCCGTGGCGGCCTGCACCACCAACAAAGAGTCAACGCCAGAAACGACCTCCGAAACCTTTACAGATGATTTTGTCCTGAACGAAGTGAGCATTGGTGAGTTGCAAAAACACATGCAATCGGGTCAGTATTCGTCGGCCGACATCACCAAACTATATCTGGACCGCATTCAGGCTATTGACCAAAAAGGGCCCACGCTGAAGTCGGTTATCGAAGTAAACCCCGACGCGCTCAGTATTGCCAGCGCTATGGATCAGGAGCGCAAAGCTGGCAAAGTTCGGGGACCGCTTCATGGTATTCCCGTGCTACTCAAGGACAACATCGACACCGGCGATCAGTTGATGACAACCGCCGGAGCCCTGGCCCTGAAAGGCCATAAAGCCGCGAAAGATGCCTTTGTGGCCCAGAAACTGCGGGAAGCGGGCGCGGTGATACTGGGAAAAACCAATTTAAGCGAATGGGCCAATTTCCGGTCGACCCGGTCGAGCAGTGGCTGGAGTAGCCGGGGTGGGCAAACCCGAAACCCGTATGTGCTGGATCGGAGCCCCTGCGGTTCCAGCTCGGGTTCGGGGGCAGCCGTGGCCGCCAATCTGTGTGCCGTGGCCGTTGGCACTGAAACCGATGGTTCCGTAATTGCACCTGCTTCTTTTTGTGGACTTGTCGGTATGAAGCCCACCGTAGGGCTGGTGAGCCGCACCGGCATTATTCCCATTTCAAAAACGCAGGACACCGCCGGACCAATGACCCGAACCGTAACCGATGCGGCCCTGTTACTAGGCGCCATGACGGGCTACGACCCCGCCGATACCATAACGGGCGAAAGCAAGGGAAAAGAAGTGGCTGACTACACCTCGTTTTTGAACCCTGCCGGGTTAAAAGGAAAGCGAATCGGGGTGGAAAAATCGTTTCTGAAAGGCCATCAGGGCGTTGTTGCCTTATACAAGCAGGCGATTGAGGTGCTGAAGAAACAGGGTGCCACCGTGGTTGAAGTCGATTTGATGAAGAGCGTCAGCGAGATTGGAGGAGCCGAGTTGACGGTGCTGCAATACGAGTTCAAAGACGGGGTAAACCGATACCTGGCCACGGCGAAAGCGGGCGTTGCTTCCCTGGCTGATGTAATTGCCTTCAACCAAAAAAACGAGGCCGAAGCTATGCCTTTTTTCAAACAGGAACTCCTCGAAAGCAGTGAAGCCAAAGCAGGTCTGGATAGTAAAGAGTATATCGATGCGCTGGCTAAAACCCTGACCTCACGCCAACGCATCGACCAGTTGATGAACGCCAATAAGCTGGATGCCATCTGCGGCACCAGTATTGGCTTCGCTGGCTGCATTGACCTCATCAACGGCGACTATGACACGGGGTTTTACTTCTGTCCCCCGGCGGCTATGGCGGGCTATCCGCATATTACGGTGCCGATGGGAACCGTTCAGGGCTTACCCGTTGGTTTTTCACTCATAGCAGGTGCCTATCAGGAGGGACCACTACTTTCATTGGCCTATGCGTATGAGCAGGCTTCAAAAAAGCGCATCAAACCAACATTTAGGAAATCGTTGATTCCGAGTTGATGCCTGATAAAAAGCGAAAAGGTGCTTAGTCCCAGGCTACCGGCAGCACGTTTATCCTCGTCGACCCCGCCAAAGGAACGCGTTCGGCTCCGTTCGATGGGCAGAAACTAGCCAGTACGCTCTCCAAAACAGCAGGCAAAACCTATGAAGCCACCCGGCTCCCTTTCCAGAGTTTCAGCCTCTCCCCTACCAGCCAATCGGTTATCTTTCAGGCGGATGGAAAAACCTGGCAGTACAACCCCCAAAGTGATCTGCTGGTGGCCGACAAAACCAACGTTAGGCTACCGACAGGTGGTGGAGGTAGACAACCGCAAGAAGGTGAGGGGAATGAAGTGCTTTCGCCTAACCGCAAACTGGCCGCTTTCATAAAAGACAGGGCGGCAGCGTAGGTAACTGGTCGTTTTCGGCCGCCCGCAGAGATCACCAATCACTGGCAGAACGGGGGTTTATTGTGGCAGAAATCGAAGGGACCAGTAACCCACTACGTTCGAAAAAATTCCATGATATGAGCTACGGCAACATGGCCGACAATACACTGACCAACCAAACTGCCGGCATAAAACAGCTGGCTCAACAATACCCGTATATGGACATTGACCGGGTTGGTATTTGGGGGCACTCGGGTGGTGGTTTCGCCACGGCAACGGCCATGTTCCGTTTTCCCGACTTCTTCAAGGTGGGTATTTCAGAGTCGGGCAACCACGACAACCGCAATTACGAGGACGAATGGGGCCTGACATCAGCTTCGGATTACGAAGCACAGGCCAATCAGAACTACGCCAAGAACTTAAAAGGCAAGCTGATGCTGGCTCACGGCATGATGGACAACAACGTGCCTCCATCGAATACGTTACTGGTGGTGGAAGCCCTGGAAAAAGCCAACAAAGATTATGACCTGGTTTTGTTCCCAAACAGTACGCATGGGTTCGGTGCCTATACAACCTACATGACCCGTCGTCGCTGCGATTACTTTGTAAAGCATCTGTTAGGAGCCGAGGCCTCCCCGCGAGTTCCAACTTGTGCTCAAGCCCGATCCGGGCAATGGAGTGGCCCGGTAAGCGGCTCAGGAAAGAACCTTACAGCCATGTAGTCAAAAACGCGAGTATGTCGGCTCGCATGGCGGCCGTTTCTTCATGACCAACCTCATAAATCCGCTGTTGCCAGGCCGCAGCAGCGGATTTCTCGTTATACACCTGTTGTAGGTATTGATCAATTTTTTCCAGTCCAGCCAAAGGGGTCAGCGGGTCAAATCGGCCCGCTACACTTAAATGAGGCCGGGGTGCGATCAACGCATTGATTTGGCCCGCCGTGAAATGGGTGAGCAGGTCGGGGACAAAATAATAGATTCCGTGTAGCCCCAGTCCGTTGGTTTCCATCAGCGATTCGTAGTCCGTCAGGCAGCACAGGTCAACACATACTTTGATGCGTTCGTCGAGGGCAGCTAGCCAACACGCCATCGTACTCCCCATCGACATGCCCAGGGTACCTATGCGCTGGGTATCAACATCGGACCGGGTTTGCAGATAATCCAGGGCCCGCAGGTTATCATACACCATCATGCCCCACAACACCTGCCCATGCCACAGCATTTCTTTGAACGTGTCGACTTCACCTCGCCCCTGCCGTTCGCCAAAGCACCAGCTGTCCAGGCAAAAACCAGCGTAACCAGCCCTTGCCAAAGCCAGGGCATACGGCGGTTGCTGCATTTGTGGCCGACCGCGTACGAACTCCTCTTTGCCTACCGCGTATTCGCCGAAATGCGAGTGATTGAATAAGATCACAGGCAGCGGCTCGGTTGCTCCCTTAGGTTTGGTGAAATAGGCCGGAACCTGCTCAACCCCGTTTATATCCAGCCGCAGTTTTTCCGTGATGAGTTCGTCGCTTTCTTCCGTTGCGATCGACTCAACCCTTATCGGACGATGCCGATCGGGTAGTCTTCCGAAAAGATGGTATAATTGTTCTCGTTGCTGGGTTGGTGTCGTCATCCGCGTGCCATACTTGTCTATTTTGTCGCAATGGGCATCTCCTTTGTTTCGCCAAAAATGTACTTACCGAACCATTCCCAGTTATGCCAGGTAGCGGCCAGTCTCTCTTTGGGCTTGGTAATGCCGTGACCAAAGCCTTTATAAACAACCAACTTAGCCGGAACGCCTACATCCTGCAACCCTTGTAACAACTCATACGCGTTGGCAATGGGCACCCGCTTGTCGAATTCGCCATGTTGAATGAGCGTCGGTGTTTTAGCATTCGCAATGGTGGTCATCGGACTGGTTTTGCGGTAGATTTCCATATCCTGCCAGGGCGTTGCTTTGAGGTACTGCCGCGTAAATGGATGAATATCCGTGTTCACGTAATACGTAACCCAGTTGGAAATCCCGGCTCCGACCGAAATGGCTTTAAACCTTGTCGTATTTGTGGTTAAAAAGGCCGAGATATACCCGCCCTGACTCCAACCCATACAACCCATTCGGGTGGGATCGACCAGGCCACGTTTTTCCAGTTCATCCACGCCCGACAACACATCCCACATATCGCCAACACCAAGATTACGCCCGTTCAATGCCCGAAACTTTTCTCCGTAACCCGCTGAGCCGCGGTAGTTGGGCCGCAGCACCAGCGCACCCTTTTCGAGCCACTGCAACACCGGATATACCGTACCACCCGGAACGGGCGTGGGCACATCGACCCCCGTAGGCCCACCATGAATCATCACCAGAAGGGGGTACTTTTTGCTAGGATCGTAGTTTTTGGGCTTGTGCAAAACACCCTCAATTTCGGCTCCATCTTTACTTTTCCAACGAATCACTTCACTTTGGGCCGTTGCCCAGCCAGCTATCTGCTGGCTCATGGTGGTGAGTTGTTCGGGCCTGGCGTTGGTCAGGTCGCTCCTGAACACTTCGGGCAAGGTGGTAGCCGACGACGCAGAGAAGGCGAATCGCTGACCGTTTTTGGCGAAGTTGACCCCACCAATCTGGTCGGGCAGGCCCGCAACCTGACTGAACCGGCCCGATGCCGGATCGAGCCGATACAGATGGCGTTTCGTTTTCTGATACCCCAGAAAGAAAATCCCTTCGGGTGTCCAGCTCACGTTGGCGATATTCTCATCAAAATCAGCCGCCACCTGTTGGGGCTTAGTACCCGGCGTAATTGATTGACGAAAAACCCGGTTATTCCGGTAAAAATAACCCGTTGAATCGTCGGCACTTGTTGTGTACAGAAATGATTTTGAGTCGGGTGCCCAGGCCGAGAAGAAATCGCCAAAGGCAGTATTAACCACCGTTGTCGTTTTGCGGGTAGCTACATTGAGCAGGGCCACATTGGACCCTTTCGAACTATTGATCAAGGGGTTATCCTGAAAACTGTACGCAATTTGGGTGCCATCGGGCGACCAGTCGAAGGTGGTTATCGTGAACGCGCCCTCACTCAGGCGGGTCGCTTTGGGCAAGGTTACACAGTCGGCATTCGATGAATCGCTCAGGCAGGGCATTTCGCCGGGGGCAGGCATTGGATCGGGTTTGAACGGAACCAGCCAGAGGTGGGCCAGTTCAAATTCTTCATCATCAACCGCCCAGCTTCCGTATTGTTCTTTACGGTTTTTAAGTGCTTTGCTTTCTTTTTCGTTTTTGATAAACACCACTTGTTTCCCATCGGGCGACCACTCAAAGGCGCTGATTGCTTCACTTTCTTTGGTAATTGGCTGGGCCTCGCCCCCCGCGGCCCGAATAACCTGGATCTGAGCTTTTTCACCCCGGTCGGCCAGGAACGCCAGCCAGCGGCCATCGGGCGACCATTTGGGGTCGGTACTACTGCCTTTTACTGTTCTTGTCAACTGAAACGGTGCCTCTCCCGAACGGGCCAGCCAGATTTCCGTATCGTAGTTATTTTCTTTCCAATCCACCGACCGAACGGTATAGGCTACGTGCTGGCCATCGGGCGAGATAACCGGATTACCAACCTGCCGCAGGGCTATAACCTGTTCAAAACTGATGCTGGCACCCGGCTGGGCGCTGGCAGCGAGACTGCATACAAGACAAAAGAGCACACATACGTACGTAGAGAAACTTTTCATGAAGTTGCGAATGAATAAAACATCAGGGAAGCCTAAATATAAGCCTGGGTATTCTCATTCACAACATCTTGCTGATTGGTCTCTGCATTGCTGTTCTGTAGTCAATGGGCGTTGTTTGCGAAACTAGATAGACGCAACTGGAGTACCAAGTTCGTTTTCTCCTACAAAACGCTCCGTTGGGGTCGATACAGGGACGTTGCGCTTGCGGGACAGGAAGGTGTACATAGCCGGAATCACAAACAGGGTCAGTACCAGCGAAAACATAAGCCCACCAATAATCACAATACCCATCGCCATCCGGCTTTGGCCCGCCGAGCCCAGCGCCAGCGCAATTGGTAACGCCCCCAGCGTCGTTGCCAAACTCGTCATCAGAATCGGGCGAAGCCGCAGGGTAGCCGCTTCCAGAGCCGCCTTTTTGATCGACAGCCCTTCTTCGCGTAACTGGTTGGCGAACTCCACAATCAGGATTCCGTTTTTGGTTACCAGCCCAATGAGCATGATAATACCGATCTGACTGAAGATGTTGAGGGTTTGGTTGAAATACCAGAGCGAGAAAACAGCCCCGGCAATGGCCAGCGGCACCGTAAGCATGATGATCAGTGGGTCGATAAAACTCTCGAACTGGGCCGCCAGAATAAAGTAGATGAGCACCAGTGCCAGCAGAAACGAAAACAGTGTGTTCGACTGGCTCTCGGCAAAGTCGCGGGAGGCCCCGCTCAGTTCTGTGTGAATAACGGGGTCGTTCAACTGGTTGCGAGCCCGGTCCATAGCGGCAATGCCATCGCCAATAGTTTGGCCCGGTGCCAGGGCGGCCTGCACCGTCGCACTCATGTAGCGGTTAAAGTGAAACAGTTGCGGAGGGCTGCTCTGTTCGTCCATTTTCACGATATTGTCCAACTGCACCGCATCGCCCCGGCTCGTTTTGACGTACATTTTCGAGACATCCAGCGGCTCGTTCCGGTTCGCCCGGTCGAACTGCCCAATTACCTGATACTGTCGACCGGTCATGGTAAAATAGCCAAACCGCTGCCCAGCCAGGGCCAGTTGCACCGTTTGGGCCACATCGGCGACAGAAACGCCAATGGACTTCGCTTTCTCCCGGTCGATCAGGATATTGACTTCGGGTTTGTTGAATTTCAGGTTGACATCGACAGAAGTAAAGGTGGGGTCTTTTTGGGCTTCTTCCAGAAACCGGGGCAGATATTCCCGCAACTTTTCAAAATCGGGGGCCTGAATCACGTATTGCACTGGCAGTCCGCCCCGAGAATCCACCGAAATGGTCTGCTGTTGCACCACCACTGATTTGGCATCGGGCAGTTTCTTGAGCAGCTTAGTGGTTTTGTCGGCAATGGCCTGCTGACTCATTTTGCGCTCCATTTTGTCGGTCAGAAACACGCGGCCGCTACCCGCATTGGGGCTTCCATTGCCAGAACGGCCCGGTGCCGTAACGAGCATAATGCTCTGCTTTTCGGGCATCGAATCGCCCAACGCCTGTTGCACCCGCAGCATATAGTCGTCCATGAACTCAAACGAGGTACCTTCCGGGGCGGTCATGTTGAGCCGGAACCAGTTCCGGTCGTCGAGGGGGGCCAGTTCAGAAGGCAGGTCTTTCCCAAAGTACCAAACCATGCCCAGCGTAGCAACAACAATGGGTAAAGCCAGCCAACGGAACCGGAAAAAAGCCACCAGTTGCTGGTGGTAACCCGTGGTCATGGCTTCGAAATAAGGCTCCGTTTTGTCGTAGAACCAGCTTTTCTTGTGGGTCTTTCGGTTCAGGTACGCATTCAGCATGGGCGTTAGCGTCAGCGAAACAAAAGCCGAAATCAATACGGCTACCGAAATCACGACCCCGAACTCCCGAAACAGTTTCCCAACAAAGCCTTCCATGAAAATCACGGGTAAAAACACGGCGGCCAGCGTGATAGACGTAGAAAGCACAGCGAACATGATTTCGTTGGAGCCTTTGATGGCGGCTTCCACGGGGTTCATGCCCTGCTCGATTTTCTTGAAAATATTCTCGGTCACCACAATGCCATCGTCAACCACGAGGCCCGTGGCCATCACGATGGCCAGCAACGTGAGCACGTTGATCGAATAGCCCATCAGGTACATTACGAAGAACGTGCCGACCAGCGAAACCGGAATGTCGATCAGTGGTCGGATGGCTACCAGCCAGTCGCGAAAAAACAGGAAAATAATCAGTACTACCAGGCCAATGGCAATCAGCAGCGTTTCGCCCACTTCCTCCACCGACCGTTTCACGAAGATGGTGGTATCGAAGGCGACGTCCAGTTTGTAATCTTTAGGCAGGTCTTTCCGTATCTCGACCAGTCGTTTGTTAATTTCGGCCGAAATGTCGAGGTGGTTGGAGCCCGGTTGGGGTACAATACCCAGGCCAATCATCGGAACCCCATTCATCCGCAGGGTCGACTCTTCGTTTTCGGGGCCTAATTCGGCCTGCCCAATATCGCCGAGGTGAATCACGTTGTCCCCCAGTGTTTTGACAATCATATTGTTGAAATCATCTTCGGTGCGGAAACGGCCAATGGTCTTCACCGTCAGTTCGGTATTGCTGCCAATAACTTTACCGCTGGGCAACTCCACGTTTTCCCGGTCCAGGGCCGTTTTTATATCCTGCGCCGTAATGTTATAGGCAGCCATCTTGTCGGGGTCCATCCAGATCCGCATGGCGTATTTTTTCTGACCCATAATCGACACTTCACTCACGCCATTCACCGTCTGTAGTCGCTGCACAATGACATTTTCGGCATATTCGTTGACCTCCAGGTGCGAGCGTGTGGTGCTTTGCAGCATCAGAATCATGATCTGTTCGGAGTTGGCGTCGGCCTTACTCACAATGGGCGGTCCATCGATGTCCTGGGGTAGGGTACGCGCCGAGGCCGATACTTTGTCGCGCACATCGTTGGCGGCCCGTTCCATATTGACCTCAATCCCAAACTCAACCGTTATTTCGCTCCGGCCCTGGCTGCTCGACGAATTGATCGACTTGATGCCCTCGATGCTGTTGAGTTGCTTTTCGAGGGGTTCGGTAATTTGCGATTCAATGATGTCGGCGTTGGCTCCCGCGTAGTTGGTACGGATCGAGATAACGGGCGGGTCGATGGAGGGAAACTCCCGTACGCCCAGATATTGAAAACCGAGAAAGCCAAAAAACAGGATGAGCAGGTTCATCACTATGGCTAGTACCGGTCGCTTAATAGATAAAGTCGAAATGCTCATAACGCTTTGTTAATGCTCATTGGTTGCTGTTCACTGCTCATTACCCGTTACGCTAAACCTACACAAATCTGAACATCGTCCAGACTGCTGTTAGCTTCCTGCTTCACAGCCTTCCCATTAGCCGTAGC
>Ga0105049_10008433_pt1 | contig 11954 bp, 11 predicted proteins | sample MAT06_FD_78087 | JGI IMG/M metagenome (GOLD analysis project Ga0105049, IMG submission 78087) | Freshwater microbial communities from Lake Fryxell liftoff mats and glacier meltwater in Antarctica - MAT-06 | ecosystem: Environmental > Aquatic > Freshwater > Ice > Liftoff microbial mat | place...
ACCAGGCACTTGCCGTTTATGAACTAACCGATCAAGTGCCCGCCCGCGAACGTCGGGCACGACTGCTGTTTAAAAACGGTTCGATCGAGGAAGCATTAGCCCTGTGCGACGAGATTGCCGTGACTCCCCAAAATGCCGAGGAACGCTATTTTGCCACCGACTTCCGCAACAAAATCCTGGGCTTGAGCGAGAAAAAACGAAGCCGAAAAGCCACTACCCGGTTTCTGTCTGATGCAGAAAGTGTGACTATCCCGGCCGCCTACCGGCATCATGTAGAAGCGGGCGTTATGAATCATTATCTGGAAGCCGATTTCGACGCGGCTTTCACCGAAAATTATCCCTGGCGTGGGCTGTTTGGCCTGGTATTCTGGGACATTATCTACGATGCCAATGTATCGGCGATTCACCACCCCCTCCAACGTGCGCCATCGGATTTTTACCTGCCCGACTTCTATCTGCGTCGTGAGGCACTCCTGCGTAACCGCCTTACCGAGCTCGAAACGCACAACGACTGGCGCAGGCACGTGGGCCGCACCTACAACGCCAAATACGGCATAACCAATGTGCTGGTCGACTGGAACGACGAACTGTTGAGCCTTGTCAATCAGATCATTGCTATTTTGGATGTGGCCCAACTCCGGCTGATTCTGCTCGAAATGGCCCATAATGTTCGAGAGCACACACGTGGTTTTCCCGACTTACTAATCTGGAACGAAGCGGGTAATTACGAATTTGTCGAAGTGAAATCGCCCACTGATCACCTCGGTCCGCAGCAATTGCACTGGCTCCAGTTTTTTCAGACAATTGGCGTGCGGGCCAAGGTTGTGCGGGTGATTTGGGAGATGTAGCGCCTATTCAACTTTGCTTTCTCTTTTGATTTGTAAGGTGTTGTCTTTACTCATAACTAGACAAGAATATGCAAATCATTCGCAAACATGCTATTGTAAAAGACGGTATTGTTCAGGTTTCCATCCCAAGCAGCCTGAACAATCGGCAAGTTGAGGTCAATGTTGTGGTTGATATGGACGAGCCGGTTGATGATATCTACAATTTCCCTAAACCTCGTGCAACTATAGGTGAACTCCCAGAATTACCAACGAGAAAAAAAGCAAACTTGGGCCATCTGATAGGAAGCTGGGGCCATTTAACACCTGAGCAGAAAGAGCAAATGGACGCCCAACTACAGTTATTACGCAATTCATGGGAGAGAGATACCTTTTAGATACAAGTAATATCAGCAAGTCATTATCTAAAACATTTCCAGAAAATGGCCTAGCGTTCATGGAAGACGTTTTTGATAGTGAAATTAATTTTTCGGTGATTGTGCGGATTGAGCTACTAAGTTATAAACCTGAAACAGATTCCCAGAAGCAAGAAATTGCCAGCGTTATCTCCGCAGGTTATGAGTTTCCCTTAACAGAAGCTATCATCGAACGAACTATAAAAATTAGGCGAGGCACCAAAGTCAGACTTCCTGATGCCATCGTCGCAGCCACGGCGATAGTTTATAATCTGACTTTTTTAGCCGATAATGACGCCGATTTCAAACGAATATCGGGGTTGAAATACATCAACCCTTCAACACTCTGATTGTCTTATTGCTTACTCTACTGCCCTACCTGTAACTTTCCGTTGTTGAGGTACGAGATTTTTCCATTGATTTTTACTTTCCGGGCTACGGCAGTAATGCCGTTGATGGTAACCGTATGCATCGGGTTGATTGTTACGTCAACACCTGCTGAGGGAACCTGATTACCTGTCCACGTAGCGGGGCTATTCCAATTTCCCGATGTGATGCTCGACACCGCTGTTTGTAAACCTGGGATTACGATAGTATAATCTTCCGTTTCGCCATAAGGATATGAGTTACAAGACGACGAAGGCACTTCGGCTCTATCGTCGCTCTGCCGGACCCGCAAGCGAGTTTGACCCGGCAAAGCTGTCCCTGATAGGGTAAAGCTGCCACTTTGAATAGTCTGTTGCACGTGTGTAGCTGATCTGAACACGATTTCGTTCGGGGCAAACGTTTTATCCTGATTCAGATCAATCCAAACCGTAAATCCTTCGGGATATTGATTCTGGTTCGTGAGCGTAACGGTATAGGTTTGACCCGGTATCAGCGTGGCCAATGTAGTTTGGGTATTATCACTATAACCACTTGTTCCACAGCCCGATGCTCTGTTAATGAGGGTACCCGAACCCGCACTCAGCGCAAAATTGATAATTGCATCGCCCGCACTACAATCTGTAAACCCCGGAACACAGTAACACAATCCGTTAGGAACCGTTATTGAAGTTACTGTGCTTGGCGTGGCACTGCTGTTAGCCGCCACCACCCGATAGTAAGCAGTTGTACCTGTCAACGGCGATACATCGGCAAATGATACAACATTGGCCGCCACTGCTCCTACGGCCACAAAGCCAGTTGTTGCATTGGAAGAGCGTTCGATGATGAAACCCTTCTCATTAGCGCTGTTGTCTGTCCAGGTTACATTTACAATACAAGTCGCATTGCTTGCTACAACGTTTGAAGGCGCTGCAATGGCTGTTGTTGGGCAGTTAAACACGTAGCTGCCTGACGTTTGCATGAGCGACAAGCGATAGGTGTAACCGTCGCCTATTCGGTTTTGCTGCCCGGTGGTGAATTGCGTTCTACAGTCTCCATAATACGACATCAGGTTAGTGACTAAAGGCGTATAAGTAGCCCCGCTTACGTCGACTACTGTGCCATTGTAGGTGCAATTAAACGGGTTATAAAAATAGCAACAGGGGTCGGCCGGGGTATCACAGACTAAATCTCCCGCTGTACCGCAATTGGCTCCGGCGCTACGGGTCACTAATTCTGTACCAACGGCGGTTTCGTGAGTATGATACAGATTCCAGTAATGCCCCATTTCATGGGCGAGCGTTTGGCCGTTACCAACTACCCCATTGTACAAAAGAATCCGGTTGGCGGCTGCATTGCCACTCGGGAAAGATGCAATACCGTTTAATCCGGTGTTACCCGCCGTAAGCGTACCAGCAAAATAAATGTTGACGGCATCGTTGACATTGTTCAGAACCAGAAGCGAATTATCAACGTCAACATCGCAGTTATACAAATTATCGTTGTCGACGTAGTGAACACCCGAACAGAGATAAAACTGTAGATTAGTAGGCTGATAAATCGTATTCATAGTGGCAATGGCGGCATTCAGTGTAGCCTCGCTCAGACCACCAGTACCATTGCTTTGGCGAATAATGTGCGCTTTGATGGGTAGAGTTACCAGAGAGGGTAATCCTTTATTCACCAAACCCTGTTTGAGTTGAAAAATAGCTTTTTCAGCCGCTTCTACTGCCTCTCTACTAGGAGTGGGCGTACCACAATCCTGGGGTGGGAGGCCCTTATTAACCGTTTTTTGAGCAAGAGTTATTGAAAAGATCAGGCATAACAGAGAGGCAAACAGGCAACGGAAAACCGTAGAGATAGTTTTCATTAATTGTGATTAAGAGGTTCTTTGATTGCCAAAGCTAACTTTATCTATTGGGTAACAATGGGATATTTATTAGTTTTTGTTTTCCGGCAAAGTGTGACACAGTCCCAATAGATCATCCATTCCGCCCCAATCGTAAAAATACAGGAAACTGTACTAAACGCTCTTCAGCTCCCCACGCTGTGCTTAATGGATAGGTCAACGTGTCAACTGGATCATAACCGTTGGCATCAATAAACTTCCGCACTGCCAACCAAGTACGGATGTAATTCATTGACTAGTTGTCAGTTGGCAGTCAACAACGAGCAGTGAACAGCTAACAGCTGGCAAAATACCCTATCGCCTACTGCCCGTTCACTGCTCGTTGCTCATTGTTATTTGTTCCCTGTTATCTGTTCATTGAATTAAACCTTTTGGGGTAAATTTGGTCAAAGAATCAGTTTATGGGATTATCTATTGGTTTTAATTGGCCTGATATAAGAAACCCCTTATTTTTGCTAGCTACAACCTGTCTTCGGCTCCAGTCTGGAACCTCAATATTAACTAGTTTCTATTACTAACAATTGCCCCATGAAGAAAACGTTTGGCTTCTTATTCGCTACAGCCCTGATGGCTGTAGGTTCGCTCAACGCGCAGGCTCAGGACAATATTCCTGAGGACATGAAAGCCCTGATGGCCAAGCACACCTGTATCGCCTGTCACCGTGTAGATCAGCGTTTGGTGGGTCCGGCTTACACAGAAGTGGCTAAGAAAAAATACACGAACGATCAGATTGTAGCGCTGATCTATGAACCAAAGCCTACAAACTGGCCAGGTTATCCACCAATGGCAGCCATGAAGCAGGTGCCAAAGGAAGATGCTCTGAAACTAGCTAAGTGGATCAACTCGATGGGTCCTGCGGCTAAGAAGAAAAAAGCGTAAGTAGTGGCAATAAGCAGTAGCAGTTGGCATAGATGCCCACGGCAGACTGGCGGGGAGACCGCCAACTGCTACTGCTTATTGCCACTAGTTCGTTGCCGCACCACTTCGTAGAGTACCACGCCCGTGGCCACCGAAACGTTGAGCGAAGCAACAGACCCCAACAGAGGGATTTTTATGTGCGTATCGACCATTTTGAGGATTTCCGGCGAGATACCATCCTCTTCCGATCCCATCACTACTGCTAATGGTCCGGTTAAATCGGTAGTAGCTTCGTACAAGTCACGGGGTGATTTTTCGGTGCAGGCCACGACTTGAATGCCCGAATTCTGCAAGTATTTTACGGTATCGACCAAATCGAACTCCCGACTCACCGAGATGTGATTCAAGGCTCCTGACGAGGTTTTCATGGCATCGGAACCGATAGCCGCTGCCCCCCGGCCCGGAATCACAATACATTGAACACCCGTACATTCAGCCGTTCGGGCAATGGCGCCGAAGTTGCGCACGTCGGTAATTCGATCAAGCAAAAGGATAAAGGGCACCTCGCCCCGTTCGTGAACATCGGCGATTACATTCGACAGTTTTACGTACTGAACGGCAGCCACCAGGCAAACAACTCCCTGATGATTTTTTCGCGTAAATCGGTCTAGTTTTTCTACCGGCACCCGCTGAATCGTAACGCGCTTCAGAAACGCCAACTGCTGAATTTCGGGATGGCTCATCCCTTTTTCCATATACAGTTTGTCGATCTGCTGCTCGGATCGGAGTGTTTCCAACACCGACTGTATCCCGAATATCATTTCGTCGGCACCGAGTTCGGGGCGGGATGGTTTGTTTTGATAAGGCATTCTTTGTGAGTATTAACCGTTGCGTCTTTTCTTTGAATTTTGTCTTAACAGAATTTTTGAGCTTTCCCTACTAAGCCACTAGAAGGATTAATCCCAGTTTGTCTTACTCTGGCAAACAGTTTTTAGTTATTCCTTCTTATTATTGACGAAGCAAATCTAATCGAATTTCCTCAGCTTATGGAAGACAGTGATTTGTAAATTAAATAAATATTTTTATTAATTAGTTCTTTATGCACGTTATAAAAAACCCTTGGAAGGACCACTCTTTGTAAGTGGGTTGCAGATGCTAAAAAATCCGTGAAAATAACTTCACCGTTTGTAACAAAATCAATTTGCGAGAAAATATATCAAGTTAAAAAGCCAAAGGTAAGTTTTGAACTTATAACGTCCTTTAAGTTGCCAAATGCATCTACTGGATCGCTCGACCTTGCCGCTTTAGAGTATATTATTAGCAAAGGCGGTATGGTTAAGAATTATCAAAATTTGCACTCAAAAATATATTTATTTGATGATAGCCACGCGGTGATAACATCAGGTAACTTAACAAATGGTGGTCTCATTAAAAACTTTGAATATGGAATATTTGTTGATGAATCATCCCTGGTGGCTAAAATAATCCATGACTTTCAAATGTTATCTGCTGACCGAATTACTGGTAAAGTAGAACAAAGACACATAATCGAAGCACGTAAAATTATAGAGAATATACCAAGGCCTTCAGTAAGTCTATTTCCTGCTTTTACGATTGAAACCCCTGATTCCCAATATGACTTCTCGAAAAATGCTATTCCAGCTATAAATTCAATACTGGAAGGATGGCGATTAAGCATCTTCCAGTGTTTACAAAAATTGGCGCAACAAGAGTTCAGTCTAAATGACGTGTATGCGTTCGAACAAGAACTCCAAAAAGATTATCCTGAGAATAACAACATAAAACCTCAAATTAGGAAATAATTGCAAAGCCTACGGGATATAGGCTTAGTTGATTTTTTGACCAACGGCAGGTATCGAAAGCTATGGCAATAGTCAGCCCTATTTGATCATTTATTTTTTCACTCCTACTCCCGGATAGCACCCGTTCGCCAGGCTTCTACAATCGGATACCAGACAGGCTGGTATTCAGCGTAGCGCACTAGCTCGTAGTGATCGTCGACAAACTGATTGAGTTTCCGGTTGAAGGTAAAGTTAATTTCAGACACGTTGGCCCGTCGGTTATACACCCATACCTCGCGGTCGCGGCTGCGCTGCACCCGGTCGGGTGGGCCAAGCACAATGTAGATCATGCCTTTATCGGTTTTCCACCCCTCCTTATACGTTGTAAATAGGTTATTGGCTTCTTCAACCCGGTTGTAATACGCCCGAATGGCCTTGCGGGCTACCTCTTCATTTCCCGACATCAGACCGAGCCAGTATTTATCGAACGACTTCTTCGCATCCGACGTACTGTTTAGTTCATTCATTTCTGTACTCGTGCTGACATACAGAACAGGCTTTACCAACTTTTCGGGGCGGGTCATCTTCGGAAACCGGTTGTCGGTCACCATCAGGCCGAGGCCGTAGGTATCAGTGGTATCTTCCAGGAAAAAGTACAAGCCCTCTTTTGGTAATTGGAACGGCTGATTCGTCATCACCATAAGCGTGGAGTCAACAGCCAGCGTTTTGGCGGCCGGGCGGGTGCCGGTATTCATGGGCGACGATGCTGCATCGAACTCGTGTTTATACCGAAAACCGTACAGTGGTTTGCTGGTTCCGGCTACATCCTGAATCAAAATTGTATCGTTACGGCTAATGAAATTACGAAGTTTGGGCGTTTTGCCGTTCGCATCGAACAGCATATATCGGTCGGTGATGCGTAGCGCACGAAACCGCAGTTGCAGGTCATTCAGCGATTTTTTACCTGTATTCACTTCCGTAATTTCAGTCAGCATCACCGCACCAATGGCATCTTTGGGGCGTTTTACCTCGAAAGTAAGCACGAGGTGATCGTCCTGAACCGTCAGATTTTCGGGTGTGATTTGAATGTTGCCATAGCCAAGCCGTTCGCGGTTGTTGTAGTCGGGGTATAACACGTAGTTCACCAGGAACCGCTTTCCGAAGTCGTCTGCACTGCCGATAGCTTTACCATCGGGGGTGCGTGCATAAATATTTAGATACACGCGGGCAGCCGAACTATCGATCGCTAGAAATTTACCTTTGATAGCCGTAACTACATACTCGCTAACAGAGACACCATTACCTACCGGTGCCGTTGACGAGCCGGTAGTAGCATTTGCAGGGCGAAAAGTCCCCGATTGACGTTGAGCCGCATTGGGGTCGGTACTCAACGGGCGCGACGCTGAGGTTGGCGCATCGGCTACCTTCCGGTCAGTATCGCCGGGGCGGGCCGACGATTGCCGGGCGTTGTCATAAGCGGATGTCCGGGCCGCAGTTGGTTGTTGCCGAGCGGTCGGAGCGGCCTTTTTAGTAGTCGAACAAGCCGATATAAACAGAGTCAGGATGAAAGCGGAAAGCAGGCGCATACACAACGAGTGAGTAACGTTCTAAGGATAATGTAGTAAAGTAACGAAAAAAGACCCCCTTGCGAGTTGTTAGCCCTCATTTTTCTTTGCCAGCCCAAACTAGTAATTTTGTAGAATGTACAAAACCACTGAGATTACCTCCGCCGAAATCACGTCTGACAACCCTGTTCACCAGCGTTTGCTGTTCCCATATGTCGAAGCGGCCGGGATGGTCAGCGGCAACGTATTAGAAATTGGGTGTGGCTGGGGCCGGGGGCTCGAACTGCTCACGCAGGCCGCTAACCATTACACAGGCATCGACAAAAACGAAGACCTTATTGCGTCGCTCCAGCGCGAGTACCCTCAATCGACGTTTATCGCGGCCACTATTCCACCGCTGTCCAGTTTCGCGGATAATACCTTCGATTTTATCGTGACGTTTCAGGTGATCGAGCACATCGACAACGACGATCTCTTTGTGAAAGAAGCCCACCGGGTACTCAAGCCGGGCGGTAAACTCCTGCTGACAACGGTGAACAAAACCTTCTCGCTCACCCGTAACCCCTGGCACGTACGCGAATACCTGGCCGACGAACTGCGGGCGTTGATGGGTCGGTATTTTCCGGTGATTGAGACGCGGGGTATCCACGGCAACGACAAGGTGATGACCTACTACGAGCAGAACAAAAAATCGGTGGCCCGTTTTACGCGTTGGGATATTTTCAAGCTGCAATACCGCCTGCCCCGCCGATTATTACAGGTACCTTACGACATTGCCAACCGTATGAACCGCAACCGGCTCCTGCAACAGGACGGTTTAGCCGCCCAAATTCTGCACACCGATTACCTGCTGAGTCAGGAACCAGCCGGGAGTCTGGATTTCTTTTACGTAGCGACGAAGTAGGATAAAGGCTTGCATTTCCGGGTTGTAGGCGACAGTTGAAGTTAAAACACCTATCAACGAAAAAGACGAAAAGAAAGTACTCAAAAGCCAGTACAAACAACAAGAGACAGAAAAGTTCCGACAGTCATTACCCATATCTGTTGACACCTTCTGGCATTTTCTCTTTGCCCATCTTCGCCTGAATATCGGCCCCAACCGTACCTACGCCTTTGCAACAATTCGCGTTCGATCAGCCCAACATTGCCATTACCTATTTTCCGTTTAGCTGGCTACCTACGTTTATTGTTCCAATTGTTTTGTTCAGACATCTCATTTTGATCTGCCAACTTCTAAAACAGCCAACCGAATAATGACGAAACAACTTGTGCCTTTTCGCGGCAAACCCATTCAAAATTTGAAAAAGCAACTTAACTCTATCGTTTATGAAACGGTAGTTAGCCTCGATACTCAGGCTCTATTTTTCGGGACAATGGAATTCTAGTACAAATTGTGAGTTGATGTAACCGATGTACCTACCCTTGGGCGCGTTACTTACGGACTGTAGGAGGGGAATTTTACCAGCAGCGTAACAGAGTCTGTCAGCACCACGGAACACGAAGTTCGACTGACGGGCCTTATTTCCGACCGGTGCTAGTTTTATAGTGTCGGCGCACTCAATCAGATCTTGCAACAGGAACCGAACAACTATTTCCTGACAGCACCGCCCGCCAACACGACCCGAAAAATCCGTATTGCGTCGTTAATGCGGGGTCGTACAACAAACTCCCAACCGCCACTCACGTGGTTCAACTGAAACACCCGATTACTATTCCGTCGTACCAAACCGTTTATGCCCGGCAGGGGCTGTTCGATCCTGGCATCAACATTCAGTATGGAAAAAGCGGGCAGTTGCTGTTGGGTCAACAGTTTAAAAAACGCCATATTTGGACCACTTAACAAAATTACCTGATATGACACTCAGCCGACGCTCCTTTCTGCAACAGGCCAGCCTAATGACCGCTGGTCTTGCCCTGGCGAATCGTACCGATGCCGCTACCGTAACCAAACCCGGTCTGCAACTTTACTCCCTCCGCGACGACATGGAACGCGATGCCAAAGCAACGCTTCAGGCCGTCGCTAAAATGGGTTATAAGGAAATTGAAAGCTATCCCGGCAGCAAGGGCTTCACTTGGGGAATGCCCTCCTCTGCCTTTCAATCGTTCCTGAAAAACGAGGGACTGGCACCGATCTCTACGCACTGCGGTATCGAAAAAGATATGCCCAAAACGATGGACGAGGCCGCTGCCGCAGGTTTCAAGAACATTGTGGTGTCGTGGATTGGTAAGGAGCAACGCACCACTATCGACGGGTTTAAAAAAATTGCCGGGCAGTTCAATGAGTTTGGCCAAATGGCTAAAGAGCGGGGCATGGGTTTTGGATACCATAACCACGATTACCCGTTTATTGAACTGGAGGGGCAGGTTCCCTACGACGTGCTACTAACGAACACGGACCCGAAATTGGTCAACTACGAACTGGATTTATTCTGGGTTATTGAGCCGGGCAAAGACCCGATCCAGTATTTTCAGAAGTATCCCGGTCGGTTTAACATGGCCCACGTGAAAGACCGCGACCCTAAAAATCACAAGAATTCTACCGTGATTGGAAAGGGTGATTTGGGTTTGGCCAGCATGATGACCGCCGGGGCAAAAGCGGGTGTCAAACACTTCATTGTAGAAGTGGAAGAATATGGTTCGCTGACCCCAACCGAGAGTGTTCGGCAGTCATTAGCCGGACTGAAAGGGGTGAAATACTGACGGATAAGGGCCAACCGAAGGCACTAACACTCTATAAGCCAACTATATAACTGATTCCACTAAAGCCACTTTCGAGTGGCTTTTTTTGTTGTCCCCAAATAAATTAATCCACATACAACAGTAACAAACAGTCAAAAACACTATGTAAAAATCCCGTTCCCTCATGTTTTATACTTTTTTTAATATCTAAAAATCCAAAGGCATCTGGCAAGAGTATATAGTACGTGTTCAGTCTACGGACTATTATTCAAGTTCAACATTTAAACACTCAACCAGTATGCGCATCTCTCCCTTGCGTATGGTCCATCTGAGGAAGTTGATTCTCAGTTGTTCCCTACTACTGACGGGCTTCGGCGGCTATGCATCCAGCCACCGCGAAGCCCCGCTCATTTCCACTGACCCGTTGGCCGACAACACCGACGTGTACGCCTTCAAGAGTCCTGACGATCCGAACACGATCACGATTATTGCGAACTACATTCCTTTTGAATCACCAGAAGGAGGGCCTAACTACTACAACTTCGGGTCAAACATCCGCTACGAAATTCACGTGAAGAACCGCGCCAACACACCCGGCGACGACATCACGTACCGCTTCACGTTTACGAACACCAACGAAGACCCGACCACGTTTTTCAATATTCGGTTGGGTAAGCAAAACCTCAAAACCACCTACAGGCTCGAAAAAAGCACCAATGGTGGTATGACTTTTACGACCGTTATTGCCAACGGTATTGTACCCGCCAACAACATTGGGCCACGCTCCATCAATAATGCTACGGTCGGCTTAGGTAAAACCTACGAAATGCTTCGTTCTGAAGCCATTATGATGGCCTCATCGGGTGAGCAGGTTTTCTGCGGCCCTGCCGACGATCCGTTCTTTGTCGATCTGGCTGGTGCGTTCGATGTGGGTAACTTCCGCCCTGAAGGCAACTCGGTGAACCGGCCCAAAGATGCCGTTGCCCGGTACAACTGCCACACGATTGCCCTGAAAATCCCGATCAATCTGTTGCAAAGAGACGGTAAAATGTTGTCGCAGGCATCAAACATCCTCGATCCTGATTTTGTGATCGGTGTTTGGGCTTCATCGAGCCGCCGGATGATCCGAACGATCAACTCAGGCGGTGATGTGAGCCTTGATGGCAACTGGGTTCAGGTGTCGCGTTTGGGAATGCCTCTGGTCAACGAAGCCATCATTCCCATCGGTGTGAAAGATAAGTGGAACGCCTTCACTCCTTATAATGGCGAAGATCTGCAATTCGCCAAGTACTTCACCAATCCTGAGCTTGCTCTTTACATGGACGATTCTCAGTTTGGTGGAGCCGTGCCTTCGCTGCGTGGTCTGCGTATTCAGTCGAAGTCACTGGGATCGTTCGACTTCCGTAATGGCAAGCCGGGTCTGTTTGGCTTGAAAGGCAATGCAGCCCTCGATGGCACAGCCTTGGCCGAAGCCGCTTTTGGTGGTGTGTTGCTACCTGATGCGGCCAGCCCACGGGCGGTTGACCTGTTGCCGA
>Ga0105049_10008434_pt1 | contig 11953 bp, 7 predicted proteins | sample MAT06_FD_78087 | JGI IMG/M metagenome (GOLD analysis project Ga0105049, IMG submission 78087) | Freshwater microbial communities from Lake Fryxell liftoff mats and glacier meltwater in Antarctica - MAT-06 | ecosystem: Environmental > Aquatic > Freshwater > Ice > Liftoff microbial mat | place...
GTGGTCAGCGATGTATACAACGCTGTATAGCTGGAATGCAGCCCCCGCGGATAACCGCTATGGACCTCCAAGAATCCATAGCTGGTTTCACTTCGCGAAAATCCGACGTCTAGTTGCACGCTGCTCGCTACCACAAAGGCACCGATCAATGCGATCAGGGGTGCAGCGGCCCACGCCAATTCTACCCTACCCAACAAACGGAATACGAGCCAATTGACCGGTACCAAAACAACCAGATAGCCGATCAGAAGTTTGATAATTGTATTGATCTTGGGAACCGAGATTCCCGACGATTCTTGCAGGCTCTGTCTCGCATTGGCCAGCACTCGCGATTGAGGATTCCATGCGCCCAGACTGGATCGCTTGACCTTCGAAGTATCCGCCGAAATGTCTGGAATCCTTGTCGGATCTCGCCTCGCACCGCTGGCCATTTGAGGGTTTGGATTCAACTGAAGTTTGGGATTCCGAACCGTCGACTCATCTAGATCGCGAGCCCAAAGTCGCAACCGGGTCGAATGCATTGGGTTCTGTTCGTTTCCATCCCATTCATTCGCATACCGGGTATCCGCTTCTTCGCCCGCGGTTGGTTGCCGATTCGGCTTGCGCAAGATCGTGTTGTGAATCAATGAACTGTACGACGGCCATCTCAAGAATGCAGCGTCGGTCATCGGGAATGCAGTCATCACAATACGGCCTTGTCCCAACTGTCGCTCTGCAATAAGCCCTTCCAGACTCTCGGCTTCACCCTGGCCGTTCAAGTATCCCACCCAAGTTGCCCCCTCGGATAATTTGCCTGCAAGTTTTGGAATCGGCTTTTCTGGTGCCAGCAGTTCTCGTCCGCCTTTGATTTGCGCAATCGACCAAGTCTCGTTCAGCATAGAAATCTCTTCTGGCGAAACAAGAGCGTTGGTTGTCTGGATTATGGGAGCTAGATTCTTCATCCAACTCGACTCGATTCCACCAATCGCTTCAGGACCATTGAGGACAATTGTTCCCCCGAAATGCAGCCAGTCGAGCAATGCATCTTGCTGATCGGTCGACAGGATCGAAACGCTCGAGTCATTCAGCACCACGTGCGAAATGGTGGTCATCGCATACAGCCGGGTCGGAAACTGAGACGCGACTTCGTTTTCGTTCATGTCGATGATCCGGTGGGGCGCGATCCGTTCTTCCGACATACGCTGCCTCGATGGCCAAACAATGCAGTCCAATCCTCGCCAGAAGGTATAGCGAGATGGGTCCCGGCTAAGTGTCACTAAATTGTATTGGTACCCAGGCAGCAGCTTGCCTGGAAAATCTTCCTCCAAGATCGGCACCCCGATACCGCGCTGAGTATAAAGAACTCGCATGGCTGTCGGCATCGTCTTTCCGTCTTCCTCGATGGCAGTCGAGGCTATCTCCGGTTGAAAGAACTGGAATTGAATGTTCTTTTCCTGACCTACAGACAGAGATAGATTTCGATTAAAATTAATAGGCGTTTGCCCCGCAACAAAAGGAACTTTGTTCTTTTCTTTGTTGATCACCGAGACCGATGCGGCCAGCGATTCGTCTCCAAAGTTGGCCTTTAGTTTCGAGTTGGCCTGATACCAATGCCCGCCCTTGAGGAAGTTACCGGGCACGTCGGTCGCATAAGGAAGTGCACGCAGCCCGTTTTCGCTAGCCAGTCGTACTTTTTTTCTTCTGGCAGCGGCCTCTTCTGGAGTCTCCTGAGGTTTCGCTTGCGGCGTGCATCCCCGGCATCCAACCAGCGGAATCAGAAGCAGACATAGACACAGCCATCGTAAACCATTTAGCATTTCAAATTCCTTTGCCGCTCGCCCAAAAGAACAAGGGACCCTTTCACGTACCAGCAGAAAAGTATAACGCAATCGAGCAACCAAATGGACACACTGGCAGTTCCGGTTTTCATCTGCTGTGTTGTTGGGGTCGAAGTCAGCCCAGCCGTATCGGTGTGGGGAATTCCAATACAAACTTGGTCCCTCGCCCTACTTCACTCTGAACCGTGATACGACCGCCGTGGGCTTCGATAATCTTGCGGGCAGTGGGCAGGCCCAAGCCAGAACCACCATGCTTGGTGGAGTAAAACGGTTCGAACATGCGCATCGCGGTGATCTCATCCATGCCACACCCTGTATCGATCATGTCCATCGCTACTCCGCCGGAAATGATATAAGTCCGAATCAACAACTCGCCCCCGTCAGGCATGGCTTCGAGCGCGTTTTTGACCAAATTGAGCAGCGCCGCTTGGAGCGAATCGCTGTGCAGCTTGATGTTGGGTAGATTTGGATCCAAGTACTTCTGCAAGCGAATCAGCGTTCGGTCAGCTTGGGCCTGATAAAGGAGCAAAACCGATTCGATCTGATCGTTGAGCGAACCGGGGGTCATCTCCAAATCTCGCATCCTTGCGAATCGCAAAAAGTCCCGCAACAAATTCTCGAGGCGATTGCACTGCTGACGGATCATGTCCACCTTGGCTATCGCTCGCCGCTGACCAGGCCATTGGCTTTCCTCGAGCTCCTCGCAAAGCAAGTCGGTGTTCATGTGGATGACGGACAATGGATTCTTGATTTCGTGCGCTAGCGAGCCAGCGAGTTCCGCCAATTCGTTGTACTGCCGGCGCAGTTCATCGATCGTTCGTTCGGCATCGTTATTGGGAAACTCGCCCATCTTGGCGTAAAACTCTCGTGGTGAATGGGTTTTCAAACGGTCTTCAAAAAACATCGAACGGTCAGAGCCCGATGGATGGATCGCAACGCCCCCCTGCTACCGAGGTTGGGTCGCGAAAGCTCCTTAGGATTCCGATTGGACCCTTTGTGCTGATTGTACACCCCTCGGTTTATTTCAAAACGCCAACTAGAGCGCCCCCACCCAGGGCTCCGGTCGACGATTTGTGAACTACAATTGTCGGTGTCCTCTGAATCCAACATCGTGACCCTTTGAGTCCAAGAATCCCACCTAATGAAACATAAGCTACTGGGGACGTTCGCAGCTATTGCCCTTGCGATCTTCCTTCCCCCCGCCTCTGCTCTAAGCCAGCAGAGCTCAAGCACCAAACCCGAAACCGGAATACTGGAGCATCGCAATCCAATCATCGCATTGGTGAATGCAACTGTCGTCCCCGATCCGGGCAAACGGCTTGAAAAAGCGACCATCGTGGTCCGCGATGGCAAAGTCTCAGAGGTTGGAATCGGAATCGAGCCACCCGCCGAAGCCATGAAAATCGACATGGCTGGCAAAACTATCTACGCGGGATTCGTCGACGCAGGCGTAGAACTCGAAGCCCCTCCCGCCGACGCCCCTCGCGGTACCCCCCATTGGAATCCCGAAATTACACCCGAACGATCGATGGCCAAGGTGTTGACAGCCAACGAAGCCGCGATGGTCAAGTTGCGTAAAGCGGGGATCGCGACAGCGCTCATCGCCCCCCGTGACGGGATCATCAAAGGGACCGGCGCAGTCGTGCTAACCAGTAGCGACTCGCCCATCGACAACCTACTGAAAAGCGATGTGGCCATGCATGTTCGCTTGACCGTCAATCGGCGTGGCCGCGATGCCTACCCGGGTAGCCCAATGGGGGCCGTTGCGCTCGCGCGACAGACCTTCCTCGACGCCCAATGGCATACGCAAGCGTGGCAAATCTATCGCTCTCAGTCCGGCTTGGAAAAACCGGAATCCAATATAGCCTTGGAAGCTTTGAGCCAGTTCCTCGCTTCCGGCAAACCGGTCCTATTCGACGCGCTCAACGAGCAGTACGCATTGCGGGCCGATGCCTTCGGCCGCGAGTTCGGTCTGAACGTGGTCTTGAAAGGGTCCGGCCAAGAATATCAGCTGCTCGACAAGATAGCAAAAACACATCGGACGATCATCCTACCGGTCAATTTCCCAAAACCACCCAACGTGGCGACTCCGGAGGGGGCGCTCGATACCGAGCTGGAAGAGCTAACGCACTGGGAACTAGCACCCGAGAATCCCGGGCGACTCGTCAAGGCTGGGGTCAAAATCGCGATCACATCCAGTGGACTCAGCGACCCTGCCGAGCTGGTCCCGCAGATTCGAAAAGCCATTGCCAGGGGTCTCGACAAGACCGCCGCCATCGAAGCGATCACGACCGCACCTGCCCTATTGCTTGGCCTGGAAAACGAATGTGGCGCGATCAAGCCTGGGGCTTGGGCGAATTTGGTCATCGCCAATGGCGATCTCTGGGATGACAAAACAAAGATCGAAGAAGTATGGGTCCGCGGCATTCGTCCAGCATCCGCCTACAAGACCGAAACCGACGTCGACGGAAAATGGCAAATCACCGTCGCAGCTGGAAAACCAGGGTCTGAAAGCCGACCTCAACAGTTGATTCTCTCGCTCGCCGATTCCAAGAAGAAAGTTACCGGCTCAATTTCCCTGATCGCACCCCCTAAGTCCGAAGCGAGCAGCGTCTCGGACAAGCAATCTGACAAACCAACCCTTAAACCAACCGATAAACCAACCGATAAACCAACCGATAAACCAACCGATAAAGCCACGCATGAACCCGATGCCACGCAAAAGGAGGACAAAGGCGTTGACGTGAAGGACGAAGTGAAGGACGACGTAAAAGTCGAAGGGAAAAAAGTAGACGACGACGACAAGAAAGACAACGACAAGAAGAAGAAAGCCGAGCCCAAGGGGACAGCGAAACTAAAAGGCCCCCAGTGGGAGGACAGGACGTTGACCGCGACCTTTCCCAATAACTCGTTGATCGAGGGACAGTCCGGAGTAAGTTACCTCTCGCTGACGTACCTGCCTTCTACAACAGGTTCTTCCGACGGCTTGCTCATCGGGACCATCCAGTGGCCAGATGGACAGCAGCAGCAAGTCACAGCGGCTCGCAAGCCCACCGAGGAAACGATCAAGGAGTCTACCGACTCCGACATCAAGCCAGAGTCCAAAGACGCCCCCTCCAAGAAATCTAAGGAAGACACCAAGGACAAACCGATTCACTCCGTGGTGCAGTATCCCCCTGGCATACAAGGGCGCAGTGGATTGCCAGAGCGACCGAGCATCGTCGTTTTTCAGAACACGACCCTTTGGACATCCGGCCCAGCCGGCATCTTGAAGGACGCTGACTTGATCGTTCGCGATGGTTTGGTCCACAAAATCGGAACGGATTTGGCTGTTCCCGAGGGAGCCACCGTTATCGATGCGTCGCTATGGCAACTCAGTCCCGGACTCATCGATTGCCACTCGCACATGGCGACCGATAGCGGCGTGAATGAATCCACCCAAGCGGTCACTGCGGAAGTCCGCATTGGAGACTTCATTGATGCAGGTGACATCACCATTTACAGACAATTGGCTGGCGGTCTTACCTCCGCAAATATTTTGCACGGTTCTGCCAATCCCATCGGTGGCCAAAATCAAGTGATCAAATTGCGTTGGGGTGGAACCTATGACGACTTGAAGTTTGACGACGCGCCCGCTGGAGTCAAGTTCGCACTGGGCGAAAATGTCAAGCAGAGCAACTGGGGCGAAGGAATTAAAACTCGCTACCCTCAAAGCCGTATGGGCGTCGAGCAATTGTTCCGCGATCGGTTCAACTCCGCACGTGAATACGATACCGCTTGGAAACGCTGGGGCAAAGAACGATCAGGTTTGCCACCCAGACGCGATTTAGAACTGGAGGCAATCGCGGAAATCTTGAGAGGCGAACGCTGGATCCATTGCCACAGCTACCGGCAAGACGAAATCCTCGGCTTGTTGCGAGTGGCCGAGGAATACGGCGTCAAAATAGGATCCTTGCAGCATATTCTCGAAGGATACAAGGTGGCCGACGCTATCGCCAAACATGGGGCAACTGCCTCAACATTCTCTGACTGGTGGGCATTCAAATTGGAAGTCTACGATGCCATTCCATACAACGGAGCGATCATGCATCAACAGGGGATCAACGTCTCGTTCAATTCCGATGATCCGGAACTAGGCAGACACATGAACCATGAAGCAGCCAAAGCGATCAAGTATGGCGGAGTCGAACCAGTCGATGCGCTAAAGTTCGTGACCTTGAACCCGGCCATGCAATTGCGTATCGATGACAGAGTCGGTTCGCTCGAGGTGGGCAAGCATGCGGATATCGCCGTTTGGTCTGGTTCGCCCCTCTCGAACCTGTCTCGATGCGAACAAACGTGGATCGACGGCCGCAAGTACTTCGATCGTACTTGGGACGCCGAGACGCGCAAGCGAGATCTGGCATTGCATCAATTACTGATTCAGAAGGTCCTGGACAGCGGAGAATCCGCTGGCGACAAGAGCTCGCTAGCCGACGACCCGTCCCGTTTGTGGCCCAATCACGACGAATTCTGTCACGACCACCACGACGAAACAGGGCGCGAACACGAGCACGAATAATTCGTTGCGGGCCAAGATCCGTTCGCAGAACGCCTTGCACCCAATGAACACTAGTTGCTAAGCGCTCGTTGCTGAACACTCGTTGCTGAGCACTCGTTGCCGAGCACTCGTTGCACTCCCATGACCAAATACTAAAAGCAAACGGAAACCTATCGAATATCCACTATGAATACCAACAACCCACTCAAGAATTTGGCGATCCTTTGGTCACTTTTGGCGACCAATCTTTTCGCGTCGGATCAGATTCCTGGCAGTCCGCAGAAACGTCCTGTCATCCTTCGCAACGCAATCATTCATACCGTTTCTGGGGAGACGATCGAAAACGCGTCGATCCTCTTTCAGGATGGCAAGATAGCCGAGATCGGAGCTGGCCTCGCATTCCCAGGCGAAGCCGAAGCGATCGACGCGAAAGGGCAACACGTTTATCCTGGATTGATCGAATCCTACTCGAGCGTGGGGTTGATCGAAATCGACTCGATACGCGCGTCTATCGACAATGTCGAGGTCGGTGCCATCAACCCCAACGTGCGAGCTGCGGTCGCGTTCAATCCCGACAGCGAAGCGATTCCGGTCGCGCGGGCCAATGGAGTACTGAGTGCCGTTATCGTTCCAACTGGAGGGCTGGTATCGGGCCGTTCGGCCGTCATGATGCTCGACGGATGGAGCTGGGAGAGCATGACTTTGCAAGCGGATACCGCGATGTCGGTAACGTGGCCTCGATTCTCCCGAGCACCACGCCCTCGGCGCGAAGAAGCCGAGGCTGCACCATCCGATAGCGACCGTCTCGGCCCACTGCACGAAGTCATGCGCGAGGTAAAGGCTTACTCCCTGGCTCGCATCAAAGCACCCAAGGACCAACCGATCGACTTGCGACTCGATGCCATGCTGCCCGTCGTCGAAGGGAAGATGCCGATTCTCGTTCAGGCAAACTCCGTGAAGCAAATTCAAACGGCAATCGCCTTTGCCAAACAGTATCAACTGAAATTGATTTTGATTGGTGGAGCAGACGCGATGCACTGCGAGAACTTGATTAAGGAAGCCGATGTACCCGTTATCATTTCAAGTGTCTACCGGCTCCCAAGCCGACACGATGCGGCTTACGATGCGGCTTACACCTTGCCCTCGCAACTGCAAGCCGCAGGTATTCGGTTTGCGATCGCCAGCGACGGTCGCTTCGGCGCATCGGGCTTGCGCAATTTACCTTATCATGCCGCCACGGCAGTCGCCTTTGGACTCACCGAGGAGCAAGCGGTGAGGTCGATCACACTATCACCCGCAGAGATCTTCGGCGTAGCGGACCGAATCGGTTCGCTCGCAGTTGGGAAAGAGGCTACGCTTATTGTGACCGATGGCAATATCCTGGAATCGCCCACGCAAGTTCTACGGGCTTTCATCCAAGGCCGCCAAGTCGACTTGTCGAGCAAGCATACACAGCTGAGAGACAAGTACCAAGCCAAGTACAAATAAGCACCATGTCCCCTACACGGATGCACGTTTTCGCTGAGCCACATGTATCGACGGCGATATGGCTCACACAATTGCGATGGATCGCGATCGCTGGTCAGCTGCTGGTCATCGGGTATGTTTGGTTTGTGCTTTCTATCCCACTTCCCATTTTGGAATTGTTGGTATTGGTGACAGGCACGGCAGTCACCAATACCGTTCTGTGGTTCTGGGCTAGTCGATTGCGGCGTGCATCGCGACGAACCGAGGGGAGCATGAGTAACCTAGCCAATGCCCGACAGGCGGACGGCACGATTGGCAGCCGTGGGATCGGGATGCTTATTGGAATCGATGTGGTGACGTTGACCGCATTGCTCTATTTCTCGGGGGGAGCTGCGTAACCGTTTATCTTTTTCTACTTTGCAAACATCGCCATCGCCGGCATGATTCTGCCGTGGGCATGGGCCTGGTGGATCGCTTTAGCGTCGATCTTTGGTGGTGCTTTCTTGCTCAATCGAGCGTGCACCTTGGAGGTTTTCAGCCGTTCACCCTTGGCGCACGACGCGGTTTGGGGTGAGACCAAATATGCATTTTTGGTTGCATTCGCTACCTGCTGCTGCGTACTCACCTATTTCGTGTCGATGTTAGCGATGGAATTGCGACAGCGCGAAGTTCAGCTGGCTGACGTTGAGAAAGAAAAGGAACGCTCACAGCGATTGGAAGCCCTAGCGACCCTTGCTGCGGGCGCCGGGCACGAACTGGCTTCACCCCTTTCAACGATTGCCGTCGTGGCCAAGGAACTGTCTCGGAGTCTAGAGAAAACCGATGCCAGTCCCTCGGTCCGACGGGATGTGGAGCTGATTCGAGAAGAACTCAATCGCTGCCGCGAAATACTACATCGCATGAAAAGCGGTGCTGGTGAAGCCGCCGCCGAACATCTGCATCCGGTCTCCTTGGCTGAAATTGTGCGCGAGACCGTGCAGCCCATGCGAGAACAGCAACGTGTTGAGATTCAAATGGAAAACGCTGTCGGAGATCGCATGGGAGTATTGCCAAAACAAGCGCTGTCCCAGGCCATTCGCAACCTCTTGCAAAATGGTCTGGATGCGTCCAGCCCGGCTCATCGTGTTGTGTTGAACGTATCCGTAGATGGATTATCGAGTACAAATCGTTCAGGTGAAGTTTGGCAGCTGCGTATTATCGACCAGGGATCCGGGATGTCAGAAGAGGTCCAACGTCGTGTTGGAGAACCCTTTTTTACGACTAAGGAAGTTGGGCAAGGAATGGGTCTGGGCGTTTTCTTGACTCGCAATGTCATCCGTGGGCTGGGAGGTGAATTGAGTTTTGAGCAGGCGGAGAGCGGCGGAACCCTTTGCCGAGTAACGCTTCCTGTGTTCCAAAATCGGAGCGGTGTCGGTAGACGATGATACAGGGAAGCGATTAGACTGACGCCACAAACCATCGTACCGTTGATTCGTTTCCGCCCGTTCCAGGTAACATGTCCAACAGCCATCCAACACTCCAAGCTGTGCGAGAAGCCATGGCTAGGGCGGCTGCTGAATGTGGCTGGCTCTCCTACGACGGCCCCAACCTGACAATGCTTCGTGAGCATATCGGCCGTGAGTTGGACCGCCAGCACGTAAGGCTTTGCTGCTCAGGAACCTTCGGCATCGAGCTGGCTTTGCGATCCTTGAAATTGCCCACCGACGCGGAAGTCCTGCTTGCCGGTTACGATTTTCCCGGGAACTTTCGCGCCATCCAAGATGCGGGTGCCAGCGTCGCTCTCTTCGATGTGGCGTTTAACGATTGGGTACCGGATGTTGAGCAACTCCGCCGAGCGGTCGGGCCCAAGACGAAAGCTATTATCGTCTCGCATTTGCACGGCGCGCTCGCCCCCATGGCGCTCATCTGTGATTGGGCTCGCGTGGAAGGGCTTTTCGTTATTGAAGATGCCTGCCAGGTTCACGGAGCCATCGTGGATGGAATGCCTGCCGGCGCGTGGGGGGACGCGAGTGTTTTCAGCTTTGGTGGTAGTAAACTCATCGCGTCAGGGCGAGGTGGCGCCGTGGTCACCAACCTGCCCACGCTCGCTCAACGGATGACGATTTTTTGCGAACGCGGAAACGACGCCTTTCCACTTTCGGAACTACAAGCAGCTATTCTGCTGCCACAGTACCAGTTTTTGCACAGCGACCATACAAGGCGTCTCCAAGAAGCTCAGAGGCTATCGATGGCCATTGCAAAGTTGAACTGGCTTTCGATCTCTCCTGGGTCCCGTGTGAATCGTACCTCGATCCAGCAACCTGCGTATTACAAATTTGGGCTGCTGATCCGAGACGCCATTCTAAAGTCATCGTTGGTACAAGCATGGCTCGGGGCGAGAACGGCTCTTCGTGAAACCAATCTGTCTTCGGCCAAAGGGTTCGTTTTGGAAAAACTCCAAACAGCCGGTTTGCAAGTCGGCCCCGGATTTCGGGGATTCGCCGATCGTTCCGCGTCGCGATGCAGAACTTCCGTCCCGTTGTTGCACAGTCGACTCACGGCGGAGTCGACCATCGTATTGCACCATTCCCATTTGCTCGATCCGCTAACCGGAGAGTCTTCCGTAGAGCGTGTCATCGAAATCATTCAACAACTCGATCAGGAGATGTTTCCTTGAGGATACTGTTTACTAACGATGACGGCATTGAAGCGGCGGGTTTGCAAAGACTCTACGAACGATTCTCCGAGCGGGCCGAGTGTTTTGTGATTGCACCCGATCAAGGTCGAAGCTGCTGCGGGCATTCCGTCACGACCGGCGATCCACTGCACGTGAACTCGCATAGCGTCAATCAGTGGTCCGTCTCAGGTACTCCGGCGGACTGCGTGCGGGTCGGATTGCTGTGGCTGAACCTAAAGCCCGATTGGGTCATCTCGGGTGTCAATCACGGTGGCAATTTGGGCGTGGACATTCTTTATAGCGGAACCGTAGCAGGCGCCCGCGAAGCCCACTTGCTGGGCTATCCAGCGATTGCCATTTCGCAATACATGCGTGGCGACATTGATCGGGACTGGTCCATCACGGCCCGACGCGCGGAAAGGGTTTTGGAAACGATAGTTTCCGAAGCCCCCGTCGGTCTCGGTTTCTGGAACATCAATCTACCCGCATTACCCAGCGCGGTAAGGGAACTTGATTTTCCGATCTCGCAGTGCAACCCCGAGTCGCTACCATTGACAGTTTCCTTCCTAGAGCATTCCCTCGCATCAGCAGGAGACGAGGTGACGTCGGCGCAAAGACTTGTTTACAAGAGCAATTACCAAATGAGGCCTCGATCGCAAGGGTCCGATGTCGATCTTTGCTTTCAGGGACATGCGACGGTCTCGAGACTATCGATTCAGAACTGAATTGGATTGCAAATCCGCCATCGTCGGTTCGATGCACGGACCCCCTGCATTTTCCGATGAGGGCCAGAACGATGAGGGTCAGCTGCGAATCATTTGTTTCGGCGCGCACCCAGGGGATGCCGCACGCAGGGTCGCTGTTCCGTTTTTTTGTCCAGATGTACCACTCTTGAAAAAGAACCCAGTCGGCGGACTGCACTGGGAGAGCGCCTGCGACTTTAGTATCGTTCGGCTCTCCGAGCCATGTCGGTTTGGTCGTACCATTTGCAGTGAACTTTTTGTATAGTGTGATGCCAGCGATCCGTTACCATTTGACATTTTTTCAGTTCGCATCCCATGAATATTCAACCTTACGGAATACCTGAAGGCCAATGGCCACCGCTTATGACCCCGTGGTGGTTTCGCCTCACTGGCCCAATGCGCCGCCGCGCATTGCAAAAACAACAGATCATACGTGTTAATGTGCAAGGCATCGAGTATCTGAAGCAAGCCATTTCAAGCAATCATGGCGTGATGCTCACCCCCAATCATTCGTTCCATTGGGACTCTTATTGCTTGATCGATGCCACTAAGGAATTGCGTTCACCGTTTTACATTATGACGGCTTGGCAGGTCTTTGCCATGAGCAAATGGTTTGAACGTCATTCCATGCAGCGCTGCGGTTGCTTCAGCGTTGATCGTGAAGGCTCCGACGTGCAGTCGCTCAAGACAGCCGTGGATGTTCTTCAAAATCAAAAACACCCTCTACTCA
>Ga0105049_10008440_pt1 | contig 11948 bp, 7 predicted proteins | sample MAT06_FD_78087 | JGI IMG/M metagenome (GOLD analysis project Ga0105049, IMG submission 78087) | Freshwater microbial communities from Lake Fryxell liftoff mats and glacier meltwater in Antarctica - MAT-06 | ecosystem: Environmental > Aquatic > Freshwater > Ice > Liftoff microbial mat | place...
AAGAGCATTTTTCGGACTAGTGCAACGACAGCAGGAGACTCTATAGACAGACTCTAAATAGAGTCGGTCCACAGAGTCAGGAGTCTGAACTGTAGGGGCTTCTGATTAGGCGCACGACGGCTGAAAAAGCGCAGTTCGACTTTAAGACGGGATGAGCATTTTTCGGACTAGTGCAACGACATCAGGATACTCTATACACAGACTCTAACAAAAATGATGTGACTCGACATGGCACTTTGCAAGGCCGGGAAATAAAAATATAGTCAATTGTCAATAGTAGATAGTCAATTTAAAAACATCAGCTTCTGGGAGAAGAACACCTGGCTAAGCAACGTTGATTATTGCATCATCGGAAGTGGCATCGTTGGTCTCAATGCTGCAATCCGTCTTAAAAATCTCCGTCCAGAAAAAAAAGTACTCGTACTTGAAAGGGGAATTCTGCCGACGGGTGCATCGACCAAAAATGCGGGTTTTGCCTGTTTTGGCAGCCTAAGCGAAATAGCTGCAGACCTTGAGAAAATGGCCGAAGATGAAGTCCTGGCGTTAATTAAACGAAGGGTTGACGGGCTGGCGCTGCTGCGGGAGACGTTGGGTGATAAAAAGATTGATTACCACGAAAAAGGCGGGTTTGAATTGTTTACACCTTCTCAAACAGGGCTTTACGAAAAGTGTATCCGGTTAAAGGAAAAACTGAATTTAGCATTATTCGAAATTAACGGGAGTACTGAAACTTACAAGAATGCGGATAGTCGGATAAAAGAATTTGGATTTGATGGTGTGGATCATTTGATTCATAATACCGCTGAAGGGCAGATTGATACCGGAAAAATGATGAACGCGCTGATTAAGAAAGCGTCCGAAGCGGGAGTTCAGATCCTTTGCGGAACCGAGGTTACTCATTGGGAAGATCGTTCATCGGGCGTTGATCTTTATACAAACACCTTTGGAAGTATAAGCTGCGCCAAAGTAATTGTTGCTACCAATGGATTCGCGAAACAGCTGTTGCCTGATCTTGATGTAGATCCCGGCCGGGCGCAGGTTCTGATAACCTCTCCCCTGCCAGCTTTGCCTTTCAGCGGGTGTTTTCATTATGATGAGGGCTATTATTATTTCCGTGATTTTGAAAACAGGATTTTGTTTGGTGGCGGAAGAAACCTCGACTTTAAAGGAGAAACAACCTTTTCTCACGACACAACCGAGCAAATCCAATCTGAGCTGGAAAAACTATTAAGGGAGGTGATTCTCCCCGGTAAAAGCTTTGAAATTGAACAGCGCTGGGCAGGCACAATGGGACTTGGGCCTGTGAAGCAACCGATAATTAAAATGGTCGGAAACAACATCGCCTGCGCAGTTAGAATGGGCGGAATGGGCGTTGCTTTGGGTAGCCTGGTTGGAAAGGAAGCAGCAGAGATGATTATCGATGCCGGATGATTTTGAATTTCGGATCAACAGATTCAATAAAAATGTTGGAAAGCTGAAAATCATCCGTATTCTTAGCCTAACATGAAAAAGAAATGGTGCCCGGCAAATTGAGAATGGAGGCAAAATTACCTCGATACAACCACTCTCTCAACGTTTCGGGTACCGTCCTTATCAGTAACGCGCAGAACATAAATTCCACTGCTTAATCCACCAACATTCACCGTTACCAGATCGCTTTCTATGCGGCTTTCTACGCTAACAACCTGCCCTGTTATTGTAAACAGCTCAATGGATGTAACCGAACCGCTATTTCTGATAAAAAACTGCTCCTTTGAAGGATTCGGGAAAACACCCGAGGCATTTCTGCTAACCACGGAAATCCCTACCGAATTGTAAGGGAAAATGTTTGATACCGCAGTACATCCATACACATCAAAAATCCTCACATTATAGTTTCCATTAACAGTTGGAACAAGAAACTGAGAAACAGAATCCGCAATAAGCAAACCGTTAACGTACCATTGATAAGAAGCTCCCGGACTCGACATAAGCACATTATCGGATTCGGAGATTACAGGAGAAGCTGGTGGACTAACCACGGTAACCCCAACATTTGCCTGGGCGATGCAGCCATCCGATGACAATCCAGTTACCGTGTAGCTATAAGTGTTTGAAGGCGTTGCCGTAACAACAGAGTCGTAGGTTATCGGTAGCCCTGATCCGGCATTCCATAAATAAAATGATCCGCCGCCCGCCGAAAGTTGCGCGGAAGAACCAGGGCAAATCGTGTCAGGGCTTGAAACTGCAGTAATTTCCGGAAGCGGATGTATTATAATATAATTGTTTGAAGTGATTGAATCGCTTCCTGTTGCATTGGTAGCTTTAAGGCTAACAGAATAAGTTCCGGGTTGCGAATAGCTGACAACCGGATGCTGAACATTAGAGCTGTCGGGAGTTCCACCGGGGAACTGCCAGAGATACGACTGAGGCAGAAAAAGGCTTGTATTGGTAAAATACACGGCTTCATTAATGCATGCAGAAGTGTTTCCCGCTGCTGTAAATTGTGCAACCGGAAGTGATGCGGCTATAGTCCCGGACACATTTATATTATCGATGTAAATGTTGTTTCCGGCGCTGTTAAATCCTTCAAAACGTAACCTTATGCCAGTAAGTCCGGCAAATCCATTAAGATTAACAGATCTGCAATTTAATCCTACGCACCAGTCGGCTATTTCTGTTGGGATAAAAAAGCTTCCGGAAGCCTCAGTTGTGGCAAAATCCATAAGGCCACTTTCTCCCAATCCAATCAAACGTTGCCAGTTGTTCCCGCAATCTGAAGAAATCGACACGATAAGCGAATCCGTCAGGCCGGGTGTTTTTTGCTGATAGGCATGCTTAAAGGAAAGTGTTATAGCTGAATAACCGCTGAAGTTCAGGGGCTGAGAAACAAGGTAGTCTCTTTGTCCAGACATAACGTCAATAAAATAAGGAAGCCTTGCAGATTGGAAACCGGGAATAATTCCAACAGTTTCGGCAAGTTCCCATGTGAAATCTGAAGCAGGATTCTGAACGCTCCAACCCGTCTCACTAAAGTTTTGTATTTCAAAGTTTTCTGTAAAAGGAAGAGTAACTCCTGTTGGTGATGATATCTTAAAGGCAACGGACTGATCATTGTTTGGGAAATAAGCATCCGCCTTGTCGCCATTTAGAAAACCGACCTGGTTTACCCGTAAAGTATGGCTTCCTATAGGAGCTTCTATTTCAGGAAGTGCAATTATCGCAGGAATTCCAGGAGACAGATCTCCGGTCCACTGATACTCGAGCGGAAATTCTGTGTCGAGCTGATAACGAAACTTTGCCGAAGTTATCGGCTCATTTCCCTGGTTAGTTATCCTTATAACCGGCGCGAAAACGTTTTCACAGATATCACCTGTTGGATTAAGAATGGCTGTAACAGAAATATCATAATCGGTGTTGGCCGATAATAAACAGGTTACCGCCTGTTCCGCATTTATCCTCCCCGCTCCGAGCTGTCCCACATAAGCCGGACTAAAAATATCGATATTGTCGCAGGATGATTTGATGCACTGTTCCACAGCTTCGTTACTAAGGGTACTGTCGTAAGAAAGCAGCAGAGCAGCCAATGCAGTAACCAACGGAGCGGAGAAGGAAGTACCGCTTTTCATCGTGTAACCACCCAGTGCCGAAAGCGACCAGATAAGGTTGCCCGGTGCCGACACATCCACCCAGGTTCCAAAAGTTGAGAAAGAAGCCTTTGCATCAATGTTCGTGGTTGCCGCCACGCTGATAACTCCCTGGTAGCCAGCCGGATAATTTACTGAAGAATTGCTTTCGTTGCCCGCAGCAGCAACAATCAATACCCCTGCATTTATCGCATTCTGGATGATGCCAAGCTCGGTCTGTGAAACAAGCGGATTTCCCCAGCTGCAGTTGATTACGTCTGCATCATGGGTCACTGCCCAGACAATTCCTTCGTACCCGAAAGCCGCATCATCCGGGTTGTTGTCTGTTGCAATCTTAACCGGTATTATCCTCACGCCGTGAGCCAGCGAAGCTATGCCAGCATTGTTGTCGGTTTTTGCCGCAATAAGTCCGGCCACGTGTGTTCCGTGATCAAACTCTGCGGAAGGCGGATTAGGATCCGAGTCACCTTGCGCCACATCATATCCCGCAAGACAAACACCCTGGAGCTCCGTATGATATGTGTCAACAGCATCATCGACAACTGCGACATTAACTGTATTGCTTCCGGTTGCAAGATCCCATGCCTGTTGAGCCCTTATTTTATACAAATACCATTGTCCGCCATCGATGATAGAATTTGGCCCAAGATCATCCGGAGTAAAAAAATGTTTCTGCTGAGGAACCTGTTCTGCATATTCAACCTGAGGATCCTTTTCGAGGTCGACGATAAACCGTTCTGCCGCTGAAAAATCAGTGAAATAAACCCGGTATGTTCTCCTGATTAAAGGATCGTTTGCAAAATAAAACGTGCTTTTAGCCTCAGTGAAACCATATTGATGCCCCTTAATCTCAAAGAAAGAATGAACGGCATCAGAAGCTTTTTGTGTTTCAGGAAGCGGAAAATGATCCTTAAGTCTGACGTATAATTCTCCACTACGGTATCCGGCCAGGGAATTCTGAGCATTAGCCTGAACGGTAAAAAAGAAGAAAAAAGCAAAGGCAAAAACCGATGTGATACGGGTACTGATTTTTTTCATGAATGAAAAGATAGGCAATTATTTATTTGTAACGAAGAAATATGTGATCTGCTATCAACTGCGCTTCCTGAAGCATTTCCATATTAAGGCCGGTTGCTATTCCTTCAATTTTACACCACTCAACAACGGTTTCGGTGGCAATATTTCCGGTAAGTTCATCGGAAGCCATCGGACAACCGCCGAATCCCCTGATAGCGGTGTCGAAGTGCTGGCAACCTGCATCCCAGGCTGCTTTTACCTTAGGTACTATTTCTGAAGAATTTGCGTGAAGATGTGCTGACAAGGTAACACCAGGCAAATCGGGAATCAAAGCAGAAAACATCTTTTGGATAGTGGCCGGATCAGACATTCCGGTTGTATCGGCAAGCGAAAGGAATTTTATTCCCATCGCGTTCAGCTGACGCGCCCAGTGAAATACAATTTCCTCATTCCATTCATCTCCGTATGGATTTCCGAAAGCCATCGAAAGATAAACTATCAGGCTACGACCTTGCGCAACGCAGAGTTCTTGTATTTCCTCAACTCTTTTGAGCGAATCCAGTATAGTTGAATTCGTGTTTCGCTTTTGAAATGTTTCTGAAACGGAGAACGGAAAACCCAGGAATGAAACGCAATCGGAGGCCACCGCTTCTTCTGCTCCTCTTACATTCGCAACGATCGCCAAAATTTTGGTAGATGTGCCTGAAAAATCGAGCCGGTTAAAAACCGCTTTTGTATCTGCCAGTTGGGGAATTGCCTTGGGTGAGACAAAACTTCCTGCGTCCAGCAGCGGAAAGCCGACTTTTAGAAGCGCATTGAGGTAGTTGATTTTCTCTTCTGAAGGAATAAATTGGTGGATTCCCTGCATTGCATCCCTCGGGCATTCGGTGAGATGTATCATTTCCTCTTGATTATTTCCTTATTGATTTCCTTTATCAGCGATGGCCCGCTATAAACAAAGCCTGTATAAAGCTGAAGCAGATCCGCTCCGGCATCAAGCTTTTCGACTGCATCTTCTGGTGTTTCGATCCCGCCAACGCCAATAATAAGAGCTTCGGAACCGAGCTGAACTCTCAGGTACTTTATTATCTCAGTTGCGCGGCGCTTCAGTGGTTTGCCGCTTAATCCGCCTGCGCCAGCCTTATCAATCTCCTGAGGCAACGATTTTAGATTTTCCCGCGATATCGTTGTATTGGTAGCAATAACTCCATCAATTCCAGTGGTTTTCACTATTTCAACAATGTCGTGAAGCTCATCGCTGTTTAGATCAGGCGCTATTTTTAACAAAACAGGCTGAGTCGCATTCATTTCAACGGCCAACTTTTTAACTGCCAGAAGTAATTCAGTCAATGGTTTTTTCTCCTGTAATGCCCTTAAACCAGGCGTATTAGGAGAGCTTACATTTACAACAAAATAATCCACTACTGGTTGCAATTCCTTAAAGCACTTGAGGTAGTCGCCTGCTGCATCTTCATTTGCTGTGACTTTGTTTTTCCCAATGTTTCCTCCAATAATAAAATCAGCCGGGCGTCCCTCAAGCCGACTTTTCATCGCCTTCACACCTTCGTTGTTAAAGCCCATTCTATTAACAAGTGCATGATCCTTTGGTAAACGGAATAAGCGAGGTTTCGGATTTCCAGGTTGAGCCAGCGGAGTAACGGTTCCTACTTCTATAAATCCGAATCCGAGATGGCTGAACGACTTATACAATGTTGCATTTTTATCAAAACCGGCAGCAAGTCCCACCGGATTTTTGAATCGAAGGCCTTTTTTAGTAACGGTAAGTCTTTGGTCTTCGATACAATACAATCGTTTGAAAATCAACTTTATTCCCGGTATAAGGAGCAAAAAATCCAGGAGTTTTACAGTTACGTGATGAGCCGTTTCCGCTGGAAGAAGAAATAAAACGGGTCTTACAAGCAGTTTAAACACTGGCCAAAAATAGTGCTTTCAACCAGCGATGCGCCTTCTTCTGCAAAATTCCCCCAGGATAACTGCCCCGGCCATTGCTGCATTGAGCGACTCCACCTGTTGAGGATGTTTTGAGAAACGTGGAATATGAATTTTTTGGGTCACAAATGGCTCTAATCCAAGACTTAATCCGCGCGACTCATTACTTAGAATAATGATCCCGGTTCCGGTATAACTTCCGGTGTAAAGGTCGTCGCCTTCGAGATCTGCAGCAAAAATTCCGTTTTTCTCATCCTGTGATTTCAGCCATTCGGTCGCATTCACGTAGTGTGGCCGGAGCCTGATAAATGAGCCCATCGTTGCCTGGATGACTTTAGGATTTGACCATTCAACGGTATCTTCGGAAGCAAAAATTGCCTTTACATTAAACCAATCAGCGAGGCGGATAAGGGTCCCAAGATTTCCCGGATCACGCATAGAATCAAGGAATAACACAAGGTCATTTGAAGCAACGGTTGGTGGAACTTCTTCCGGAAAAGAGCAGACAGCAAGTACTTCCTGTGGGGTGGAAAGATTGCTGATACTTTCCATCTCTTGCGCAGTTATAACATTGAAAGGGACTTGATTTTCACGTACTGCTTTCTGATTACTGTCGATCCAGCGCTGGGAAGCGAAAATCTCTTCCACAGGAAAGCCCGAAGAAAGCAATTCAGGAATTATCTTTGCACCTTCAGCAAGAAATTTTTGCTGTTCTTCACGGTGCTTTTTCTGGTGAAGTAAGCGCAAGTCCCTGATCCTGTTTTTCCCCGGCATATAAAAGCCCTATTTTTGAGCGTTCAAAGGTACCATAAAGCACGGATGCATTCCAGATTTCAACGTCTCTTTATTACGGGAAATACCGTCGTTGCTTTATTGCTGCTGATTTTCTTCTTCGATTCCTGCAGTCCAACCAGGCGCTTAAAAGAGGATCAATACCTGCTTAACAGGAATAAGATCCGCAACAACACGTCGATTATCCCGGATAATGAGTTGCTTGTTTACGTTAGGCAAAAGCCTAACAGGAAGATCGCTGGCTTTTGGCGATTTCACCTTCAGGTGTATAATCTTGTGAACCGCGATTCCTTCATTCCCGCTTACAACAAACGCCTGGAAATCCGGATAAAAGAAAATGAGATCCGGCAATCACAAAATAAAAAACTCAAAAACGCAGAGCCAGTAAGCATTCGGAAATGGTTTTTGAAAATCGGAGAAGCCCCTGTAATCATTGATACGACACTTACACTTCGTTCTTCGAGACAGCTGGAGCTTTATCTTAAAAATCACGGTTATTTTAATGCAAAGGTCAGGGATTCGGTCATTCTTAATCCTTCCACAAAAACTGCAGAAGTGATATTTACGGTGGATGAAGGGATTCCCTCGAAATACAAGAAAGTGATCTACGACATTCCCGATTACACTATCAACGGACTTTTTATGAGCAGCCTTTCGGAAAGTCTTATCGATACCGGAAACATCTACAATGCGGAAACACTTGACGATGAACGGGAAAGAATCACGCTATTTCTTAAAGATAAGGGCTACTACGCGTTTGTGAAAAACTACGTGACATTCAATGCCGATACTGGTTCCAACGAGGTCGACCTTACGTTGCACGTCAACAATCCGGTAAAAAAAATAGCCGGTTATGAGGACAGTACATTAGAGGTTACACACATCAGGTATCGCATCAACGAGATTTACGTGAATGGTGATTATCAAATCAATCCGGATTCAGGTAACTACACTGATACGTTGTATTTCGACAATATCCACTATGTATCCAAGGGTAAGCTTCGGTTCCGTCCAAGGGCAATTAAGCCCGCCATTTCTCTCCGGAGGGGCGATCTTTACAGCAAAAGCATTGCGGAAAGAACCTATCGCCGGATTGCGGATTACAATGCATTCAAATTCATTAATCTTCAGTTCAAGCCGGTAAGTCCCGATTCTTCAGATCTATTGAATGTTGAGATCCAGGTGAGTCCTAAAGAACGGCAGGCCACAACGTTCCAGACCAGAGGAACCAACACAGGCGGTAATCTCGGAATCTCGGGCGATATCATTTACCAGAACCGAAATCTTCTGCGAGGTCTTGAGCTTTTTGAAGTCCTTCTTACCGGTGGTTTTGAAGTTCAGCAAGTGGTTAGCGAGAATATTAACCAGGATAATCTTTTTAACACGATTGTGTTCGGTCCTCAGCTTTCGCTGCAAATCCCGAAGATTCCGGCAGTTTTCGGATTTTTAGGAAAGTATAGTCCCACAACCCGAATTACGGTGGCTTATAACTTTCAGAAGCGGCCAGACTACACGCGTTCAATCTTTACTCTCGCTTACGGTTATTTTGCGCGGACCAAAGGCAGGGTGGTGATGACTTTTAATCCGGCAGAGATCAATTTTGTAAACGTAACACTTGGACAGACGTTCTCCGACCTGCTTAATGCCTCCAACAACCTTTTTCTGCGGAACAGCTTTAAGAGCCAGTACATCTCTGCTGCCAGATTTACATGGACATTTAACACCCAGGTAGTAGGAGCTTCAAAGTCCTTTACTTATCTGCAGTGGAATTTAGAAACGGCAGGCGGAATGTTGCAGGCAAGCCGAAAATTATTTCCTGCTCCGGCGATTAACGCTGACGATCACTACCTTGTGTTTGGCGTTCCTTATTCGCAGTATTTACGTGGTGATTTCGATTTCCGCCATTTCCGGTTTATCACACCTACGTCTTCCCTCGGGTTTCGCTTTATTACAGGGCTTGGAATTCCTTATGGCAACAGCTCGGTAATGCCTTTTGTAAAGAGCTTTTATGTGGGTGGAGCAAATAGCATAAGAGCCTGGAGAGCAAGATCATTAGGCCCCGGCTCTTACAGTAATCCTGTAGTTGGAAAAATCGACCAGATCGGCGACATCAAGCTAGAATGGAACCTTGAATACAGGTTGAAGGTTTATAGGATTTTCGAAGGTGCGGCATTTATCGACGCGGGAAATATCTGGCTGCGGCAGAAAGATCTGGAAAGACCAAATGCTGAATTTGACTTTAACAGGTTTTATAAAGAAATCGCCGTAGGGACTGGAGTCGGATTGCGGTTAAACTTCGACTTTTTTATTATCAGGATTGATGCGGCCCATCCACTTCGTGAGCCGTCTTATGCAGAGGGCGACAGGTGGTCGTTTAAAAGGGTGGCAATGAAGAATGTGATCTTCAACTTCGGTATCGGATATCCGTTTTAAACAGCGGTAGTCACGAAAAGCAAATTGCACGTTAAGCCCAGAAAACTCAGGGTTGTTTAAATGTGTTTCCTTCAATAAAAAAAGCCAGGCAAAACCTGGCTCTTAAACTTAAGGACGAGCTGCGTAAGCAACATTATCCACTGTCAATTATGAATTAACTTTCACCCCATCGGATCTTCTTCCATCACCATTCCATCTTCTTCCATATCACCTTCGCCGTCAAGAAGCAAATCATCACTTACTCTTCTAACATTTTTGGCAACCTCGTTTCCTTTATCGTTTATCTCTATGGTAAATTCAACGGTTTGTCCATCATGAATATCATTAAAATCTCCTTCAACAACATCCAAATAGTGGAAAAACAAGTTGTTGGGTGGATATGCAACGAAACCATAACCGCTCTTCATATTGAGGGTTTTGGAAACTTTTACATCTCCTTTATCAACGATGTTTTTATAGGTTTTGGGAGCGCTTTCCTGATTAACAAACAACTGGGAAACCAGCGATTCTTTACCTTTTACACGGTTGTCAATGATTTCGTGCATTGCAATTGGATAAGTAACCTCCTCAAGAAGATCCTGTGAAGTGCGGGTTACGATTTCCCTTCCGGTATCGTCTGTATACTCAAAATCCCAGCTAAGCACCATCACACGGGTTCCGAGGGTGTTGACTTTGCGGATGAGCGGAACGAAATCACCATCTGAAGTGATGAGGACCATTACGTCATACTTCTTCATCCAAACAAGTTCCAGCGCTTCAAGAGCTAGCCAGACATCAATTCCCTTTTCCTCTTTACGTCCTGCTCGTGTGCGTAATGGAAGATAATGTGTAACAACGCCTTCCGACATTAAAACATCATCAAAAAGACGGTCGTTGTACAATTGATTACCGCGTTGCGATGCTTCATATGCACTCATCCGACCGCGGAAATAGTGTGCATCCACGACATGACATAAACGGAAATCCACTCCCATTTCCACTGCAACCTGGTCGCGTATAAAGCTGTGGAGTCCAGCTATACTAATTCTCCTGCGCCTTGCATGAAAATAGTTGTAATAATTACTTACGTGCAGAAAATAATTTCCGTCGTAAAACACCCCTATTCTAACCACCCCTTCTCTTGGCTCAATCATAATAAAAAGATTTCTTTATTGGTTTAACATGAACTTTCATCAGCTGAATTGCTCTGCCTCCAAGGACTTCCAACGTTCAAAAAAGAGTTATCTACCAATGATGCGGTTCTTACCGAAATAAACTGCTGATAATTTCAACAGATACTATTATCTAAATATGCAGTTGGTTAATCTCTATCCGTTATTAAGCCTTTGTGTGACCTAGCAAGTTCGTTGCTGACAAAGCAAATGTAGAAAATACCTTTTAATAAAAATCTATCGTCGCATAAAAAAAATAAAAAATAAATGGGGAATCATCGCTTGTCCCGTCGGATCTGGCAAATACCCCTTAAGGACTAAAAAAAGAACCGGAGTGCGGTAAACTTGAAACCGATTTTCAGGATTGCGGAACGCGTCGGTTACCGAAGATCAGACCTGAACTGACAAACGCCCCAGAAATGAGCGTGTCCCGCAATTTAACAACTTAGACATTTGGGGAATTTATTGATTTTTGCAAGCAGGGATTGAATGTCGGTTAGTGCAGACCGACGTTTGCTGAACATAAAAATCCCCGCGCTTCAGATTTCCGTTTCTTGTCTGCATTGCGAATTTGCTGTCGCTTTCCTCTGACAAACGATGATCACTATCCTTGTTAGAATAACGTTCCTGTTTACTTTGGAGCAGACCGCAACAGGATGAGTGCGAGAACAAAAAAGCAGGCATTCGGAATCCAGGCAGCGATCGCAGGGTTTACCCCGCCGCCGGTGGCAAACACAAATGCCACCTGCATAAACATCACGTAGGCAAAGCTAATCCCCAGGCCGATACCGATATGGAGACCAACACCGCCCCGGACTTTCCTTCCGGCAAGCGGAACAGCAATTAGTGTCAGGATAATATTTGCCATCGGACTTGCCATGCGGCGATGCTTCTCATAAAGGTAAAAATCGACGAACTCAGAGCCTTTGAGTTCCTCCCGTTCGATGAACCGGTTAAGCTCAAAAAAATTCATCATCTC